>RCNB010001381.1_pt1 | contig 16459 bp, 12 predicted proteins | sample 2041321 | NCBI WGS metagenome assembly RCNB01 (sample SAMN09708232, study PRJNA481090) | Marine sediment metagenome, whole genome shotgun sequencing project. | reverse complement strand
CGTCATCAGTTTGAGCGTAGATGACAGCTGGAACCTGACATCGAATCTTGATCTCATAGTCGGTCTCAACCTTTACTCGCAGAGCAAGACAGAGAATTTCATTAATCAGGCGAGCCCCGTAAATGAAACCTTCGATTCATTCTTGTTGCTTGGCGCTACGGCATCGCTGGCTTCAGACCACTGGGTCGCAACCCTATATCTGAAGAACCTGACCGACGAGGCAGGCGCTTCGGGTGGATTTTCGGCCACGGATTGGAGTTTTGATACAGGAGTTTTCGAGAACTGGTACGGCAATAGCAATCGTCAGTTCATTGTTCAGCCGCAGACCGTCGGCCTGAAGCTCACCTACAATTTTTAGCCGTCAACGAGCAACGAAACCCGGCACCACGTGCCGGGTTTTTTTGTTGGGCGGGTATCTAGTATGTTAACGACCATGAACAATGGTGAAAACGAATCCTCGTCAATTAAGGCGGCGCGGGCGCTCGAATCGCAGGTATGGCGCTCGTTAGCAAAAAATGATGTCAAACAGGCTGCAACTGCCTGTGAACAGTTGAACCGCAGTTTTCCGGACTTCGGTTCCGGTTGGTTTACCTGCAGCCATTTAGCGACGAAACTGAATAATCTGACCGCTGCGCTAGCCGCGATTGAGAAGGCACTGTCATTCGACCCGAAGAACGTGGCGTGGCGAATACAGAAAGCGATGTGTCTTGCCCGTCTTGGTCGGATGGAGGATGTTTCCGCCGAAACCGAGGCTTTATCTGCAGCAGACATGAAGTCTGCCTATCAATGTTCCGCACTCGGTATGTTGCTTACCCAGCTAGGGCAGCGCGAGAAGGCCGTGGAGTTGTATCAGAAGGCGACTAAGCTGGAGCCTGATGAATCGCGGCATTTCTACAACGTCGCCTGTCTGCAGCGATCGCTGGGTGAGCTTGAAACTGCCGAGCAGAATTTTGACACTGCAATACGCTTGAATGCATCCGACTATGAGTCGTACAAGATTCGATCAGACTTGCGCGAGCAAACATCTGAGCGAAACCACGTTGCTGAGTTGGAACAGGTGTTGGAAAAAGGAATTGAAGAGGATCGCGGGCGGGTGCAGATCTGCTATGCGCTGGCAAAGGAGTTGGAGGATCTGGGTGACGCGAATCGCTCATTTCATTTTCTCAAAACGGGTTCGGATCGCCGCCGTGAATTGATGAAATACGATGTCGCGCGAGACCTGGAAACGATTGAGGCGATCAAGACGACATTCTCTGCGGATGCATTCAAGAGTGCTGGGGGCGGTAGCGACAATACGGAAGCGATTTTTATTCTCGGTATGCCGCGAACCGGGACAACCTTGGTAGAACGTATTCTCGCCAGCCATAGCGATGTCTTTGCGGCCGGTGAGCTGAACAATTTCGCGATGCAGTTAACGACAATGATGCACGCGCGAAATGTTGACAAGAAGATGTCCCGCGATGAAATGGTTGCTTTGTCTGCGACTTTGGACTTTGAAAAACTCGGGGCTGCATATCTGCAAAGTACACGGCCGTTCACCGGGCACACGGCAAGATTCATCGACAAGATGCCGCTTAACTATTTGTACGTTGGTCTGATTCATCTGGCCTTACCGAATGCGAAAATTATTAACCTGCATCGGGATCCGATGGATACCTGCTATGCGGTCTACAAACAGCTCTTTGTGGATGCATACCCGTTTTCCTACGAGCTTGAGGAACTGGCCAATTACTATGTTGCATACCATCAATTGATGGAGCACTGGAATGCGGTGCTGCCTGGTGTAGTTCATACCGTGAATTATGAAGACGTCGTCAAAGACCTCGAAAAGGAGTCTCGACAACTTCTGGACTATTGTAATTTAGCGTGGCAAGCGCAGTGTCTGAAGTTTCACGAGAACAAAGAGGCTTCAACGACCGCGAGTACGGCGCAGATTCGGCGGCCGGTTTATCAGAGCTCGATCGGTAACTGGCGCAAGTACGAGTCGCAGTTACAGCCAATGGTCGATGTTCTTCAGCGAGCCGGTATTGAAGCGACGGTTAAGTCATGACTGAAGAAACTGCGACTACTGCTACACAGCTTGAACAACAGATTTGGCAGCTGATGAAGGCCGGCAAGCTGGAGCAGGCGGCAGCGGCGTGCGACCAGCTAAACCAGGCATTCCCGGACTACGGTCCCGGCTGGAATACGTCCAGTCGATTGGCGATTAGCCTGAACGAGCCGGTCATCGCGCTGCAGGCGGTGCAACGCGCGCTGCTGCTGTCACCGGGAAAGCCGGAGTGGTTACTGCAGAAAATGGCGAGCCTGGCGGTCTATGGCGACTTGAAGGCGGCAGGAATTGTCGCGGACGAAATTGCCGAGCATGAGTTTGAAACTGCCTATCACGCGTCAACCTGCGCCGTTACCATGAATCGACTAGAACGATATTCCGACGCTGAGCACCATTACCTCAGGGCGGTTGAGCTCAATCCGAATAACCCGAATTACCGCTTCAATCTGGCTACGGCACAGCGGTTTATGGGCAAGCTTGACGCGGCAACCGAAAGTTTGGATCGTGCCATAGAGCTAAATCCGCTCGACTGTGAGTCGCAGCTACTGCGCTCCGGGTTCAAGACCTATAACAAGTCTGAGAACAACATCGACAGTCTGCTGAGTGCGCTGGAAAAAATACCGCAAGAGCACCCTGGACGAGTACAGCTATGTTATGCCTTGGCGAAGGAACTCGACGACCTGCAGCGCTATGACGAGTCATTCGAGAGATTACAGCAAGGCGCCTCAGCACGACGCAGCAAGTTGCCGTATAAGCCGGAGCAGGATTTGAACGCCATGCGGACGGTTCGCGATCAGTTTAGCGCAGATTTTTTTGCGTCGCCGGTAGCGGGATTCGTAAATGCAGAGCCAATTTTCATTGTCGGGATGCCGAGAGCCGGAACTGCAATGGTCGAGCGCGTGCTCAACAACCACTCAGTTGTGCGCACAGTGGGTGAGCCGCAGAGCTTTGGAGTAGAGCTGGTCAATCAGTGCGAACAGACAATGGGCTCTACTCCAAAAAACGCTGAGCAACTGCTATCTGCGGCAACCAAGATCGACTTCGCAGCATTGGGCGAGGCCTATCACAACAGCGCAAAGCCGCGTAGCGGCGAATACGCTCATTTCGTTGATAAGTTGCCTATCAATTTCATGTACGCGGGATTGATACATCTTGCTTTGCCAAAAGCGAAGATTATCCTGGTCGAGCGCGATCCAATGGATAACTGTTACACGGCTTTCAAGACGCTGTTCCCTGGGGCGTACCCATATTCGTATGACATGGACGAGTTGGCGAATTATTTTGTCGCCTATTCTCAATTGATGACGCATTGGCAAACAGTAATGCCGGATGTAATTTTTAGGGTTCGCTACGAAGACCTTGTAACAAATCCAAAATCCACAACTGAAGACTTGTTGGAGCATTGTGACCTGTCTTTTGAAGAGTCATGCCTGAATTTCTACTCCAATTCAGAGAAGGCGACGACTGCCAGTGCGGTCCGACTGCGCCATGAACTGCGAGCCAACTCCATCGGGCATTGGCGAAACTACAGCGATCAACTGCAGCCAGTGGCAGAAGTCTTACGCGATGGCGGCGTCGAAATTCAGGAGTAGGTATGGACACGCAAACAATAATATTGATTGGTATCGCAATTTACGTCGTGATCATGCTGGCTGTCGGCATTTTCGTCGCCGGAAAGTCAGGAACCATGAGCGACTTCGCAGTGTCCGGCAGAAACATGAGTTTGACGGTGTGCTCGATTTCAATTGTTGCCACCTGGTTCGGTAGTGGACCCATGATGGGTTCCGCGGCGGCTGCTTACGCCGGAAATTCACTGGAAGTCCTTAGAGATCCAGTCGTGTCCGGTATTTCTTTGCTTATCGCCGGGTTCTTTTTCGCACGGACGTATCGACGGTCCGAGCGAATAACGCCCATCGAGTTTCATGAAATACGCATCGGTAATGTTGCGGGCGTGATTTCCTCCTTCGTTAACCTCATCGGCGGGTCAATCTGGTTGGGCGCGGTTCTGTTCGCGTTCGGCGTCGTGTTCGAAACACTCACCGGGCAACCGGCAACGCTGGGAATTCTTGGTGGTACAGTGATTATCGTTGTGTATACGATGTTCGGTGGTCTGCGCGCGGTTGCTGCAACCGACGTTTTGCAGATGGTGTTCATCGTGATCGGAGTGCTGGCATTGTTCTTTGTCGTCGTTGATGACGCCGGTGGATTTGGGGCAATTAGTCAGCAGATGCCGGAGCACGCTTTTCGCCTGATGCCAGAAGGTGACACATTCAAAGACTGGTTCACTTACTTTCAGGTCTGGTTTAGTTCCGGTCTCGTCGCGATTGGTGTGATCTCCGTTGTGCAACGCGCGATGGCGGCGAGAAATGAGCAGGTCGCTCAAAATGCCTTTTATATTGCAGGTGTCGGGTACCTGATATTTGGAATGATTCCGGTAACACTGGGATACATCGCTACCGCAACGATGCCAGGCGTCGAAAACCCGAATGCGATTATCCCGCTGCTGGCTTTGGAACATATGCATCCGGTGGTCGTTGCGATTTTCGTTGGCGCAGTGATTTCCGCGATCATGAGTACATCTGACAGCATCCTTCTGGGCTGCGGCGCGGTGATATCTGTCAATCTGTTACCGCGAGTAGTGCGGAGTCCGTCGGATCAATTGCAGCTGAAAGTTGCGCGTTGGTCAGTGCCGGTCATTGCGATTATTTCTTTATATACCGCGCTTAATACGAACACGGTAATTTCCGCGATAGCCATTTCAATCTCACTAGGATTCGCCGGATTGTCAGCGCCGTTCATATTGGCTATCTGGTGGAAGAAATTAAATAGCACAGGTGGTTTTTCGGGTATCGGAGCCGGATTCACAGCGTTCGGAGTTTCGAGTGTCTTGTACCCCGAAATTCCAGCGAGCTTTGTCGGTTTCTGGACATCGCTGGTTGTTGCCGTTCTCGTGTCGCTGTTGACGCAAGCGAGCGATAAGCCAAAGTCGCTGACGAAGGCGGACGGTACGGAACTGGAGCTGACCGACCGACTGGGCACGCTGCCATTGTTTCGGCGCGTCGACTAAATAAATTCTTAGTTCTTACACGTTCCCATGATTTCTGATTGCATGCGCTTCAAACACGGCTCTGATTCTATTTTTGAGAATGACTCCAAACTCAAGGCGTCCCAGAGTAATCATCAGCAAAACATCAGCTCTTCTTCATTTCCTGTTTTAGTTGATGCCGCAGTGTCAGTAGTGCGCAGATAGACTAGTATAAGAAGTAATAATAATAAAAAGATCGCTATAAGCGATACTTCGGGGAAAGTTAATGGTCAGGCTAAAAAATCGACCTGCTGCGATTGCTGCAGCTTTAATCGTTGTTTTGTCACTTCCGTCTGCAGCTCTGGCGCAAAGCATCACCGAAATTCAACGACTGATAGCGGGTGACACGCCGGTATCTAGTCGTTTTGGGCCTATGGTCGTTCTCGATGGAGACACTGCCGCTGTTTTAGGGAATGAGAAGGGTAGTTATCGCAGTTGCGGTCCGATCTACATCTACGTGCGAAAAGGCAGTAGCTGGATTGAGCAGGCAACTCTCGATGCGAATGACGGGCAGACGGGAGATTGTTACTCCAGTATTGCGGTTGACGATGACACGCTGGCCGTGAGCGGACAGTCGGGCGCGAGTTCCAATTCGACAGTTTTTGTATTTGCGCGCCACAACGGAATGTGGGCTGAGCAAAGTCGCATACAGACATTCCGGTACCTGACTAATGCGATCGGGGTTTCGGGCGATACCATCTTGCTGGGTACCTCATGGCAAGATACAAATAGCGTACGCATATACGAGCGGGTAAATAGTGTGTGGACGGAGCAAGCTGAGCCTCTCGGTTTAGGCAGTTACAACTATGGTGAGTCGCTGGCTTTCAAGGGCGACCTCGCCATCGTCGGAGATCCTGACTACCGGAGTGAGGGGGGAGGGTTGGCGTACATTTACCGAAGAACGAACGGTGTATGGAATCGAGAAGTATTCCTTGACGCTGGCACTGATCGTTGGTCGGACGATGACTACGGTAGTTCTGTGGATATTTCAGGAGATCGCGCCATCGTCGGGTCGCCCGGTGTTAGCGCGGGCGATTGTTCGTGGGGCGGCAATAATTGTGAGATTTATACTGGCGCCGCCTACGTTTATTCGCACGCGAACGGTGCGTGGACATTGCAGCAGAAGCTGATTTCTCCAAACGAGTCTCCCGATCAATATTTTGGTACCCGAGTAGCCTTGTCCGGAGAAATGGCTATGGTGGGCGACGAAGCAACTACGGTAGGCCGTGAGGGCTTCGATGTTTACACGTATCTGCTCGAAGAACAGTCATGGTCGTTTTTTGAAACACTCCAACTGTCATATGATCAAACTGGCGCGGCACTTGGTAGTTGGTTCGCACTTGACGACGGAATCGCTATAGTTGGTACGGCCGGAGAAGAGGCATTGGCCTCGTCCACGGCGGGAACCGGAATTGTCGGCGCGTTCCTTTTTTGTGGTGCGCCAAACTATGATCGGTCTCGAGTGCGCGGCACTTTCTTATGGCAAGACTGTAGTTCAGCAGAGAAGTTTTTTGTTCGCGTAACCGGAGGAGGCACGACGCCGCCAGTTTGGTTTGAAGGCCTGGTAGAAGCGTCATCTGGAATTACAGAAGTAAATCTCTTTAATACCGAATCTAACGATGAAGTTCTCATGCCTGACACGACTCAACTGTCGTACAGTCTTTTAGTGAATAACAGCGGCCAGGACGGTTTTGATTTCACCGTGCAGGCGCCCAGCGGCGGTTGCATTACATTCGAGCAACCCGATGGATCGCCGGTATATGTTGGAATGTCGCGGACTCTGGCTCCTGATTCGTCGATAGACCTGCTTAAGGGTGGACCTTGTCATGAGCAGAATGAAACGCCAGTTACTTCGTGGTTTGGACACGGTGGTGGCGTTACGACGACCGGAAACGAAATCAATTTCAGCGGTAGCCCGAACAACTGGTCGAATACTGTTAATTCGGCACCGCTGTCTGAAATTGGATTCTCTGACGACTTCGAAACACGGTGGACTGTGAATAGCGATCCGGACGGTGCTACCTGGGTAGTCGGTCTAGGTATTGGTGAGTCTCGTTCGAATTGGCGCGACGTTGATTTGGCTTTGCGAAATTCGCAGGGCAGGCTCAAGGTCTATGAGAACGGCACCTGGGTGACGTCTGGGCCGGTCCTTGCGGTAGGCGATATTGTTTCCATTCATACGAAGTCGGGGGCCGCGGAGTATCGAATCAACGGCTCACCCCTGGTTACTAGTGCCTACGCAGGTAATCCGGAGTTCTATGTGGATAGCTCTTTCAAAACCGGCTCAGCGTCACTGAGCGTTACTGTTGCGGGCAGTGGCTCTGCGCCCGTGCCGGGACTCATTCCTGTTACGAGCTGGTCAGGTCAGGCAGGCGGAGTTACGGCGAGCGGCGACGCATTGTCATACTCTGGTACACCTACAGGCTGGAGTAACACCATAAATTCTGCTCAGCATTCGACACTAGGCGCGACCGACAATTACTCCGTAAGTTGGACGATTGGTAGTAACCCGATCAACACGACCTGGACAGTTGGGCTGGGAATCGACGAGACTGGTTCGAGCTGGCGTGATATTGATTTCGCTTTCAGAAGTTCTGACGGATCGCTCAGAATTTATGAAAACGGCGGTTTACGAGATTATCTTCCCGCCTTGTCCGTCGGTGACGTGCTGTCGATGCATGTCGACGGTAACTCGATCCACTACATTGTGAATGGGTTCACCATATACACATCGGCAATTCTTGGCACTGAAGATTTCTACATAGATACGGCGTTCAAGTCTGGAGCGATAGAGCTCGAGTCATTCTCTATCGAGATTTACTGAGTTCCGAATTGATTTTCGGATGTCACCACCGGTTGCCGTAGTTATCTCTGCCCAATTCCAGCCACAATCAGAACAAAATGTTATTTGAGACCACTTGGCAGAACGCTACGAAATATGTAGTGTTAGGGGCATGATAACAAAAAGCCCAATAGTACTAGTACTGCTGGCACTTTCTGCGTGTTCCAGCACTGGGGACACGTCGACGCAGACTGCTTCAGATCCTGAGGCAACGACTGTATCGGTCAGCGATTCCAAATCGAAAGCCAAAGCCTTGCCACCCGATGAGGGCGACTTGGTTTGTCGTTACGAAAAAACGATAGGCTCAAGAATAGGCAGGCGTGTATGCCGAACGGAAGCGCAAAACGTAGCGGCGCGAGAGGATGCTCAAGAGGCTCTTGAAAGGTATTCTAAGGAGCTGGATCCAGACCGCGTAGTAACCGGAAATTAGCGAGACAGGGTAGTTGACCTATTCGACTAACTTAAATATGTCGCCGCCTGTCATTACGTAAACCACGTTTTCCAATACGCTGATGTCGTTTAGCGGAGATCCTTCTACCGCGATAATGTTGGCGATATAGCTCGGTGCGATAGCATCGGTGTTGCCGATCCATTGCAACAAAGGACAACACGATGCCGACACGACTTCGTTTTTTGATTTCCCCGTCCTTATTTTTCGTCACGGTCGCTTGTTTCCTGGCTGCGCTGTTCGCTCCTGTATTTGTCAGCGCACAGACGACCGCAAAGCCGGTCTTGCACGGCAAACACTGGGTTGCCATTACCGGCAAGCCACTAGCTGCCACTGCCGGTGGCATGACATTCACGCGCGGCGGAAATGCGGTTGACGCGGCCTGTGCGATGTTAGCGGCAACTTCGACGATGTGGGACACACTGGGATGGGGCGGTGAAACGCAGGCGTTGATCTACAATCCTCACACTGGCGAAGTCAAAGGTATTAACGCGCTTGGCGTAGCGCCGACCGGTGCTACTGCAGAGTTTTTTCGCGAGCAGGGGATGTTGTATCCACCCGAGTACGGTCCGCTTGCCGCAGTAACACCGGGCACGCCTGGCGGCTTGATGGTGATGCTGGCTGAGTACGGAAAACTGAGCTTGGCAGAAGTATTGGCACCTGCAATGCAAATGGCCGAAGGCTATCCGATCGAAAAATCTCAAGCCGACAACATGGAAAGGCGCAAGGACGTGTTGGCGCAATGGTCTTACTCCAAGCAGGTTTTTCTGCCGCATTTAAAAGACGATGATAGTCAGGAACGTGCTGCGCCGTATCCAGGCGAGAACTTCAGGCAACCGGACCTGTTGGCAACCTTGCAAAAATTGGTGGATGCCGAGCGCGAAGCACTGGCCAGCGGCAAGAGCCGCAAGGAAGCGATCTATGCTGCCTACGACCGCTTTTATCGTGGCGACATTGCAGAGGAACTGGTTCGGAGTTCGGCTGAATATGGCGGGCTGATGACGATGGAGGATCTGGCCAACTGGCAGGTTCATATTGAGGAGCCTGTCCAGACAAACTATAAAGGCATTGATGTCTACAAATTGACGCATTGGGTACAGGGCCCGGTTCTGTTACAGGCCCTAAATATTCTAGAAGAAATTGATCTGGAGAGCATGGGTTACAACTCCGTGCGCTATATCCATGCTCTTTACCAAGCAATGAACCTGTCGTTCGCTGATCGCGACTTCTATTACGGCGACCCCTACATGCCGCCGGTAGAACCAATTCAAGGCCTTCTTTCCAAGCAGTATGCGGAACATCGCCGCGGGCAAATCGACTGGCAGCGCAATAACGCAGAGACGAAACCGGGCGACCCATACCCTTTCCAGGGCGACAAGAACCCCTATCTGAAGCTGCTCGAGAAATGGACACCTATTCCACCGGCGGCAGATGCGGAGGGTGCAGATGGTTTCCAACAGGCGCGTCTGATGAGCGAAGAAGAGAGTTTTCTGGCGGGCACAACGTCGATCCAGGCGGCCGATGCAGAAGGTTGGGTGGTGTCGATAACACCAAGCGGTGGTTGGATTCCGGCTTTCATCGCCGGCCGTACCGGTATTGGAATGAGTCAGCGTATGCAGAGCTTCGTGCTGGATGAGGCGCTTAACCCATTCAACGTCGTTCACCCGGGGCAACGGCCGCGCGCAACGCTGACGCCCAGCATAGCGATGAAGGACGGCAAACCCTTTATGGCGTTCTCAGTGCAGGGCGGCGATTCACAAGATCAGAACCTGTTGCAGTTCTTTCTCAACGTGGTCGAGTTTGGTATGAACGTGCAACAGGCGGTAGAGGCCCGCAACATCACCAGCTACCAGATGCAAAGTTCGTTTGGTGCACATAAGGCGGAGCCGGGCCGGATACAACTTTCCAATCAGGTGCCTGAGCAGGTTCGCGATGAGTTGGCTCGCATGGGGTATCACGTGGAAACGGTGGATCGTACTTACAGTCCTATCACTGCCATTTATTTCGACAGTGAGAACGGCACGATGTGGGGCGGTGCTAGTGATTATGGCGAGGACTATGGGCTGGCTTGGTAGGCAACTCCTCCTCGACTAAATAAATTTCTAATCCTTACGCGTTCCTATGAACGTGTCGATCCAAAACTCAACTACCGCATAATTGACGCGCGCATTGCGATGATGTTCAAAATGCAGGTGCCGTTTTTTCCGAAACCATGCGAAACGGTCCAACGATGATTTCATCAGGTGGTATTGCCGGTGAAGATAGTACGAGCCTATCGCGACGTTGATAAATATCAGGGCTTGCATGGCTGTCTCCAATTTCAAAATAGCTGAAACTGGAGATTGGGCTTGATCAGTACCTGCTGCCTGAGGGCTACGTGATTTTTGGCTGATGAGTTGCTGATGATCATCCCCAGCTTCATTCGATTCTGGGTGTCACCATCGGTTGCTGTTATCGTGCAGGCTCAGTGATCAACTGAGAACGAAAGAGGAATCAAGTTGCACGCATTGTTGCTGGACATCGGTAATTGCCGAATCAAATGGGGCGTATTGGAAGATGGCGTAGTCGGGCACACCGGCGACATCACACATGTCTCGATTGCCGAGCCGGGCATGTCGGGCTTGATCTCTCAATTGCCGCGTCAGCTTGACGCCGCTTTTGCGAGTAATGTTGCGGGGACGAGTTTTGCTGGTGAAATAGGCGAGGCAGTTCATTCGCACTGTGGCTGCGAGCTGCAGTTTGCGGAGTCCGTCCAACAATCGAATGGTGTAACGAATGGTTATCAAGACCCGACGCAGCTGGGTGTGGACCGTTGGGTCGCAATGATCGGTGCTCGTGCCGAGATAAAGACATCTTGCGTGGTCGTCGACGCAGGCACCGCGATTACGATAGACGTGCTGAGCGACGACGGTCAACACTTGGGGGGACAAATCCTGCCCGGTCTCAAACTAATGTCTGAATCGTTATCGAATCAAACCAGTGATGTCGGGCGCGTCGACACGATCGTTAACAGTGGCGGCCAAGGCATGGATATGTTCGCGAATAGCACTGACGGTGCAGTCAGGCAGGGAACAACTAACGCTATTCTGGGCTCTATCGAGAGATCCATGCGTATTCTGGCCACTGCAGGTCACGAGCCAACGCTTTATCTAACCGGTGGCGACGCGCCGCAGGTTCTTCGATCATTTTCGGGTGAATATCTGCACCGACCGCATTTAGTTTTACAGGGTTTGGCTCACATATTGATAAATCGGAGTTAGCCAAGTAGCCCATACACGGTATGCTCTGGACCATGTATACCCAACTTGAACAACGCGGCCACGCCGATCCCCCAATAAACATATCGACACTCCGAAAGATGATAGGGGAGGGAGAGCCGATTGCGTGCCTGACGGCGTACGATGCCAGTTATGCCGCGCTTGTGGATGCCGCCAGAGTGGATCTTGTGCTGGTCGGAGATTCCCTGGGCATGGTCATACAGGGACATGACACGACGGTACCCGTCACAGTCGATGACATCGTTTATCATTTACGAGCCGTGGCACGAGGACTGCGCCATGCGTTTCTGATGGCGGATATGCCATTCATGAGTTACACGAATCCTGATCAGGCACTGGTGAACGCGGTGCGATTGATGCAGGAGGGCGGTGCGATGATGATCAAGCTTGAGGGCGGAGACGGCCAGACTGAGATCGTCGAGCATCTCGCACGGCACGATATCCCTGTTTGTGCTCATCTTGGGCTCAAACCGCAGTCGGTGCACAAGATTGGGGGATTCAAAGTTCAGGGCAGGGAGTCCAGTCAGGCAAAGGCAATTATTGATTCGGCAAAACGCCTGCAAGACGCCGGTGCCGATATCGTCTTGCTCGAATGTGTACCCAATGAAATCGGAAAATCGGTAACCGAGTCACTTGATGTGCCGGTAATCGGCATCGGAGCAGGCCCGGATGTCGATGGGCAAATTCTTGTGCTTTACGACGCACTGGATATCACGATGGGTCGTACGCCGAAATTCGTACAAAATTTCCAGGCGGGACATGACTCTCCGCTTGCGGCGCTGCAAGCGTACGTAGCGGCCGTCAAGAATCGGGATTATCCCGCCGCTGAACATTGCTTCTCCTGATACAAAACAAAAAGGAACTCTTACAGCAAATTCTTGCTTGGCGCGGGAGTGGCGAGCGCATCGCGGTCGTGCCGACGATGGGTAACCTTCACGCTGGCCATCTGAGTCTGGTGAAGGTTGCACAGGAATCTGCGGATCGTGTCGTCGTCACACTGTTCGTCAACCCAATGCAATTCGGAGAGGGCGACGATTTCGTTCAGTATCCTCGAACACTCGAGCATGACGTCCAATGTCTGGAAGAAATTGGCGTCGACCTCTTGTTTGCGCCCGATGTTGCAACCGTCTATCCGTTTGGTATCGAAAACGCGACGCTGGTGACCGTTCCGGGGATTACTGAAAATTTCTGCGGATCTTTTCGGCCAGGACACTTTGATGGTGTTACATCGATCGTCGCGCGCCTCTTTGCACTTGTGCAAGCGGATATTGCTGTCTTCGGACAAAAGGACTTTCAACAACAACTGGTCATACGACGAATGGTCGACGACCTCAACTTGCCGATTGAGGTTATCACTGCGCCTACAGTACGAGAGGCAGACGGTCTCGCAATGAGTTCTCGCAATACCTATCTAAGTGACGACGATCGCCAACTCGCACCACTTCTATACCAAGTCCTGTGCGAGATAGCTGCGAAGGTTCACTCGAAGCAGGGCGAATTCAGCGAACTTGAGGAAACGGCGACTAACAAATTGCGAGATGCGGGATTCCTGCCGGAATATTTGGCAATACGGGCGGCTACGGATTTTGCGGTACCCAATTCCGATTGCGTCGACCTGGTGGTGTTGGTCGCAGCTCGCCTCGGCAAAACACGCTTGATTGACAATATCCTGGTCAGCATGCAGTAGTGCGTCCCAGAGCAATCATCAACAAAACATCAGGTCTTCCTCATTTCCTAGTTTCATCGATGCCGTAGTGTGAGTGCTGGACACATAGGGCCTGAATGCGTCGGCCTTTTTTACATAACGGTACCGGCTTCAATTCAATATTGTGGTAATTTTTCGATAATTCAATGACTTCGACATTTGGCTCGAAACTTGCCGTTAGATGTCCAGATACACATTATTCGACAATTACGAAATTAAGTTCACGATCGACTTCGATCCAGCGGGTTCAACCTGGATTGTTGGCCTGGGCGTGTCTGAGGAAAGCCTGAAATGGCGCGACGTTGACTACGGTCTGCGCAGTTCCAATGGGGTACTTACAGTTTATGAGAACGCCAAGTGGCGCGCTACCGGACCCGAATTGGTTCAAGGCGATGTCATTTCGATATTTGTCGATGCTGGGAGTCTCGAGTACCGCTTGAACGGTAATGCGATGCACACCAGTAGCTATTCGGGTACGCCAGATTTTTACATCGATTCGTCATTCAGGAGTGGTCAAGCCATCCTAAGCGTAACGGCGGTACGCGGTGGGGTCGCAGAGCCGGATCCGCTACCGATGTTGGAATGGGCAAATCAGGCTGGTGGTGTAAGTGTAGTGGGCGATGGTCTTGAATATTCCGGCACGAATTGGCGAGACGTTGATTTTGGTTTTCGGAGTTCCAACGGGCTTCTTCGAATTTACGAGAATGGAGGGTTGCGCAATTACCTTCCTGCTTTGAAAATTGGTGACGTACTTACGATCCAAGATTAGGAAGTTTAGAGTCGGGCAGATAACCCTAATCACGGATTTGGCAAAAAAAAACGGCGGGGCATGCCCGCCGTTCTCAATCTGACTTTCAATTATTTTATTCGTCGTCGCTCTCTGCCATGCGCCTGTTCGTGCCGACGTATGATCGCGACGAGTCGCAAGAGAGCAGGCCATACGGGAAAATCGCCCGGGCTTTAGCAGAATTGTAATTGTCGAAGTCGGTACCCTGTTCCGAGTAATTGCCGTGGCTTTCAACATATTTGAAGTCGAATTCTTCACCGCCGCCACCAAAGACCGGGAACAACGCCCAAGCTCCCGCAGTCGAACCTTGTTCTGTCAGGAATTCACCCCAGGCCTTTAACGCGGGCGCAACTTCGGTGCTAAAGCGCCTGCCATCGCCAACCGTGCAATCCGAGAAATCGAGGATGATTCTTGACGGGTCTTCGCGCTCGGGCGGTGCTTTGAACTGCACCGCCGCACTCATCGAGTGCGAATCACAGGGAATAACGCTGTTGAATTCGTCTCCGAGCGTTCCGCCATTCGCGAGCCACATATCCTGTGCGGCGCCCATGCCTTTGCCGGTCTCCGTTGTGCCCAACCAAAGGACGTCGAAGTCTTGCTCAGGGCTGGAATAAAACGGGGTCAAGGTCCACACCGAATAGTCAGCTATTCCCTGATCGTCCGCCCATTTATTCCATTTGGCGATAACCTTATCCAGATCGGCCGGGCCCTTTCCATCGGCATAACTACAGGTGTAAATCTCCACTGCCGAAGCACTGTCGTCGTCGTCCTGTGCGACAGCGGTGTTCAATCCGACCGCAAATACAAAGCCTCCGGATACAAGCGTTAACATCAACTTATTCATTTAATGCCCCTTTTTATTTTTTTGTGCGGTGCGCATAGTGGCACCGATACATAACAGTATAGTCCAAGATACGAAGGTCTCAAGAATGGGGCAAACGCGGTATTCGGAAGTACCGAAGCAGTTAGTCAATGAAAGGATGATGATTCGAACATGGGACCCCCAGATTAGGAATCTGGTGCTCTATCCGACTGAGCTACCGGGGCTGCGCTGCCGGGATTCTAGCAAAGAAGCGGCATACACCGCATAATTGCCGTATGGCTGGAATAATCGTACGTACATTGATCTGCATGTTGGGGCTGTTTCTGGCGTCCGCCCTGATTCCTGGCGTGGATATCGCGGGTACCGGGACCTATATTCTTGCGGCGCTGCTGCTAGGCCTCGTAAATGGCTTCATACGTCCGATCGCCTTGCTGCTCACTTTGCCGCTTACGATCGTCACGCTGGGCCTGTTTGTGCTGGTTATTAATGCGGCAATGTTCGGTTTGGTGGCAGCGATGTTGGATAATTTTACAGTATCCGGGTTGTTCTCCGCGATGTTCGGCGCGTTGATCGTTGGTATTACGAGTACTATTGCATCCTGGTACATCGGTCCGAAAGGCCAAGTTGAGATTTACGTCGTCCGGCAGGATTGATCGTTGGGCAAAATAATAACGAGAGCGCTAATAGGCGCTATTTGACGAAGTAGAGAGGAAACTCAAGTGAATCATAGAATTCTAATTGCGCTGACTGTCGTAGTTTCATTGGCAGTCGCGTGTAGCAGCGAGGAGCAACCGGCCGAAGTAGCTGCGCAAGTTGCATCGGATACAAACGTTGCGACGAAGCACATTTCCGAACAATTTATTCGCGATGTGATGATAGAAATATCCAGCGATGAGTATGAAGGTCGCGGTCCTTCTACTGCCGGCGATATCAAGACGCGCAAGTATCTTGCGAATTTGATGGATGAGATTGGTCTGGAACCGGCCGCGGAAGATGGTAGTTGGGAACAGCCATTCCAGATGGTGAGTGTGAATACGCTACCGCCAGAAGGCTGGACGTTTGAAGGTAACGGAAATTCCGTCTCTTTCGAATTCTACGAAGACTTCATGATTAATGGCGATAACCAGCAATCTGCACCCGCAGTTAAGGACGCGGAAGTTGTATTCGCGGGCTATGGAATTCAGGCGCCGGAATTCGGCTGGGACGACTACAAGAATATCGATGTTACCGGCAAAGTCGTATTGCTCATGAACAACGATCCGGACTGGGATCCGGAGCTGTTCGCCGGTGAAACCCGGCTTTGGTACGGACGCTGGGACTACAAGTTTCTTACGGCGGCAAAGAACGGTGCCGCCGGCGCAATCATCATTCATACGATTCCATCCGCGGGTTACCCCTACCAGGTATTGCAGACATCGAATATTGGTCCGCAGATGGAGTT
>RCNB010001279.1_pt1 | contig 16467 bp, 16 predicted proteins | sample 2041321 | NCBI WGS metagenome assembly RCNB01 (sample SAMN09708232, study PRJNA481090) | Marine sediment metagenome, whole genome shotgun sequencing project. | reverse complement strand
AACCTGAACCTGAACCTGAACCCGAGTCGAAACCTGACATCGCCCTCCCCTCGTTTATGCACAAACCCGCTGAAGAGGCGCCTGCCCCAATGGCCAAAGTGCCGCATATCGTGGATGCGCCGGATGGTCCGCCTGAAGATCAGATTGAGGTCCCGGCGGGAATGCTCGCCCGCATATCCACTCTGGACCGTATTCCTGCCAGCCAGATCGATGCAATGCGCGCTGTCCAGGCACAGCTTGAGGCATTACACGCGCGCCTGTCCGGGACCGGCAAAGAGTAAAGCAAAAGTGGCAATTCCCCCTTGCCCCCGCGTGCAATTCCACTATGAACACCACATCGTCGGGCTATGGCGCAGCCTGGTAGCGCGTCCGTCTGGGGGACGGAAGGTCGCAGGTTCGAGTCCTGCTAGCCCGACCAATTTCATCCGACGATATCGCCCCGATCCGCCGCGCCTCCTCTTTGCTGGCGCGATGGTGGCAATGAATTCGAAGGGTTTGAAATGATTGGTGTAATCCCCAACCAGCAACTTTCGGAAATGATCTCAGACGGCATTATTGCCGCTGATCGCTCTATTGTTGAGGCTCAAATACAGCCCGCCAGCCTTGACCTGCGTCTGGGCACCACAGCTTACCGTGTACGGGCCTCATTTCTCGCAGGTACCGGTCAAAGCGTCGAGACCCGCCTTCAGGAATTCGAAATGCACCGCGTCGACCTGACAAACGGGGCTGTGCTTGAAAAAGGCTGCGTCTATGTGGTTCCTTTGATGGAATCTCTTGCACTTCCTGATGAGACGCAAGCGGTCGCAAATGCCAAAAGTTCGACCGGCAGGCTGGATCTGCTGACCAGAACGATCACCGATGGCGGGGTTGAATTTGATCGCATACCAGCCGGCTATCACGGACCGCTCTATGCTGAAATCTGCCCCCGCTCTTTCTCGGTTCTGGTGCGCCCCGGAATGCGCCTTAACCAAATCCGGTTTCGAACTGGACATGCCGTTCTGGACGACTCCGAACTCACTGAGCTTCATGCCACCTCTCCACTGGTGGATGGTCCGGCAGTGATCGACGATGGGCTGGGATTCTCCGTTGACCTTGAATTGCCAGACACTGATCTCGTGGGATACCGCGCCAAACCGCATACCGGAGTCATTGATCTGGACCTGATTGGCTACTACGACCCGGCTGAATACTGGGAAGACGTGCGAACGACAAATGGTCAGATTATTCTTGACCCCGGGGCGTTTTACATTCTTGTAAGCCGCGAAGCCGTTCATATTCCACCAGAATATGCCGCCGAAATGGCGCCATATCTGGCTATGGTTGGTGAATTCAGAGTCCACTATGCGGGATTCTTTGATCCCGGCTTTGGACACGGAGCAGCCGGTGGCACCGGATCACGCGGCGTGCTTGAAGTCCGCTGCCACGAAGCACCATTTGTTTTGGAACATGGACAAGTTGTCGGGCGGCTCGTCTACGAGCGCATGGCAAAAGTGCCAACCCAGCTTTACGGGGCCGGCATCGCCTCCAACTATCAGGGCCAGGGCCTGAAGCTCTCCAAACACTTCAAATGAGACGGATTGACGTCCAACCCGTCTGATTTTTCGACCGTTTAGGTCGGTTTCTTGGGTTTGCGACCCAGCTTTGCCGCCTGCCCCATACCAACATTAATACCTTTGTTGATCGCCTTACGCATTACCATACGTACGATCATATTGATGACCTGATTGACGTTCATATCTGCCTCCACAGTTGCTCAATAGTTCTTATAACGATGAATCATGAATTTTTCAGGGCACTCATCGCTTAGTCCTCAAACAGTTCCGACTGCCCTTCGACGGCTTCTTCTTCTTCATCTTCTCCTTCGCCCATGACCGGCAATGCACCGGATGGAATTCGGTTCTCCAACAATCCGGCCGCGCGCAGTTCTTTCAGGCCGGGCAAATCACGGGCACTTTCCAGCCCGAAGTGATCCAGAAAGCTCTGCGTCACCACAAATGTTACCGGTCTTCCCGGCGTCATCTTTCGGCGGCCAAAGCGGATCCACTCCAGTTCGAGCAGTTGATCAACGGTGCCGCGTGACACGCTGACGCCGCGGATTTCCTCGATCTCGGCCCGCGTCGCCGGTTGATGATAAGAAATGATTGCCAGTGTCTCGATCGCTGCCCGGCTGAGCTTGCGGGTTTCCACGGTTTCCTTTTGCATCAGAAATCCAAGATCGGACGCGGTCCGGATCGCCCAGGCATCGCCCACTTTGACCACATGCACGCCACGCCCGTTATAGCGTTTGCGCAGATGCACCAGCGCCTCGGCGGCATCGCACCCATGCGGCATCCGGCTTTCTAGCTCACTCACGCTTACCGGCTCGACGCTGGCAAACAGTACCGCCTCAACCATGCGCTCTTGTTCCCCCATTGGCGGCGCTTCGAACAGGCTTTCTTTTGCTGCTTCAGTATCTTGCGGCACGTTTCTAATCCTTTTTACGCAGCTGAATTGGAGCAAATAACTCACTTTGCCGGATTTCCAGATGGCCCTCTTTCACCAATTCCAACGTTGCCGCAAATGTCGAGGCTGTGGCGCTGCGCCGTCGTTGCGGATCAATCTCCCAGCCATCGGGTAAATAACTTGACAGATCAGTCCAGTCCCCGGCATATCCAATCAGCCCGCGCATCCGGTCCAACGCTTGCTCCATGGTGAACACCGCGTCGCGGTCCATGACAAACGGGCGGAAATCATCGCGAGTACGAATGCGGGCATAACCCTGCATCAGATCAAGCAGCGTCGCGGTGTACGTCACCCGACGGGTCCGCTCAACGGTTTGTGGCAGACCTCGAGCAAAAAAGTCCCGTCCCAATCGATCCCGCGCCATGAGCCGGGCTGCGGCATCACGCATCGCCTGCAATCTTTCCAACTGAAACGCCAGATGCGCCGCCAGTTCTTCACCGGACGGTCCCTCCTCGGTCGGGTCAGGTGGTAACAGAAGTCGAGATTTCAGAAATACCAGCCACGCGGCCATCACCAGATAGTCAGCGGCCAGTTCAATCCGCAGCACCTTGGCCTTTTCGACAAAGCTCAGATATTGCCGTGCCAGATCGAGGACAGAGATTTTGCGCAAGTCCACCTTTTGCGTCCGCGACAGCATCAGCAAAAGGTCCAGCGGTCCCTCAAACCCGTCTACGTCAACGATCAACGCCTCAGTGGCCATCCTTTCGGTGACCGACAGGCTATCTTCCTCGAATGTGTCGTCAGCCATAGACCTGCCCGTGCAAAAGCGCCTCAAGCTGGGCTTCGCAAGACGGAATGTCAAGCGCATCAGGGGTTAGGCGGGCCGCCAGCGCGGTCTCAGCACGGGCCTGCGCCGCATCGGTCATGTCACCTGCTGCTGATGCCACTTCTGCCCGCTCTGCCAGCGAACCGTTACAATGCAGAATGACGTCGCATCCAGCCGCGATTGAGGCGTGGGACAGGTCGGCCAACGTCCCTTTTAGAGCTTTCATCGAGATGTCATCTGTCATCACCAGACCGCCAAAGCCGATATCATTGCGGATCACCTTCATGACATCGGGCGAAAGTGTCGCTGGCGCATCGTCAATTGCGTCGTAAACGAGATGTGCGGTCATCCCCATCGGCAGATAGTTCAGGGCCTGAAACGGTGCAAAATCGCACACCTCGAGTTCCGCAATACCCGAGCCAACAGTGGGCAGATCATAATGACTGTCTTGCGTTGCCCGCCCATGCCCCGGCATGTGCTTTACAATTGGCAGGACACCGCCGGCCAGCAGCCCCTCTGCCACTGCGCGACCGAGGTCAGCAACTGTGTCAGGGTTGGATCCGTAGCAACGATTGCGCAGGAACTCGTGCGTATGCGCAAAGGCGACGTCAACCATGGGCGCGCAATTGCTGTCAATTCCCAACTCCTGCAGTTCATGAGCAATCAGTCGATATCGCAAATACATGGCCCGATGGGCGTCTGTGCCAGCGCGTTGGACAAACTCTAGCGGCGGCGTCCACGTGCGCCAATATGGCCCGCGCAGGCGTTGTACCCGGCCGCCTTCCTGATCAATTGTTATGACCGCATCTCGTCCGACTGACTCGCGAAAATCATTGCACAAAGCCCGAATTTGGTCAGGTGCCTCAATATTGCGGGCGAACAGGATGAACCCAAACGGATTCACATCGCGAAACAGTGCGGCCTCTTCGGCGGTCAGGCGCAGCCCTTCCGCATCCAGAATTGTCGCACCAAAACGGTTCACCGCGCCACAACCGGAATGCAATCAGCGCTTTCCGCAACCAGCGCAGAACAGAACCGACGTGCATCACTCAGATCCTCAAAGCCAACTGCGCGAAGACGGTAAAACACCCGTCCACCACTTGAGGCGCGCTGTACAACACGCTGTTTCCCATCAAGATATTCCGAGAATTGGCCATTTATTCGCGCCCATTCTTCAACTGCAATCGCCTCGCTTTCAAAGGCCCCCAGTTGTACCATGCGGGTGCCGGCCTGAATACTGGCGGCGTCGAGACTATCGGTGACAGGTGCTTTGACCGCTGCCTGTATCACTGCTGCGCCGCCCTCTGGGCGATTGCGCGGTCGCAAAGATCGTTTCACGCCCGGTGCCTCCAGCAGCACGGAAACTGCGGCAATCGCGGCAGGCTCCACAATAACGTCGGGCTGAGCAATTGGCGCGGATACCGATGTCGCAACCGGGACGACCTGATCAGGATCAGCAGCAGACAGCGGCGTGACTCCATTGGTCAACTCAGCCACCAGCGCATCGATCGATGTTGATCGCAACGACGCCTGCACAACCTCCGGTTTGCTTTGGCTACTGTCGGTCTGAGCCGGCGCCGCTGGCGCCTGTTCGGGAACCTGACTTGCCGCGAGAGCTGGTATCGGCGTGTCTTCCTGTTTCAAATCGACGGGACGCGGTGCCAGAACTAGCCGTTCCGCAGGGGCCTCGGCCACCCCGTCGGCGGCAACGGAATTGACTGCCAAACCTTGATGTGCGGCCTGTTGCCCACCCGGATCTTTTGGTGCAATCCGCATCTCGCTCTCAGCGGCGCGGACCACTGGCACGCCGCTTACGTCGCGCACAAAAAGCTTGTAACCCCAGACGCCGACCCCTGCGATTAAGGCAAGTGAAATCACTGCGCCCATCACATTGGTCATTTGGCCCAAAGGCTTATCTGCTGATTTTAAACTATCCGATGCCACTGTTCTAAGATCTGCATCAAAGGCGCCCTGCGCGCCCGCCCAATCTGCCGCCATGTTTTGCCTCGCTGTCCAGGCGATACGGTGCCGCCGGGATCTTGTAAACTGCTCTCAATACCCGGCTCGACGTGATTTTTTATCGCATTTCCTGAACCGGATTGACGCCGAGAATACCAAGACCTGACGCAATTACAACGGAAACAGCCCGGGCAAGAGCTATTTTCGCCTGTGATGTATCTGAGTCACCCTCTTGCAGAAACCTGAGTGCGGGCACATCGTTGCCCCGGTTCCACAATCCGTGAAACTCACCGGCCAGTTCATAAAGGTAAAACGCCACTCTATGCGGTTCGTTTGTACGAACGGCGACTTCGATCAGACGTGGCCATTCAGCCAGCTTCTTGGCCACGGCTAGCTCAGCCTCGTGAGTCAGCCCGCTCAGATCCGCCCGCGCCAGAACCGCGTCATCTACAGCAATTCCGGCCTCTGCCGCCTTGCGCAGCACGCTCATCACCCGTGCGTGGGCGTATTGTACATAAAACACCGGATTTTCGCGACTTTGCTCAAGTACTTTGTCAAAATCAAAATCCAGCGACGCATCGTTCTTGCGTGTCAGCATGACAAACCGTGTGACGTCAGGCCCGACCTGGTCGACCACATCGCGCAAAGTCACAAAGGTGCCCGCCCGTTTTGACATTTTGAACGGTTCGCCGTTTTTGAACAACCGAACCAGTTGCGTCAGTTTTATGTCCAGCGACACCTTACCGTCCGACAGCGCGGAGACCGCCGCTTTCATCCGCTTGACATAGCCGCCGTGGTCGGCCCCAAACACATCAATTAGGGCGTCGAAACCTCTGGAAACCTTATCATAATGATAGGCAATATCCGGTGCAAAATAGGTCCAGCCGCCATCCGACTTCTTGACAGGGCGATCAACATCATCGCCATGCGCGGTTGAGCGGAACAGGGTTTGTTCGCGCGGCTCCCAGTCTTCCGGCATCTTGCCCTTTGGCGGCTCCAGCACACCTTCATAAATCAGACCCTTGCCTTTCAGATCCTCGATCGCCGCTTCGATCCGCCCGGTACCGTACAGCGACTTTTCGCTATAAAATACGTCCATTTTGACGCCCAGAGCCGCAAGATCGGCCCGGATCAGCTGCATCATCGCTTCGGTGGAAAATTCGCGCACTTCGGCCAGCCAGATCTCCTCACCTTTGCCAACAAAAGCATCGCCAACCTTGTCCTTCAACGCCTGCCCCACCGGAACCAGATAGTCGCCCGGGTAAGTACCGTCCTCAAACGCCACATCCTGACCGTGTGCTTCGAGATATCTCAGATAGACCGAGCGGGCCAGAACATCGACCTGAGCCCCACCATCGTTGATGTAATACTCGCGTGTGACATCAAATCCGGCAAAATCCAGCAGCGACGCCAATGCATCACCAAACACCGCCCCACGTGTGTGTCCAACATGCAGCGGTCCGGTCGGGTTGGCACTGACATATTCAACGTTCACACTCTTGCCCTGCCCGGTCACTGAGCGTCCAAAATCAGTGCCCGCAGCAAACACGCTCTTGACCACACCTTGCCACACCTCTGGTGCAAGGCGCAGGTTCAAAAAACCCGGTCCGGCAACTTCGGCGCTTATCACGCGGCTATCCTCCGCCAGTTTTTGCGCCAGAACATCCGCAATATCACGCGGCTTCAGGCCGGCTGGCTTGGCCAGGACCATGGCAGCATTTGTCGCCATATCGCCATGTGCCGCATCTCTGGGCGGCTCTGCGGTGACATTGCTCATGTCAAGACCTGCAGACAGAACACCCTCCGCCACCATCGCCTCAAGGCTGGTAATCACTAGATGGCGGATATCTGAAAAGAGGTTCATTGCACATTTGGTCCTGTTTCGGGCGTGGCAGCGGTTTAACAGGCCTGTGGGCTGCGTCAACGCAGCAAAGATCGGATCACACTCAAACGAACAAAACGACTACGCCTCAGCTCCCGGCGCCGCACAAACGCCCGTGTTCTTGCAGCGCAAACCGATCCGTCATGCCTGCGATATAATCGGAAACAATGCGCGCAAGCTGCTGACGGTCATGTTGGGCCACTGCCACGTCATTGCGCCAGCGCCGGGGCAAAAGGTCTGGATCATCCAGAAACAGCGGAAACAGATCTTCGACCACCTGCGTTACCTCTGCCCGTTTCTCCATCACCGATGGCGCGCGGTACATGTTTGTGAACAAAAACGTCCTGATTTCCTGCAAATCTGCCCACAAGGCCGGAGAAAACTGAATGACGGGTCGCCCCAGATGGCGAATATCGGCTGCGGATTGCGCTCCGGAGGCGGCCAGCTGCACCTGCGACGTCTCGATGACATCAGCTACCATCACACCAAACACACGGCGCAGGGCTTCGTGACGCCGCCGATAACTGTCTGTCGCAGGGTAAAGCCGATCCACTTCCTCATAAGCTTCCCGAACAATCGGGAGCTGTGCGATCTGATCCTCGCAGAACAGGCCGGCGCGCAGGCCGTCATGCAAATCGTGATTGTTGTAAGCGATATCATCGGACAGCGCCGCCACCTGTGCCTCGGCACTTGCATGGGTGTGGAGTTCCAGATCATGTTGCGCATTATAATCTGCAAGGGCATGCGGCAGCACACCCGTGACAGGGCCGTTGTGTTTGGCGATACCTTCCAGAGACTCCCAAGTCAGGTTCAGCCCATCAAATTCCGCGTAGTGCCGCTCGAGTGAAGTGACAATCTTGATCGCTTGCGCATTGTGATCAAAACCACCAAAGGGCTGCATCAACGCATGTAACGCATCTTCTCCGGTGTGGCCAAAGGGCGTGTGACCCAGATCATGTGCCAAGGCCACAGCTTCGGTCAGCTCATCATTCAGCCCCAACGCCCCGGCAATGGTGCGCGCGACTTGCGCCACTTCGATCGAATGGGTCAGCCTTGTGCGGTAATAGTCGCCCTCATGTTCAACAAAGACCTGCGTCTTGTGCTTGAGGCGCCGAAACGCGGACGCGTGAATGATCCGGTCCCGATCCCGTTGGAAGCTGGAGCGAAACGTACTTTCCTCCTCCGCCACGCGCCGTCCCTTGCTGCGTGTCGGATCAGAGGCAAAAGAAGCGTGCATGTTCGCGGGGTCCTTGTGGCCAGTCCTGAGGCTTTCTATATTGTACTCAGTACTCAGATGAAACCATTCCAAGGCTGACCCAATGCAATTGCCCCCAAAAGTTACTGACCGCGCGTTTGCACGTCTGGCCGAAATCGGCGCCGCCCAACAGGGTCGCGCCCTCCGGGTCGCGGTAGAAGGCGGCGGATGCTCCGGGTTTCAGTACGAAATCGATCTCGACACACCTGCCGCTGATGACCTTGTGCTTGAAGGACAGGGACAACAAGTGGTGGTCGATCATGTGTCGTTGCCTTTTCTGGAGAACGCAGTGATCGATTTCAGCGAAGAGCTGATAGGCGCGCGGTTTGTGGTCAACAACCCCAATGCGACAAGTTCCTGTGGGTGCGGTACATCTTTCTCAATGTGACGCTGTCGCGTCGTCTGCCCAGAAAAACTGTGCTGAGACAGTTAGCCTGGCGTGCAATGGCCAAAGGCAAATCGACGTAACCCGAGGTCCCTTGCGCGTCCGATAGTTCTTTCAGGCTTGAGCGGAGTGCAGTCGCCGCGGCGCAGGTGCAAACTGATCCCAGACCAGAAACAGCCCGGTAGCAATTACAATGCCGACGCCCAGATAGGTGCTGGTTGACGGCACTTCACCGAAGAACACGGTTCCCAGCAGGACCATCCAGACAAACTGCAAGTTCATCAAAGGCGTCACGGCAAAAGCCGCTAACATCCGCAGTGCCACCACCAGAATCCAGCGGGCCACAAATAAGATCCCAGCGTAAGCCACCACCCAGACCAAATCGCTCAGCGGCATCGGCTGCCAGACAAATGGCAGCGCCAGTCCCATGACGACAAAAATCGCCAGATTTGGATAAAACACCTGCGCCAGCGCATTTTTCTCATGGCGACCGATATAGCGCGCCATGATCATTGAAAATGTCCCCGTCAGGCTTGCCAGCAGCGCAAAGACATGGCCGACAGACATCTGCGAAAATCCTGCAGGAAACAGGCACAGCATACCGACAAATCCAGCTGCAAGCGCGCCCCATGCCAACGGGCGCACATATTCACCCAAAATAAGCCCCGACATGATTCCCGCCAGAATCGGCATCAATCCAATGAACAGGAACACTTCGGCAAACGGCAATTCGCGGAACGCATAGAAAAACGAAGCTGACGCCAGCACCGTTGCTCCGGCCCGCATTGCCATGGCACGCGGACACACCGTGCGCAGTCCGCGGCGTTGCGATTTATGGCGGTCAGCGATGACACTCAATGCCATGACAATCAAACCGGACAGGCAAAACAGTTGCGGGGCAGCATAACCGCCCGCAACAAATTTCGTAATTGCATCCGCGCTCGAGATCAACGCTGTATAGACAATAACCATCAAGGCCCCTGCCGTTGCAGTGCTGATGATAGGGTTTCGGGCCATCGTGGCAGCAGTCATGCTGGTACACCCCGCATTCCGGCCCGGGCAAAGCCTTCAAAAAAAGCCTCGAACTTGTCGGTTGAGCGCTCTGCTTCGCTTAGAATATCAAAACCGATTTCAGTCAGCGACCCTTCGACGATGCCGCGCATTTCGTTCCAGTTTGCGCTGCGCTGATCATCAAGGCGGAACATGCATTCCGACATCTCACGCAATGGCCCGGCGCTGGGCGTGGCCCGGTAAAACGCCATCCGATCGTATTCCGTCTTTTTGGTGAAGGAATCGCGGCCCGAAACCGCCATCGACCAGTTGCATACGAAATAGTCGTGATAATTATCCTGCGCGCTCACATGGGCGCCGGTTTCGACCGTGAACAGATGAGTTTCTCGCTGCAACCAATCCTCCCAGATTTGCGAAGGCGTGATACCGGCATAGCGCAAAGAGATACAAATCTCGGCGAGCAAATCGGCATTTTGATCAAGATATGCGAGCACCCCTGCAAACTCAAGGCTAGTAATTGCAGATTCACTCAACCCAGGGTCGCGCCGCCCGTATTCGCTGAGATAGAACACCGTGTGGGTCAATTCATAGGCGGCTTTTTTGTTTGGCATCGCGAAAGTGGCTGAGCGATCCATGAACCGGCGCATACGATCTTCCAGACCGGTGTCCTGCGGCAGCGGATCAACACCCCGCCGCATCATCAGACGCCGCGCCTCAAAACGCTGCAAATCAGACAGCTCTGCATCGGCCATACCCTCGCGGGCAACCCATTGCACCAAAGCTTCACCTTTGTTGCCCTCCATCCCAAGATCTTCAAGATCAAGACAGATGGACAGCAGGAACCGGTAATATTGCGGGAAAAATCCCATTCGCTTTTCGACCTGGGCATAGAACCCTTGATGCGCCTCTAATGCAGTTGCACCAAGTTTAGTACCGGTACATTCTAGAACATTCAGCAGTTCCGCGTTTTCTTTGAGCCAGAACACATCGTCGCCAAAGCGACGGTGCTGGGCGAAGGAACGCAACATAGCGGCGATGCGGTCCTCTTTGGATTGACGTTTGGACCGAGCGCTCAGATGCACAACATTTGACATGGGTATTATCCTTTACACAAACGGGCTTCTGAACGCCCCGGTTCCAACTTCGTCATCGAGTAAACTCCCGTCGCTTATGCGGCGGAGGTGAACATTGCGGTCCGATCACCATCAACGGCGTCGCTGCTGACTTCTGGGGCTGCGGCGGAAGTGAACATTTCAGTTGCATCACCGGCTGAGGCATCTGCGGTAGTTGCAGGCGCAGCGGCTGAGGTGAACATCTGTGTTCCAGCACCTGAGATCAGGTCGCTTTCGAGCGTAGGTGTCGCGGCAGACGTGAACATTTCAGTTGCATCACCGGCTGAGGCATCTGCGGTGGTTGCAGGGGCTGCAGCGGACGTGAACATCTGTGTTCCAGCACCTGAAATCAGATCGCTTTCGAGCGATGGGGCTGCGGCAGAAGTGAACATTTCCACGCTTTCACCCATCAGAGCAGTTGCCGACGTTGAAGGCGACGCAGCGGAGGTGAACATCTCGGTTCCGCCGCCGTCAAAAAGTGATGTTTCGCTTTCAGTACCGGCGGTTGCGGCAATGTCGTAGGTTTTGAGTTGAGCTTGCATTGAGTGTCTCCCGAAAATGAAGTTGAACGTTCCTAAACGTTTGCACGTTCAGCGGGAGTGTCAAAACCTTTTTTCTACCTAGGGTTTAAATTTGACGACCAATAACATTAACAACGCGCCTCAACTTACTGAGCCAGTGCCAAAAGACATCACCATAAAAATAACAAAAAAAAATCTTTACAGAGCCAAAATTTGGTCGTTTTCCGGTGAATCTGACGCGATTCAGCAGCTACATTTACCGAATCAGTGTCAAGAATCCGTTAATTTTTCACAGAATGATTCTCTCTTGATCGGATACCGAACAGCTCACACGCACTTGTCGGCCACCCTCTCATAGGCGATACAAGGCCGAACATTCTGAGCGTGAGGGCGTCATGAAAATTGCCAGTTTCAACATCAATGGGATCAAGGCGCGTATCCAGGCCCTGCCCGATTGGCTTGACGACGCGCAGCCGGACGTCGTGTTGCTGCAAGAGATCAAGTCAGTCGATGAGACGTTTCCGCGAGAGGTGTTTGAGGACCGTGGCTACAACGTCGAGACCCACGGGCAAAAGTCCTTTAACGGCGTCGCAATCTTGTCCAAACTGCCCCTTGAGGATGTGCAGCGTGGCCTGCCAGGCGATGACAGCGATGAACAAGCACGCTGGATCGAAGCAACGGTGGTGGGCAAACAGGCGATCCGAATTTGCGGGCTTTATCTGCCCAATGGCAACCCGGTACCGGGCCCCAAATACGACTACAAGCTGGCCTGGATGGAGCGGCTATACACGCGCGCACAACAACTGCTTGCAGAGGAGACTCCCGCCCTGATGGCCGGAGATTACAACATCATTCCGCAGGCCGAAGACGCAGCCCGCCCTGAGGTCTGGGTCGAAGACGCACTTTACCGCCCCGAAAGCCGCGCGGCGTACAGACGCATTCTGAATCTGGGATTCACTGAAGCGTTCCGCGCCATCACACAGGGCCCAGGCCACTATAGTTTCTGGGATTATCAGGCCGGCGCATGGAACAAGAACGACGGCATTCGTATCGATCATTTCCTGCTTAGCCCGCAATGCGCTGACTTGCTGCAAGACTGCCAGATCGACAAGGACATCAGGGCGCGGGAAAAACCCTCAGATCATGTGCCGATCTGGGTACAGCTTGACGCCTGACCTTTCTTTTCGCGTCGCCCTGTCCGGCTACCCCCTGTGGTGGGTTTCCTGCAGTTGGTAAACTGGCGTTGGAATACCTTCCATGCGCGCCTTGATCTGGAGCGACAAAAACTGAGAATAATGTCGCGACTGGTGCAGGTTTCCACCATGAAACCAAAGCGCATCCTGTTGCGTCGGCTTCCACATATTCCGCTGTTCACCCTCCCATGGGCCGGGGTCTTTTGGCGTGTCGGACCCCAATCCCCAGCATTTCCCGACTTTGTCCGCGGTGTCCTGATCTATCAGATCGGTAACCCACCCGTTCATTGACCCATACCCGGTCGCATAAACAATCAGATCAGCCTCAAGCTTGGTCCCGTCGTCCAGAATAACCCCGTCCTTGACCACTTCGGTGACCTGACCCTGCGCCAGCTTTATTTCACCATCAATGACAAGCTGGCTTGCGCCAATGTCGATGTAGTACCCCGAGCCGCGACGCAGATATTTCATAAACAGACCTGATCCGTCCGCCCCCCAATCCAGCTGGAAACCTGCCTTTTCAAGCCCAGCGTAAAACGCCTTGTCCACCTCTTTCATCTGGTCATACAACGGGGTCTGGAACTCGTGCATGATGTGGTAGGGCAATGAAGCAAAGATCATGTCTGCCTTGTTGGTCGTCATTCCATTGGCAACCGCCTGTTCTGAGTAGAGTGCGCCAAGACCGATATCCATCAGCGTTTCAGAGCGCACGATGTGAGTGGAGGACCGTTGAACCATGGTCACATCTACATCGTTTTCCCAAAGCGCCGCACAAATATCGTGGGCCGAATTGTTGGATCCAATGACAAGCGCCTTTTTGCCTTTGTAAGCATCTGGTCCGGGGTGTCTGGACGAATGATGCTGATCTCCCTTGAATCTCTCCATCCCCGGGAATTTTGGTACGTTGGCCTTACCGGACATGCCCGTTGCAAAGACCAGTTGCTTCGGCTTCAGAACAACCTCTTTGCCATCCCGATCAACAACAACCGTCCATTCCTTTTTGGCTGCATCAAAAGAGGCAGATTTACAGGCAGTTTTGGTCCAGTAGTTCAGCTCCATTATTTTGGTGTACATTTCTAGCCAGTCGCCAATTTTGTCTTTGGGCGAAAAAACCGGCCAGTTCGGAGGGAACGGCAAATAAGGCAGATGATCGTACCAGACCGGATCATGCAGACAGAGCGATTTGTATCTGTTGCGCCAGCTGTCCCCGGCACGCTCGTTTTTCTCGACGATAATCGTTGGCACACCCAGTTGGCGCAGCCGTGCACCCAAGGCTATACCACCCTGCCCGCCACCAATAATGACAGTATAAGGTTGGACTTTGTATCCCAACTCTGCGGCTTCCTTTTGCCGTTCTTCTTTCCATGTGGGCCGGTGCTTGCTAGCGCCATGTTTGGCACCTTGCGGACGTTCATACCCCAACGGCTCTTCATGCCCCTTCAACTCGACCATAGAGGTCAGGAGGGTCCAGATTTTGCCGTTTTTTACCCGAACCAGCCCATATCCGCGCGCAACACCTGTTTCAAAGGTTATCCAAGCGGTAATAATCCCACCATCCTCTGTTGCGGACTCACCCTCTGCAATTCTCCAATTCAAAGGTGCGACGGAAGACAATTGCGCATTCAACATGTCTCGGACGGCGTCTTTGCCCTCCAAGGTTTTGATGTTCCAAGTGAATGTAACCAGATCGCGCCAATAACAATCATCCTGAAATAGGTTCACGGCCGCAGCGACGTCCCCCGCTGACAGCGCCTTATCCAGCGCGCCAAGCACATTGGTAATTTCAATATCACTGGTTGTATCAAGCATGGTTTTGTCCTTTTAAAATAGTTCGGCAAAAATCAAGCATACGCTGCAAATTAAAATCAGATCAATTCCTGCTTTAGTGGTAAATGGCGTAATCGCCCGCCGGCCCGCAAATCATGGGTCGTACTGGCGATATCCAGCCGATGACATTCCAATCTGCGGCTCAATCATGGGTGACCCGTCCACTGCGCGCGCCCAAGAAAGCAGCATTGCGGCAGATCGGAAAATTGTGCACGCTTGCAAATCGCCCTTTACAGATCAGGACCCAAAAATGATTGAAGCTCCGCCAACACTGACGATCAAGACCACATTGCGACGCCCGACAAAGGCGCAAATTGCCGCGTTCCAAAACGTGCCAACTGGATTTGTCGTCGATGCACTTTTGGGCGGCGGCGCTTTATCCTCAAGTATCCAGCCGATTGGGGGTGGACGAGATCTTCGCTGCGTCGCGGCCGGGCCAGCGCTGACTGCCGACTGCGGTGCTGCAGATGTGCTTGCGACATTTGCCGCCCTCAAATCCATAAGAGATGGCGATGTGCTTGTCTCGGCTTTTGCCGCTCACAGCGGGTGCGCGGCAGCCGGGGATCGCCTGGTCGGCATGATGAAAAATAACGGCGCTGCCGGTTTTGTCACCGATGGTCCGGTCCGAGACTACGACGGCATCGTTCCTGTCGGATTGCCGGTTTGGTGTACCGGTCTCACGCCCGCATCCCCGCACATGACCGGCCCCGGATCCGTCGGATTTCCGGTTCAGATCGGGGGCCAGGAAGTCGAAACCGGTGACATGATTGTTGCCGATCGCGACGGAGTCGTTGTTGTGCCTTTTGAACGGCTGGACGATGTCATCAAGAACCTTACGCGCATTGCTGAAATGGAAGCCTCCCTGGACGCGGATGTCACTGCAGGGCTTAAAATCCCCGACTGGGTAGAGGCATATCTGGCAAGTGATAAAACGGTCCGAACGGACTGATAGAAAACGGCCCTCGCGCATCGACAAAACAGTCAATGGCGGCTAAGCGGGACGAAGCCGCCGTCTGCGATGGTGTGACCCAGGTATCTTGCGCGTTAGGCGCGGGATCCAATCCATCGTCAGAGGATACCTCCCAACACACTTGCGGTCGCGACCGGATCATCAATCATCATCGCGTGCCCTACTCCTGGCACGACGTGGATCCCGACACCGTTGGCTCTCAGCAGGTCCGGGTCTGGCAAGTCGGGCGTGAACTTTCCAGTATTGCCAGGAAATGCCTTTTCTCCGTAGACGAAGTGCCGTTCCAATGACAACGCGAGAAAGCGATCCTGGAAGTCTTCTGCAAGCTCGACGAGTGCGCGGGCATTCCCGTAAACGCCTCTGGGGTCTGCTCCGGACCGAAAAAGCGTCGCCATCGGCCGCCGCCTCCGCTAAGCCCTTCATGCTCTCCGGGTAGTCCGTCGAAACGTATTTGTCTTGATCGGATGCCGCAATCCGCCTACTGGCGTCGCCACCGCCGGGCATCAAGTTTCCCTCGCAGACAACGAGCTTGGAAACGAGGTCAGGACGCGAAAGCGCTAGCGAGACCGCAACCGAACCGCCCATGGAATGGCCGAGAAGGTGCACCGGTTCCGCGCTGGCTGCCTCTAATACTGCCGCAATTGACTTGCTGTGTTCGTCAAGGCTGAACCCGAAGCTCTCGGAATGGCCGCTGTAACCTGACCCTACGTAGTCGACCATCAGGATGCGGCGTCCACGGAATTCCGGTTGTGTCACCAAGGACAAAAAGTTCGGCACTGCTGCAAAGCTGAGGCCGGGCAGGCAAACTAACGGTACCCCTTCCCCAGGCAACTCGCACCACCTGATGACCGTATTCCACTCTCTCAATGGCAGGCTCTGCACGTCAATGCCCTTTCATTTCTCACGCTTCCCAGACGCCGCAGTCGCTGCGGTTGGCAAAACGCAATTTGCAACATCACGATCGAAACGCAAGCAGTCATTCTTAGGTCCGCTTTGGGCGGAAAGCATGTGTAATTGGGCTGCCTCTGTTCTGAGGTCGAGCTCCCGATAAGATCACAGGATAGCTGTGAACAAGGGAGATAGA
>RCNB010001856.1_pt1 | contig 16484 bp, 16 predicted proteins | sample 2041321 | NCBI WGS metagenome assembly RCNB01 (sample SAMN09708232, study PRJNA481090) | Marine sediment metagenome, whole genome shotgun sequencing project. | reverse complement strand
ATAGCACTGGCTTGGGTTGCCATTACAGACAAGCCAATGGTCCACCATTTTGTTGAGTTACCGCCTTTAATATAATCTTGTGCGCTACTGCGACCTCTTGTTTTCCATGTCCCATAGCCTACAATTGTAGCTAAAGTGGCAATTAAAACAGCCCAGTCAATCCAATCTAAAGTTTGCTGCATAAAGTTAAGCGAATGATGCGGTTATAAAGTAAAAGAGTACAATGTATAAGGCGTTAGCAAGTAAGACAATAGTGTACATCTTGTTCCATTTTTCTTTCGGTTGTGGTTGGTCTTGGTTTTGCATGGCTTTAGTCGTTAGTTGTTAGTAAAAGTCATTAGTTTTTAAGTTCCGTATTATCTTCTTTTCCTGCCGAAAGCAAATTGGCGAATAATCGGTAAGCTCCAGAAACACCCGCCGGAAATTCTCTAAAGAAGCTCAAACCCGTATAGATGTAATTCCCTTTTCCGTATTTAGCGACAAGCAAAGCTCCTTCTTTAGACGTTTCCCCTTTGTCATTAGAAGCGAGTAGAGGTGTGAATTCTTCTGACCATTCGTTAGGGAAATACAAACCACGTTCTTGTTCCCAACCTTCAAAATCTTCGGTAGTGATTTTGTTAGGGAAATTTAGAATAGGATGATTAGGGTCTAGAATTTTGACTTCAGCATTTTCATCAGTAACACGATCCCTTGATAATTTTAATTCGTATGGTGCCAAATTATCGACTTTTAGTCTTCTATTAGTGTTGTACTGTATCACTAAATTCCCACCTTCTTTTACATAGTCTAATAAGAATTTTTGTTTAAATTTTAGTTCATCGACAATATTATAAGCTCTAATACCGACAACTATAGCATCAAAATTAGATAAGTTTTCTGGCGAAATCTGTTCTGGTTTTATGATGGTAACATTATAACCGATTTGGCGTAAACTTTCAGGAACCACATCGCCAGCACCTTCTATATAACCAATGTTATTACCATATTTTTCAATATCTAATCGTACAATTTTACTTTCGCTTGGCATTAATACCGTTTGAAATGGAATGTGTGTATAATCGATTTCGATTAATTCATCCGTATAGAATTTTCCATTGACATTCACCATAGGAGTTATTAAACCTTCGCTTTTATTCTTAGGTGGAATAACTGTAAACACTACTTTTTGAATATCTCCCTTATTAGCAATTTCAATTTTTTGCTTTTGAGGATACACACTCCAATCGCTTGGATATGCCATTTGCACAAAGCCTTCAATAGCATCACGACCCGCTTTTATAGTGACTTCAATTTCTTTCTGTTGGTCATTTTCAAAAATGAATACTTCGTCACTAAGGCTTGCTGAAACTTCAGGAATGACTTCAAAAGGTCTGTATAACTCCCCTTTATCTGGTTTTGAGTAGCGATAGACCACTGGTTTTGTAATTGTGATTGGAGTACCCTCTATAGTCAAATTAAAATCTACAAAAACAGCTCTGGGCGTTTCAGGTAAGCCAATTAAATCTTGATTTTCTACATGGTACATACCTAATGTACTTTTAGTGTTTAACCAATATGGTGCTGTATACCCCATATTATTTGGAATGGTAATTTCTTCTTCAAAGTTTAGACGTTGGTTTGTAGGTAATTCTATGTTTTTAGAAATGCCTGTTTGAAGCGTTGACAAGTGGTAAGACACCAAATCAATTTGAGCCTGACTTCGATTTAAGGCTTCCATCTTAAGCTCAATTGTCGAGTTTGGCGATGCTTGTGGAGTCATTGCTGAAACTTCCAAATACATACCAGCACATGCTTCAATAATCGCCTTTATTTCTTTGGTTTTAATAGATTTCCAGTGGTCATCTTTTACATTTTGAAGCAGTTTATAAGCTTCTAGAAGTTGTGGTAAGTGGGTAGAAGGATTTACAAAATTGAAGTTAGATTCAATCGCAGTCATAATAGTCCCAATCGCCTGTCCACCGTCGATTCTATTCCATGTCGTATCGATTCCAGCAAAGACATCATTACTGCCGTCTAATGGGTCACCTTTTAATAACTCAATATATTCTTGTTGAGAGCCACGTTGCGATAAGCGACCAAAGCCTTGAGAAAGATGTTGGCTACTCGCCAGAGAAGCTAATTCATTATTAGAGCTACCTTTTGTAGAATAAAATGTACCAATATCAAAGTTGAGCATATTGCTTTTGTCTGCTTCTTCAAATTTCTCTTGACTACCATAAAACCACCAAGAGGTGTTGAAGAATAAGCGTTGCGGCTGCCAAGTTTCCGTTAATTCTAATTGCGAGCTATATTTTGAAGCATCGTTAGTCAAATCGAAAGCCTCCATACTCAACATCGCCGAGCTTGTATGATGACCATGTGTTCTTCCTGGTGTTCTGTGATCGAAACGGTTGATAATAATATCGGGCTTAAACTCTCTGATGGCCCAAACGACATCTGCGAGCACGTCATTTTTATTCCATATTTCTAGTGTTTCGTCGGGATGCTTAGAATAGCCAAAATCATTGGCTCTTGTAAAACGTTGTTCGCCACCATCAACACGTCTGGCAGCCAATAACTCTTCTGTTCTAATAACGCCTAAAAGTTCTCTAATTTCTGGGCCAATTAAGTTTTGTCCGCCATCACCGCGTGTTAACGATAAATAGGCCGTACGAGCTTTAACTTCGTTAGACATGTAAGATATTAATCGCGTGTTCTCATCGTCAGGATGTGCAGCAATATAAAGCACTGAGCCCAAAACGTTAAGTTTTTGAACGGCTTCATATATTTCTGAAGAATTAAGTTGTTTTGGTTGTTGTGCTTGTATAGAAAAAATGGGGCTTAAGAGAAGCAAAAGACAAAGTCTAATTGAGTGCATGCGGCTATTAATTGGTTACTTTCCAAATATATAAAAGTTACCTCCGTATGACCTTGGTTTTAGGTTTTGTTTAACGTTGATACAATTAGCGATTACTCGAAATTAAAAGATAGCTTTTATTTACTCAATTTTAAAATTCTAATTGCACCTTGTATGACTAAAACAAAGACGATGGTTCCAATAATTAAGTCTGGTTTACTAGAACTTAACCAGTGTACCAAAATTCCTGCAATTATTACGCCCAAATTAATAATTACGTCGTTTGAGGTGAAAATCATGCTTGCTTTCATATGGGCGTCTTCTTTGCTTTTCGATTTTTGTAATATGTAAAGACAAATTCCGTTTGCAAAAAGGGCAAAAATCGAAACTATAATCATTGTTGAAAAATCAGGAAGGGTTTTATCGTTAAAAAATCGTCTTAAAACTTCTGCAAACCCAATAATTGCTAGGACTATCTGAAAATATCCAGCAATTTTTGCAATTCGCTTTTTTCTAATCAATGTTCCACCAACTGCAAACAAGCTAATGCCGTAAACAAAACTGTCCGCAAGCATATCCAAACTATCAGCAACAAGTCCCATTGATTTTGAAATCAGACCCGAAGTCATTTCAATAATAAAAAAGGCAAAGTTGATAAGAAGTACGGCCCAAAGTAATTTTTTCTGATTTGTATTTTCTTTAAAATCAGTTTGGTTCGTTTGTTCGGTAGAAATTTTATTTTCACCTAAATGTAATGCAGCAAGGGACTTTTCGATTTGGTCAATATTTCCACTATGGAAAACAGTCAATTTTCGGTTTTGAATATCGAAATCCAAATACTTAATACTTGAAATTTCGTCCAGCTTCATTCGTATTAGATTTTCCTCTGAAGGACAATCCATTTTGGTGATTTCGAATAGTGTTTTATTCACTTGCTATTTAGTATTAATAGTCTATAACCACTTCTTGCGTTTAAAGTAAAATAGCATGCCAATAAACAACGTAATCATAACACCCCAAAGGACGTGATAGCTGTATTTGTAATGTAGTTCTGGAATGTTATCAAAATTCATTCCGTAGATCCCAGCAATGAAAGTTAAAGGGATGAAAATAGATGCCATTATAGTTAACACTTTCATCACTTCATTCATTTTATTACTAATGGTTGTCATGTACATATCCATCAAGCTCCATATCATTTCACGATAGATATCTATATTCTCTGATACTTGAATTAAATGATCATAAACATCTTTATAATAGGTTATTGTGCGTTTATAGATTAATGGATGCTTGCCTTTGACGATTCGGCTGGTAATTTCGCGAAGCGGAAAAATGGCACGACGTACTTTTAAGATTTCGCGCTTTAGTTGTTGTACTTCAATATTTATATTTTCTCTAGAATGACCTGCAAATAGCTCGGTTTCTAAATCTTCAATTTTATTCCCTAAGGTTTCAATAATACTGAAGTAATTATCTACCACAGCATCAATTAAAGAGTACATTAAATAGTCAGATTTTAGACCTCTAATGCGACCATTGCTTAACCTAATTCGGTCTCTAATAATATCAAAAACATCTCCTTCTGATTCCTGAAATGTGATAACGTAATTTTTACCTAATACAAAACTAACCTGCTCTATAACAATATTTTCTTGTTTGTCGTAATAAAGCATTTTTAAGACGATGAATATATAATCGTCGTATTCGTCTATTTTGGGCCGCTGTGTCGTGTTTACGATATCTTCAAGAACAAGTGGATGCAGGCCATATTGCTTTCCAATATTTTCAATTTCATCAATATGCTTAAGACCATCGACGTTAATCCATGTTACAGAATCTGTTTCTTTATAATTTGCGGCATCTTCTATATTTAATATGACAGATTCCTGTATATCTGTTTTTGTGTAATCGAAACATTCTACATGAAAATCTTTATCAGATTTCCCCCCTGTATATACTAATGTTCCAGGAATTTGTCCAATATGCTTTTTATGATTTTCGGTACGTTTTCTAGTGGGTTTCTTCATAATTTATAGAATACTGCTGTCATCTAAACCATTTTTTTTGTCATAAAGTTACTACTTTTTGTTAAATAAGGTTGTTGGGATAGTTCACAAGATTGACAGTGTCATCTCTTAAAATGAATTGAAATGCCCTAATTATAAATAGAATAATTAGTAAAATATCAGTATTTATAATTGCGTCTTTGTAAAAGGAATAAAACGACACATGTTACGATGATTTATCTTAACAAAGATAATTTAGATTAAGGAAAGTCTATTGCAATTTTAATGTTTCTCTTAACCCTTCATCTGCGTTGTGGTTTTTACGCCAGTAGGCAGATTTAATGGATTCTAGTTTTGTTGCCTTCGTGGTTAAAGTTTGTGCAGAAGCCCCATAGTCACTAACTGTAGTTTCTTCCCAACCTAAAATGTCATAAGGGAATTTGGTGTTGAAATTGATTTTGAGACTTCTATTTAATTCTGGATAAGACAGGATGTAAGTTCCATTATCTAGGCTTGCTATCGCATTATATGCCTTTGTAGTTTTATGACTTAATCTGCCATATTCTAATGAAGGGATGATATTTAATTCTCCAACAGGAAGACTTTTTGGATCAATGCGGAGCTTTGTCCAAAGTTCGTTTTCTGTCCAGGTCTTTTCTATTTTGAAAGATTGATCTGCTTCACTTTGAAAGTAGGAGTGTGACATAATTTCAAATGCCTCACGATTATTAAGTTGTGTATAAGCATGGCCACACCATTCTTGTACGGATGCCGAAATTTTTATGGCATGCTGATTATTTGCCACGGGATAGAAGGTGCTTTGCATTATAGAATAAGGGTAAATACCTGTATTGAAGTTTTTAGTGGCGTTTAACTTTAAAACAGGAGTGTTCTTGTCGCTGTAATTATCTGCTTTCACTTGAACTTCTGGTAAAAAATCTTCAGTAACGAATACTAAAACTGCTTTACCATCTCTTAGCTCTCCGTAACGCACTTGTTCTAATTTATAAGAGGTTATTTCGGCTTCGCCACTATACCAATAGTCATTAAACTCTTTTGATAGTATTTCTTTTGGTGCTAATACTTCAGTTTCAGGTACTGAAATAGCAAGGGCTTCTGAAGTCTCTGTTTTATTTTCATTACACGAATATAACAATGAAAATAATACAATTCCTGCCAAAAGAATGGCATTGGTTTTAACAAATTTAATCATAACTTAAGTATTCAAGATTCTGAAATATACTTCGACTAGGCGCAGTGGGACAATTCAGAATGACAAAACATTAATTTTTTTTACAAAATTACAATGTTAAGAGCCTTCAGCAATGGTATTTAACGTTTTGTAAAGCAAATGCGTAGGTAGGCCAACGACATTATTATAGGAGCCTTCAACACGTGTAATACCAATAGCTCCAATCCATTCTTGAATGCCATAAGCTCCAGCTTTATCAAGAGGTTTATAGGTTTTTACATAATACCAAATTTCCTCATCTGTAAGAATTTTAAAGGTCACTTTTGTTATGGTGTTAACTATTTTTTGTTCTGTTTTTTGAGTAAAACAGATAGATGTTACCACCTCGTGGGTTCTATGACTTAAGGATTTTATCATCCTAAAAGCATCATCTTCATTTTTTGGTTTCTCAATAGCCTTACCGTCTAGCCAGACAATAGTATCACTTGTAATTAGGATGTCTTTATTTTGAAGATTTTCAATAAAAGGTTCAGCTTTTAATTTGGCCAAGTAATCAGTGATTTCATGGCTTTTCAAATCTTTTGAATAGACTTCATCAACGGGTTGTAGTCGAATTTCGAAATCTAAATCCATGGTTTTAAAAAACGCATGACGTCGTGGCGAAGCTGATGCTAAAATGATATTAAATTTTTTTAGTTTGTCTTTTAGCATTTTTTGTTGACGTATAATTATTGAAGCTATGGTTTGCAGATACCATATTCAAAGCGTTTTAGTTAAACTAATTAATTCGTTTTTAAAGTGTCTTCTGTTTGGCTTAAAATGCCATCTATATCATTAGGAATATCTAACTCTAACAACTTACACATTAAAGGATAGATATGAATGTTTTTTATTGAAGGTATCGTATAGTTATTCTTAAAAGCAGGACCACTTGCGTAAAATATACCATCCATATCTTTTTGTTTGGTATCATAGCCATGCACACCGATAGCTGTAATCCCATTTTTTCTTAATGAAGCTATGCGCTCTTTGGAAGAAAAGTAATAGCCAAAATCTGGAATTAATTGAATGACTCCCCAATCTTTGTTTTGTGGTTTATATTCAAAACCTGGTGTGTTTTCAGTTTTATAAACTTTAAAATGTGTTTCTTTTTCCTTTAAATATTGAAATATAGATGTGATCTCAACATCCTTTTTAGGATGTATATTTACAATAGAACCATTATCAATCGCTAAAAATAAATTATCATTTTTTATAGGTTCTATGGGTATCAAATTAGAGGTTGATAGCTCGGTCATTCCATGATCAGAAACAATTACAATATTTACTGGTAGACCAGTCGCTTTTACGCTTTTAAATAAAGAACCTAAATTATTATCTAAATCGAATAGTGCTTTTTTTAACTTTTCATCGTTATTTGGTCCGTATTTATGTCCTGTATTATCCATGTCGGAAAAGTACATAGTAATTATATGCGGTCTTTTTAATTTTGGCAGGTTTAACCAATCTATAACTTGAGAAATTCGATCCTCATTTTTGATTTTACCATCATATATTTTGTAATAAGTAGGTCTTATACCTTGAATATCTGCTTCACTACCTACAAAAAAGTAACTTGCTGAAACCATACTAGCTTTGTCGGCTTCTACCCAAATAGGAGAGCCTCCATAAAAGCTACCATCTTCAACCATTTCTCGGTTTCTTATATTATAAGTCAAATTCTTTTCATTATTGTAAAATGAATTACCTAGAATGCCATGTTTATCTGGATACATGCCTGTAGCTATGGTATAATGGTTGGGGAATGTTTTAGAAGGAAATGATGGTATTAGCGATTCTGCTTTTACACCGCTCTTGATAAAATTACTGAGATGTGGAGGATTATACTTTTGCACATAATCCCAGCGAAAACCATCAAGAGAGATTAATATTAAATAAGGTTTTTTTAATGATTTTTTTGAATTAATGGTTGCTGTTGGGTCTATTAAATTTGAACTGGGCTTGCAAGACGATAACGTTATTGCACTTAAAATTAATATAAGCACATACATGAGATTTATTTTCATTTTTTCATTTTTTAGGTTCCTTAAAACTTTAGAGTTTGTCTTTAAGCATATTATATTGGTGTTAATTTAGTAACATTAATTTGTAGAGAAGCATAGATAACATCCCAGTAAGCATAACTAATTTTAACATGAGACTGATATGCTTGTATTGTGAATTTTGTTCTGCGCTAAATAATTTAATACTAATATAAATTAGGGGTGCTATAACTAAGACCAAAAAATAACCAACGATTGCGGTTTGCTTAAATAAATGAGTAACCACATAATAGATAACTGAGAATAGAGGAATCAAGGACAATACAAACACTACCTTATTGGCACGTTCTCTGCCTATAACTATTGGAAGGGTTTGCATCCCAACTTTATGATCACCATCAATATCTTCAATATCCTTTACCAATTCTCTTACGAGATTAATCATAAATGCAAAAATGGCATAATCTAAAATAATCTTGAAAAACATAATTTGAACACTACGATTAACGTCTGTTATAGCTGGCAATAGTTCAAAGATACCAACTAATAATATACTTAAAGACACCGTTAGTGAGACCACGATATTTCCAACTAAAAGTAATTGTTTTAAATAAGATGAGTAGATATAAAGCAATGCAGAAGCTATAATGAATATGACGAAAAAACCTGACTTGCCAATTCCATTAGATAAATAGTAACCTAAACCAACACCAATAACATTTAGAATAATAAAAAGCGTTAAGGCATTTTTCTCACTAATTTGTTTATTAATGATTAAGCGACCTGGTTTATTGACCTTATCTGTTTCAATATCATATATATCGTTAATAATATAGCCGCCGGCTGCAATAAAAACTGTTGCTATGACTAGTATGGCAAAACCTAAAGGCTTTAATGTGGTGATAACACCATAAGATTCGAAAAAGGGTAGAAGTAAGGCATATTTAATTAAGTATTGCACAAGGGCAATCATAATTAGATTTTGCCAACGGATTAATTTAAAAAAGTAAATCATGTTAGGGCTTAGTGAGACAATATTTGTTTGATTAAGTAGTAACCAGAATAAGCAACACCAATAAAAACTAGACAACTTAAAATTGCTGTTCTGATAAAAAGTTTATGTTTTTCTTTCCTTATTTTATCTTTTATTTTTTGCTTGTCTTTTTTGGTTAAATCTTTATGCAAAAAATGCATTTCGTAGTGCAGATGTGCTTCAAGGTTTAGTTTTTCCTTGTATTTAGAAAATGGAGTTGATGACCTTTGATTAAAAGTTGCTTGGCTATTACCAAAACCAATATATCCAAACCCTGTGCTATGTCGTCTACCTCTTCGTGGCATATTTTATTTAATCGTATTTAGCATTAAAATTACCATTCCATTTATCCTGTACTTTAAGGACTTGCTCAATAACATCTCTTACCGCTCCTCTTCCTCCGTTTTTGTGTGAAATGTACTTAGAAACAGACTTTATTTCAGGTACAGCATCCTGAGGACAACACGGTAAACCAACCAATTTCATAACCGGATAATCAGGGATGTCATCTCCCATATATAATACGTGTTCCATAGTGATATTGTGCTTGTTTATATATTGATTAAGCTGCTCAATTTTATTATGAGCACCTAAATAGATGTCCTTTATACCCAATCCCGCCAGACGTTTACGAACACCTTCGTTAGATCCCCCAGATATAATGCAAACATTAAAATCAGCATCCACGGCAGTTTTTAATGCAAAACCATCTTTAATACTCATAGTGCGTAACATTTCGCCATCAGTGGTCACAGTAATTGTACCATCTGTGAGGACACCATCAACATCAAAAATAAAGGTGTTGATATTTGCTAAATATTCTTTGTAACTTTTATCGTCGTTCATTATTTATTTCGTTTTTTCTGACCACTGATCGTAGGTAAATTGTATTTATGTGTTTTTTTAATAGAAGCTGTGAGCAGTTCATATATCGCTTTGTGCTCTTCACTTTCTATCTGTTTTAAATGCCGTTTTATAGTTTTCTTGTCGTTACGTTTTGCTGGACCTGTTTGGGCCATGTAAGGTGACATGTTCTGAATTTTTTTTGCAGTTTCTAAAATTAAAGGTTTCATAATATCGAACTCTAAATTATTAGATTCACAAATTTCATGTCCGATTCTATAGAGTTGATTGGTGAAATTATTTAAAAATACGGCAGCTAAATGTATACTTTGTCTTTGTTCGGTAGATATTTTATGAGATTTACATCCTATTGCTTTTGCCAAATCTTTTAGAAGTTGGCGGTTTTGTTTTTGGTAAACTTCAATACAAACAGGAACTTCAGTAATATCTATATCTGATTCTTTTGAAAAGGTCTGTAATGGATAAAATACGGATATCTGATTCTTTTTATCTAAGTCGTGCATCGCCACACTACCGGACGTATGTGCAATTAACCTATTTTCAAAAGGTAAATCTTGAGATAATTTTGCAATACTATCATCACTAACGGCGAGGATATAAATGTCAGCCTCTTTTAATTCGTCTAGCTTATCTGTAATATCAACCTCATTTACATAAGATGAAATTGATGAGTGCGACCGATTGTACCATTGTACAACGGAAACGTTTTCGGCTTTAGAAAATGCTTTATATAAATGTGTGGCAACATTACCAGCACCAAGTAATACAACTGAGATCATAGCGTAAAAATACTAAGATTTCTTATTCTAGGATAACAAGAATGGGATTAAAAGAATAACTTTGGTTGCTATAATGCTTATTCCAATTCTATGTTAGATATAGAATTCATGTTTGTAAATACATTTTCAACATTTTGTTTTAGGGTCATGATTTAAAATATTGAAAGGTTTTGATTTTTTATAACCATATATTGTACCTAAAGGCACAAAGGTAATGCGTGATGATTTGGCTACCATTATAAAGTCCCTGACGGGACAAATGAATTGTTTATATATTGATGAGAAATCTTATATGGAAGCATCAATTTATAGAAAATTATTTAATGATATTTATTGTAATTGAATTTAGAAAATCTATTAATAACAAATTGAAAGCTATCTAAGGCTGATATTGTCCCATTAGGGACAAAATATTGGTAGAAAAAATCAGATTATTAATTCTATGTGCCTTTAGGTACATCATATTATATTTTGCAATGTCAAATACATACACACAAATTCATATTCAAGTTGTGTTCGCGGTTCATAGCAGACAGAGCCTTATCAATGCTGACTGGAAAGATAAATTATATAAATACATCACAGGGATTATTCAAAATAATAATCATAAAGTTTTACAGATAAATGGGATGCCAGATCACATTCATATTTTATTTGGAATGCGACCAACACAGTCATTATCTGATCTAATGAAGCAGGTTAAGCAAGATTCGTCAAAATGGATAAACAAACAAGGATTCGTTAATAGTAAATTTTCCTGGCAATCTGGATATGGGGCATTTTCGTATTCAAAATCTGAAGTACCTAAAATTATTAATTACATCAAGAATCAAGAAGAACATCATAAAAAGATTGCTTTTCAAGATGAATATTTAAAATTATTGAAAGATTTTAATGTTGACTATGATGCGCGTTATATTTTAAAATCCGTTTTGTGATATGTTGTACCTAAAGGCACAAAGGCTTCCGGAAATGATTGTGGCTAGCGATATCCTGTCCCTAAAGGGACAAATTGTATTATTAAATACCCAACGAAATGTTCATTTGTGGACAACATATTGGTAGATGAAAATTCGGATCATTTATAAAGCGTGCCTTTTGGTAAGCAATATGAGATCATTAAAAAATATAAATCAATGAACAAAAACGACATTAAAAATAGAGATGACGTATTTCAGTTAGTCTCTAAATTCTACGAAAAAGTCCGAAAAGACGAAGTCTTAGGACCTTTTTTTAACGAGACCATTAAAGATTGGGATGCTCATCTAGATCATCTTACGACGTTTTGGGAATCGAGTCTTTTTCTGAAAACAAAGTATTATGGCAACCCCATAGAGGCTCACGCTAAAGTAGATGCTGACCATAACAATAGTATAACCGAATTACATTTTGGTTTGTGGTTAAATTTATGGTTTCAGACGATTGACGAGTTATTTGAAGGAGATTATGCCGAAAACGCGAAACGTAGAGCACGGAAAATGGGCTCTTTTTTGTATTTAAAGATTTTTGAAGCAAGGTCTTGAGTACGAAGATTAAAAAAACGATAATGCACCGTCTTAAGTTAGTTCTTATCATCATAGTAGTATCGCAGTTTTGTTGTACGTCATTATGGTTCGCAGGCAATAGCATATTGTCTGATTTGGTTTTAAATTTCAATCTTAGTGAAGGGGCTCTTGGGGCTTTAACGTCCGCCATACAATTTGGATTTATTTCTGGAACCTTAGTTTTTGCGGCATTGACAATTGCAGATCGCTTTTCTCCTTCTAAAGTATTTTTTATAAGTGCAGTATTGGCAGCGTTATGCAACTTAGGACTTATTTGGAATTCTAATTCTATGTTTAGTCTTTTAGTATTCCGCTTTGCTACTGGTTTTTTTCTAGCCGGAATCTATCCTGTAGGAATGAAAATTGCAGCAGATTATTTTGAAAAAGGATTAGGGAAGTCACTTGGTTTTCTTGTTGGAGCGCTGGTTTTAGGAACAGCATTTCCTCATTTTCTAAAAGGAAGTTCTAATAGTTTTTCTTGGGAAATCATTGTGTATATAACATCTGGCTTAGCTCTATTTGGTGGGGTATTAATGCTTGTATTAGTGCCAAATGGTCCTTATCGAAAAGGGAGTCCCACTCTGAATTTGTCTGCTTTTCTGAGTGTGTTTAAAAACAAGAGTTTTAAGTCTGCAGCATTCGGCTATTTTGGGCATATGTGGGAGCTTTATGCATTTTGGGCCTTTGTCCCTGTAATGCTTCAAACCTATGTGAGTTTAAATCCTGATATACGTATTAATATCCCTTTATGTTCTTTTCTCATTATTAGCAGTGGCTCATTAGCATGTGTGCTAAGTGGTTATTTGTCGTCTCAGAAGTTTGGAGTAAAACAAATGGCTTTAGTTGCTTTGAGTTTATCCGGACTCTGCTGTTTACTATCTCCATTCGTATTTATGACAAATTCAATAGAACTATTTGTAGTTTTTCTTTTGTTTTGGGGCATGGTTGTTATTGCTGATTCTCCAATGTTTTCCACCTTAGTTGCTCAAAACACGACAGGTCAATTAAAAGGAACCGCACTCACAATAGTCAACTGTATCGGTTTTGGAATAACGATTATTAGCATTCAAGTCCTTAGTTTTTTGAGCAATGGCAGTAATTCAATTTATATTTATTCGGTTCTGGCTATTGGACCTTTGTTCGGAATTATTTATCTTCTTAAAAACAAAGCTTAGGGATTACATTTTAGTTTAATTATTCCGATGTAATTATATTTGTCAACTTTAAATCAAACCAATACACATGAAACTACTCAAAGAATTTCAAGAATTTGCTGTTAAAGGCAATATGATGGATATGGCCGTTGGTATTATAATTGGAGCATCCTTTAATAAAGTTATCGATGTTTTGACTAAGCAGGTATTAATGCCACCATTATCATTATTGTCTGGTAGTGTTAGCTTGCAAAATAAAAAGTTGATATTGAGAGATGCTATTACTGATGCTTCAGGAGCCATTTCTGTAAGCGAAGTCGCCATAGCTTATGGTGCACTTATAGAAGTGTTATTTGATTTTTTAATTATCGGATTTACAGTTTTTATATTAGTTAAGTTTATGAATAGACTGCGGAGTAAGGCTCAAGATCCTAAAGATGAAACAGTTGTGACGCCTAGGGATATTCAATTGTTATCCGATTTAAAAGATTTGATGGAAGAACAAAACAAATTATTGAAATCAAATATTTCAAATTAATTGAAACATTTTTTTGAAATTTTAACGCTTTTTAACGCTTTAAATAGCATATCTAAATCGTCAAAAAGCTTTATCTTCGCACGAGCTTAAAATAAGCCTACAGCTATGCAAAAAAAAATCGCTAATTTCCTATTCTCTACAAGACTTACCGCTGTTTTATTTATTGTTTTTGCTGTTGCTATGGCAACAGGAACTATTCTAGACCGAAACATGGAGACTTCTCCAACGCCTTATACTCGAGCCTTAATTTATAATGCGTGGTGGTTTGAAGCCATCATGGTCTTCTTTGTTATCAATTTTGTGGGTAATATCTTTAGATTCAAGCTACATAAAAAAGAAAAGTGGGCAACTTTAACAATGCATTTATCTTTTATATTAATTTTATTAGGCGCTTTTGTAACGCGTTATATTGGGTATGAAGGCAAGATGTCTATCGAAGAGGGGCAAACTGAAAGTCAGATGAGATCACTTAAAACCTATGTTACGGCATATGTTGTTGGCGATTATGAGGTAGATGGTGTTATGCAACGTTACAATTTTCAGCGTGAAGTGGATTTTTCACATCGCTTAGACAATGATTTTGATGAAACGATTACATACGATAACATTCCTGTCAATTTCAATCTTCAAAAATTTATAAAGGGAGCCGAAAAAGATATCATTCCAGATGAGAATGGTGAAAGTTATTTAAAAATTGTTGAAGCCGGGGATGGTGCGCCTCATAATCATTTTTTAAAATATGGAGAGGTGTCTAATATGCATAATACATTAGTTTCTCTTAATAAAGAACAAGATGGAGCTATAAATATCACTAATACAGACGAAGGCTTATTTATTAAATCACCTTACGATGGTGAGTTTATGACAATGGCAACTGGCAATACTGGCAAGTTAGTTAAAGACAGTCTACAGCCATTAGTACTGCGTTCGCGTTATATCATTGGTAAAATGCAGTTAGTATTTCCTAAGCCTGTAGTAAAAGGTTTTTTCGATGTTGTTAAAAAGCCAGTCATTTTAAAGAGCGATGAAGACGGTATTGTCTTAGACGTTACCGCTAATGGTGAGACTAAAAGTGTTAACCTTTTAGGGGGATTAGGGACTTATAATAATTTTGAAGAAATTGAAGTTGGAGGTCTAGAAATAGCATTACGATATGGTTCTCGACTAGAGCAACTGCCTTTTTCAATTAAGCTGAACGATTTTATTGCAGAGAAATATCCAGGCACAGAAAAAGCCTATTCATCTTACGAGAGTAAAGTCACTGTTATAGATAAAGAACAAGGTGATTTTGATTATCGTATTTTTATGAATCATGTACTAGATCATAAGGGGTATCGGTTCTTTCAGGCGAGTTTTCATCCGGATGAAAAAGGAACCATCCTTTCTGTAAATCATGATCAATGGGGAACTTATATTACTTATGCTGGCTATATGCTATTATACTTTGGTTTAATGGCTATTCTATTTGCAAGTCATACACGATTTGATGAGATCAGAAAGCGTTTAAATAAGTTGAAGGACAAGAAGGCAAAAATGATGACTATGATCGTTTTATTACTTAGTTTGTCTGGTTTTGCTCAAGAACATTCTGTGGATGATGGACATGGTAGCGAGGTAGAAAAGCCTTTAAAATCGCAACTAGATTCTGTTTTAAAAGCGAATATAGCTCCAAAGGCACATACAGATAAGTTTGCCGAAATGGTGATTCAAGACTACAATGGTCGTATGATGCCAATTCATACCTATGCTTCTGAAATGTTAAGGAAAATAAGTAAGAGTGATGTTTATGAAGATATGGATGCCACTCAAATATTTCTGTCCATACAAGAAAGCCCAATGCTTTGGTACAATATCCCAGTTATTTATTTAACGTATCGAAAGGCAGATTCAATAAGAACTATTATCGGAGTGGATAAAAGTCAATCTCATGTCAGCTTATTAGACTTTTTTACAGAAAATGGGCGTAACAAGCTAGGACCTTATATAGAAGAAGCTTTTAAAGCACAAGTACCTAATGGTTTTCAAAAAGAAGTGAAAGATACTTATGGTCGCTTAAGTCTATTATCTGATGCTATTGAAGGGCGCTCTATTAAGATATTTCCTGTTCCAGAGGATGAAAATAATAAATGGATTTCGTCTTTTGAATATAAACAAGACAGTTATAAGGACATTTTAAAGGATTCGTTGTACGCAGGTTTTGTGAGTAAAGGGTTTAGTTACTACCTAATGACTTTAAACAATGCAAAACAATCTGGTGATTTTACAAATGCTGATCGGTTGCTAGAAGATATAAAGCGAACACAACATAAGCTCGGTGGCGAGGTCATGATATCTGAAGAGAAAATAAAGACTGAAATTTTATATAACAAATACGATATTTTTAAGAGGTTATTCAGCTGGTATAGGTATGCTGGTATATTGCTGTTCGTTTTAATAATTATTCAAATTTTTAAATCTTATAATAAATTTTTAAATCTTAGTATTAAAATATTA
>RCNB010004287.1_pt1 | contig 16493 bp, 13 predicted proteins | sample 2041321 | NCBI WGS metagenome assembly RCNB01 (sample SAMN09708232, study PRJNA481090) | Marine sediment metagenome, whole genome shotgun sequencing project. | reverse complement strand
AGAGTAATTCAGTTTTAATTTTGTACCAGATGCTGTAACATTTTTAAATAAATATAGTCTCTATTTTATTGATTGATCAATCAAATAAATTATGACCCGATTCCTTATATTTTTTTTGTTATTCAGTATTTCCTTTGCTTACGCCCAAGATAAAAAGGTATTAAACATAAAACGTACGACCAAAGCACCCAAAATTGATGGTGTTTTAAATGATGATGCTTGGTTTAATGCCGATGAAGCCAAAGACTTTATTCAATTTAGACCTGCTATTGGATTAGCGGAAAAGGATTATCAAAAAACTATTGTAAAAGTTACTTACGACGACAATGCCATTTATTTTGGAGCTTATTTACATGATAACCCAGAAGAAATTGTAAGACAATTTACTAGTAGAGATAATTTTGGTCAAACAGATTTTTTTGGAATTGTATTGAACCCAAATAACGATGCACAAAACGATACAGAATTTTTTATTTTCCCTTCCGGAACACAAGCAGATGCAATAGCTAACCCTAGTATTGGAGAAGATTTTGGATGGAATGCTGTTTGGACAAGTTCTGTAAAAATTGTTGATGATGGTTGGATTGTCGAAGTGAGGATTCCATATTCAGCTTTACGATTTGCAAATCGTGAAATTCAAACTTGGGGAGTACAATTTCACAGACATTTTAGAACAACCAGAGAACAATTTACGTGGAATCCTCTGGATGTCACAAAAGGAAATATAGGTTTATATCATGGCGAGGTTAAGGGAATAGCAAATATTGAACCTCCTACTCGATTAAGTTTTTATCCATTTACTTCTGGTTTAGTTAAAACATTAGATGGGGAAACCACAGACGATTTTAGTTTTGGTATGGACGTTAAGTATGGTATTAGTGAGAATTTCACTTTAGATGCAACTTTAATTCCAGATTTTAGTCAAGTTGGTTTTGATGATGTTCAACTAAATTTAAGTCCGTTTGAGCAACAATTCTCTGAACAAAGACAGTTCTTTACAGAAGGAGTAGATCTGTTTACTAAAGGACGTCTATTTTATTCAAGACGAATTGGTGGTACACCTTCCAACTATTATGAAATTGAAGATAATTACACCGAAGAAGAAATAATCGATAATCCCACTGAAGCAAAAACACTTAACGCTTTAAAAGTTTCCGGTAGAACAAAAAAAGGTCTAGGAATAGGTTTTTTTAATGCAGTTACCGAAAAAACTGAAGCTACTGTTAAGAACTTAACAACTGAAGAAGCTAAAAAAGTAGTTACAGAACCTTTGACCAATTATAATATTTTGGTTCTAGACCAACAGTTCAATAAAAATTCTTCAATTACGGTAATCAACACAAATGTTACCAGAAATGGAGATTTTAGAGATGCTAATGTTTTTGGAGCTGGATTTGACATAACAAACAAATCTAATAAATTTAATTACGAAGGTTCAGCAATATTTAGTTCTGTAAATGAAGAGGATGGCACCAAAAATGGGTTTACTACAAATTTTGAGTTTTCTAAAGTAAGTGGGAAATATAGATACAGTTTTGAACACAATCTTGCCGATAGAAACTTTGACAAGAACGATTTAGGAATTCAACGTAGAAACAATTACAATAATTTTGAATTAGATGCTTCTTATCAAATATTTGAACCAACAGAAAAACTAAATAATTTTAGAATTAATGCTTGGTTCGACTACAGTCGATTATATAATCCAAGTCGATACACTGGAAAAAATATGGGATTTAGAGTGTTTGCAGTGAACAAAAAACTATTAGCAATGGGCGGGAATTTAAACTACCAAATTGGTGAACAGCATGATTACTGGGAGCCAAGAGATATTGAAAACAATCGCTTTTTTACTTATAATGATAGAGTGAACGCTAATATTTTTATATCTTCAGATTATAATAAAACCTTTGCTTTAGATGCCAATATGGGATTTGTTACTCTGTTTGATAAAGACTTGGACTACTTTGGATATTGGTACAGTGTAAGCCCAAGGTTTAAATTAAGTGAGAAATTCATTTTTCAATATTCTTTTAATGTTGAAAATGTAAATAGGGATAAAGGTTATGTTACGCAGTTAAGCAATGACGATATAATATTTGGGCAACGTGACCAAAAAACAATCGTGAACAGTATATCTGGCAGTTATAACTTTAACACAAAACATGCATTAACTCTAACTTTTAGAAATTACTGGAGTACTGTTGCTTATGAAGAAGATCTCTTTAAGTTAGAAGATGATGGAATATTGTCACAAACCAATGGATATAATATTCAGGACACATTAATTAATAATCCTGATCAGGATTATGATCCTAATCAGAACTTTGATATATGGAATCTTGATTTTAAATACTCATGGGAATTTGCACCTGGCAGTTTATTAACAGCTTTATATAGAAATCAGTTATTCAATTTTACCGAAGCTTCTCGTGATAGTTATTTTGATAGTTTAAGTGATCTCTTCAAAGAACCTATGGAACACATGTTTTCACTTCGCTTAACTTATTACATAGATTACAACAATATAAAGAACATATTTAAAGGGAAAACTATTTAATAGTTGCCAAATAATTTGTAATGTAGTATTTTCATCTTTTGAAATTTAAAGTATGATTTGCGCCAAGAATATTCACAAATATTTTGATGACCTCCACGTATTAAAAGGTGTAGATCTTAATATTAAAAAAGGAGAAATAGTTTCCATTGTAGGTGCTTCAGGAGCAGGCAAAACAACTTTACTTCAAATTTTAGGAACATTAGATAAGCCCTTTAATAAAGAAAATCCTGTATTAGAGATTAACAAAACTATTATAACCAATTTAAGTGAAAAAGAACTTGCCAAATTCAGGAATGAGCATATCGGTTTTATTTTTCAATTTCATCAATTGTTACCTGAATTTACTGCCCTTGAAAATGTTTGTATTCCTGCGTTTATAAAAGGTAATAGCAAATCTGAAGCAGAAAAGAAGGCCAAAGAATTACTGATTTTTTTAGGATTATCAGAGAGATTTGATCATAAACCTAATGAACTTTCTGGTGGAGAGCAACAAAGGGTAGCAGTTGCAAGAGCTTTGGTTAATAATCCAGATCTTATATTTGCTGATGAACCTTCAGGAAATCTAGATAGTGAATCTGCAGAAAACTTGCATAAACTATTTTTTAGACTACGTGATGAATTTGGTCAGACCTTTGTTATAGTAACTCATAACGAAGAATTAGCAGATATGGCTGATCGAAAACTAACTATGGTTGATGGTAAAATTATTAATCCATAATTAAGTCAAGCAAATTATCATGGATATTAAGACAGACTGGAGCATAATAAGAAAACAATTTTATAAAAGCTTTAGTCAAAATTTATTTATTCCTATTGCTTCAGTCGATTCTGATAATAGCCCAACAGTTACTCCTATTGGTTCTTTGTTCTTGAATGATAACCAAACAGGATTCTATTTTGAAAAGTATCCTACCAAGCTTCCATTGCACTCAAAAACAAACCAAAATATATGTGCTTTAGCTGTTAATAGTGGCAAGTGGTTTTGGTTTAAATCGCTTTTTAATGGAAAATTCAAGACTAATCCAGGTATAAAACTTTATGGACAACTTGGTGAACGCAGAAAAGCTACAGAAAAAGAAATTAGTCGACTTAACAGGCGTATGAAAGCTACCAAAGGTTTAAAAGGAAATACCTATTTATGGAAAAAGATGGACTACGTTAGGGATATTACCTTCACCAAAGCTGAAACCATAAATTTGGGTAAAATGACTGACTAATTTCTATTGCAATTATTAGTTCTTTCTTCTTGTATTCGAACTAATTCCAATTCCCAAAGTGAATTAATAATTAGTTGTAATTCAATTATTTATAGTATCTTTAGATAACTCCGCTTCTATTTTTTAATCATTTATTCTATTTAAAATCATTGGGTACAGCAATTATGCTGTATTAAATGTATTGTTAATGGTAATACTTTATTACTAACCAAAACCAACCAATTATGAAAAAAGTATTATTTTTATTTGTAGCCGTTTTAATGTCTACAATTACAACTGCCCAGGACAAACTATTTCTTGTTTTTGAAATGATGGAAGTAGATAACAGTCAAGAAGCCGCGTACCAAGACACTGAAGATTTCTGGGAAAAAATTCATCAACAAAGAGCTAATAATGGTGATATTATAGGCTGGGACTTATGGCAACTTTATCCTGGAGGAGAGGATCAAGGATATCAATATGCGACAGTAACTCTTTTTAGTGAGAAAGCCGCCATGTTCAAGGGAGCAAATTTTATGAAGAACGTGAAAGGTGCCTATCCAGATATGACAGAAGAAGACCTAAACAAGAAAATGAATAGTGCCAGTGATTCCAGAGACCTGGCAGTAAGGATCTACATGGAACAAATCGCCAGAACTACGGGAGACTTTACGATGAAAGTTGGAACCGTAGCCTTCTTTGACTTTATGAAGGTAGAATTAGGAAATTATGACGCCTATGAAAAGGCAGAAATGGAAGTATTTCAACCAATGCATCAAAAACAAGTTGATGCTGGACAAAAGGGTTACTGGAATCTAGTACGCTATGTACTTCCTATGGGAAGCGATACCTATGCCTCTCATATGACCGTAAATATGTTTAATGATGTAGATCAAGCCTTTGCGACTAATACTGGTGGAGGTATGAATCTGACTCCAGATCAGCAAAAAGCGGTAGAAAAAGGGATAGCTACCAGAGACATGAAAATGGTGACTATGGCTCGTTTAGTTAAATTGGTACGAAAGCAATAGAACTCTAGCAATCTATAAATCCAGCCTGGATAATATGTGGGCTGGATTTTTAACGTCTAACTATAAAGCCATTTTAAAATATATCGAAATCTTTTAATTAACTCGTCTTCTCTCCTCTTCAGAACCGGTTTCTCTTTCACGTTTAGATGCTAATTTTTGGTTACCAAAGTTTCTGGAATATGTGAGTGTAAACGTTCTGTTACTAAAATTGAAAACGTTTCTTGTTTTAATATTTTGTTCTGGTAAATCTGTTCCACCAGTAAATTTTACAGAATCTAAAATATCGTTAATAGAAAACTTAAGTGTTCCCCATTTATCACTAAACTTTTGCTGGAATCCAATATTGATTCCATATACTTCATCATACTTTGCAGAACCAAAAAAACTAGGTCCATTATAGAATCCAGATATTTCAGCAGAAAACTTGTTTGATATTTTAAACGAATGTGAACTATTAGCAGAGAAATTACCTAAGGATAATTCGATTGGATCATCGTTATAGAATGTCCTCACCTTTTGTTTTACAAAGGTCAGATTATTTTGTGTCTTCCACCAATCACTTATCTTAAAAGGGAAGCCTAAAGCCGTTGAAAAAGTTTTTGTGTAGTCCAGATTGGAGGCTTCAAAGATCAATCGGCCGGTATCTTCATCAATAAATTCTTGAAAAATGGCTATTGAAGAATCCTCATTGGTGTACTGTAATGAGAAGAAATACGATTTATAATTAATGGCGTATTTAGCTGAATTGGAAATGGCTGGTTGCAATGAAGCATTACCTGTTAAAAAGGTATTTGGGTCAATGAAGATTATAAAAGGTGCCAGATCATTAAATGTTGGCCTTGTAATTCTTCTGGAATAGGACAGATTCATGCTGAGATTATCATTAAATTTTCGATTTAAGAATATACTAGGGAACCATTCGCCATATTGTCTGTCAACCACAGCGCCTTCTGTATCTGTATCTAAAAAGGTGTCTGTATACTCATAACGCATTCCTAGTTTTACACTGATTTTTTCAGAAAAATTATAATCCAACGAACCATATCCTGCCAATATTTTTTCATCCAGATTGCTTTTATTGGTTAAACTTGGATCGATTATCCAAGAGTTACCAACCAGATCTTCAATTGACACATCATTTTCGAAATTATTTTTGGTTCCCTTTCCTCCAAACTCAATTTTTATCTTGTCATTTATCTTATTGCTATAATCAAATTTTCCTACCCAAGTTTGAAGAGGTGTGTTTTTTCTGCTTCTTAGTAATTCTTCATTAATGAATACCCTATTTTCATCGTAAAAACTGTTAGCGTAATCTGTAGGGTTGTTAAAATCATAATTAAGATAATCTATATCAAAACTTATAAATTTATCTTTTGTAAAATCATGTTTAACATTGAAATTAATACCATAATGCTTTTTATGATTAACTTCAGTATTCACCAAGTCTACATAGGCAGTTGGAATTCCATTTTCTGTATCAAAATTCTCATTAAAGGCATCCATAGACCATCTATTATCAAAACCATTTGCCAGAAATCCAACTATTGTTTTTTCGGTTACCTGAAAATCCACTCCTAATCTATAATTATGATTGGGCTGACTAGGATCTCTGTCTGTTACGGTTTTGGTAAAAAGTAAATTATTGTTATCCTCATACTGCCTGCTGGTACTCCAAAGTTCAGCTCTTTTATCGTTTGAATAGGAATAACTACCAAACAAGTTGATCTTATTTTTCCTGTAATTAAAATTTAAATTATTTGATGTGGTTCCACCTTTACCATAGCCCGCAGATAGCGAATAGGACCCATTTAGTCCAAGATCAGCTCTTTTTTTAAGTACGATATTTATGAAACCTGCATTTCCTTCTGCATCAAAATTGGCAGGTGGTGTTGTAATTAATTCAATAGTCTCAATATTATCGGCACTCATGCCTTCCAAAATCTGGACAACGGAAGAAACAGGCACGTAGCTGGTCTTTCCGTTAATCATAATTACGACACCATCTTTACCTGCCAAAGAAATAGCATTGCTTTGTCTATTCACTAAAACGCCTGGAGAACGTTCTAAAATTTCCAAGGCTGAACTCCCTGATGATACAATACTGCTTTCCACATTAATGACCATCCTATCAATTTTTTGCTCAAAGAGTTGCTTTTTTGCAACTATAACAACTTCATCCAAGGCTTCAAATCCTGATAAAATAATGGTTTCTACTTGATAATCATGATCTAGATCAAATGGTTTGGAATTTGTAGACTTATAGCCTATCATACTTCCTTGAACTATGTAACTTCCGGTACTAACATTATCTAATTCAAATGTCCCGTCTTCTTGTGCTAATGTTCCTTTAACCAAAGTAGAGTCATTAGCTTTTAATAAAAGAACATTGGAGTATGCCATTGGGCCTCCATCATTACCCTGAATTAATCCTGTAATAGTATATGTTGATTGAGCATTTAGACTGCCTGAAAATATAAGAAACAACAATTGTATACTCTTATTAATTTTCATATTAGTTGGTTGGTTAATAATGATTATAATAATTAATAGAGACGAGCCAAAAAAATACCTTTTATGTTTATTATAAACATTAAAAGGGGCCAAAACAACCTAGGTTGTTTTATGTAAGATACTAAATTTTGATGTACAACTAAAATCATTATCAATTCGTGAAAAGAATATCAGTCCTTTTAACAACTAACTTCATGTGAATATGTCGCAATAGAATTAAGGAAACAAAAGTTTAAGATTTTTAAGATTTTAAATTGGCAGAATTAAACCATTTCCGGTATATATAAAACAATTCGGTTAAAGCGCAAGACTTGATTTTTCGGAATTATCTTATTTTATTTAATCTAACGGAATCCCTAATTTTGTTAATACAGTATCTGTTAGATCATAATTAGAATCTAAATATGCTAATCCACTATTACTAACGGTAAGTATTTGTGTATACCCTTCTGCTTTTGCAACTTCTTCTAGTGCTGTTCCTATTTTTTGATATAATGGTTGTAATAATCTATTCTGTTCTAAAGGCACCAATTTTAATGCGTTTTGGCGATAATTTGCAATATCGTTTTCCAAACTAATGATTTCATTCTGCTTTAATTTTTTCATAGGATCTGTCATTTCTGCAAATCCATCCTGATATACTTTTACTTTTGCTTGATAATCTTCTGCTTTTATTTGTAACTCCTTCTCAAATTTTGCATTATAAGCTTTCAAATCTTCTTGTACTTTTGTTAATTCAGGCATTTTACCTATAATAAATTCAGTATCAATGGTTCCTACTTTAGACTGTGCTACTACCTCTAAACTAATTAATAGTAATAAAATTGGGAAAAGTACTTTTTTAATCATTTTTTTGAAAAGTTTTTGCAAATATAGGCATATAACTATTTATTACAATTTTAAAATTCTGAATTTGTGACAATAAAATTAACTAAACAAGAGCTTAAAGACTTTCTGGATTCTAAAGTAGCTCAATACAACCATCCTAGGTTTATTGAAAGTGATCCCATTCAAATTCCACATCAATTCAATAAAAAGGAAGATATTGAAATCGCTGGTTTTTTAACAGCAACAATTGCCTGGGGAAACCGGAAAAGTATTATCATCAATAATGCCAATAAACTCATGAATTTGTTAGATAATTCTCCTTATGACTTTGTAATGGGTCATAAAGATTCAGATCTGGAACGATTGTTACCTTTTGTTCATAGGACTTTTAACGGTAATGATTGTATTCAATTTATAAAGAGTTTGCAGCATATTTACAGGAATCATAATGGTTTGGAAGCTGTTTTTTTAAAACATGCTCAAGCTAATTCACTTCAAAATTCCATTCATTATTTTAAACAGTATTTCTTTGAAATAGAGCATTTACAAAGAACTCAAAAACATATTAGTGATCCATTAAAAAATTCTGCCGCTAAACGCATCAATATGTTCTTACGCTGGATGGTAAGGAAGGACAATTCTGGAGTTGATTTTGGAATTTGGAGCAGCCTCTCTCCTGCTCAATTATCCTGTCCTTTAGATATACATTCAGGAAATGTAGCCAGAAAGCTAGGCTTACTAAACCGTAAACAAAACGATGCGAAAGCTGTTAAGGAATTGGACACCAACTTGCGTAATCTTGATATACAAGATCCCGTTAAATATGATTTTGCTTTATTTGGTCTTGGAGTGTTTGAGGGTTTTAAATCAGTTAGCAGTCGCAGTATTCAGTAATTCATTTCAAAAAAAAACGACTGACAAATTAAATATTCATCAGTCGCTATATTGAGTTTAATTATAAGCTTAATACTTCTTCATCAATTTCTTTTTCTGTGCTTGTAACTTTTGGAATAGTTTGTCTTCGCTGGCATACTTTTTACCACTCACACCTAAACATTCACCTTCTTTTAGGTTAAATTTCTTATTCTTACTGCAAACATAACTTCCATCTGTTTGAACAACCGAACCGTCTTTCAAAGTTACGGCTTCTTTAATTGTTGCTGGCATTCCTTTTGTATACTTAACAACCTCTCCATCTTGCATAATGACATAATCCTGATCAATCAGTTTGTCTTCTTGAGCAACTAACGATCCAGTTGATATAAATAGTACAGTAATTAATAAAAGTAATTTTTTCATAATATTTGATGTTTTTGTTTATAACCGTTTTACAATTTACAAAAATCAAGCCAAAAATTAGTGTTACGCTATCCTTTTAACCAAGCACTTCTCAAATCCTCCTGTTTTTGAGTTCCATCATCATTTACCATTAATTTTCTTCCAGTTGTATAAGATTGCGTTGTTTCTGCTTTTATAACTATTTTCTCTCCATTTCTGTCCAGTATTACTTCTATATTAGTTCCAGGTTGCCACATATATACTTTGGTAAAGATTTGTTGAGCATTTTGTAGACTAACTGCTTCCCCGTTTATTTCTTTAATAACATCTCCTTCCTGTGCACCTTGATCGTTCCAGAAACTATTGTCTTTCACCATTTTACTAAATGCAATTGTTCCAGTTGACATATCTGGTTGTAATATAATTGCACCACCATTCATTATGTAATTAGTCTCAACCTTACTTTCTTCAGTTTTTAATCCAACTTTATTGAAGAATTTATTATAGTCTATTGGTGTTGTTCCAATAACGTGATTATTAAAGAACTCGCCAATGCTAGGATAGGTCATTGCAGTAATTTCGTCAAATAATTTATCATCATCAAAAGGTTTGTTCACTCCATATTTTAGTGACAATTCCTTCATTAGGGATAAAATTCCTCGATTTCCATTACTTCCTTCTCGCATCAAGATATCTATACACATTCCTATTAGCGCTCCTTTTTGGTATACGTTATAATAATTTCTAGAATAAGGTTGATCCAAAACATTTTCGCTCATCACTGTAAAACTCATAGTGTCGTCCATATTCGAGGCAGTTTTTATTTTATTCGTCAATCTGGTATAAAATTCATCTTCAGAGATCAAATCTTTATTTATTTGAAAATGATTGGCAAAATATTCCGTTACCCCTTCATACATCCATAAATGTTTTGAGAATGTAGGTTGGTTATAATCAAAATAATGGATGTCTTCTGAATGCAATGTTAAAGGCGAAACAATATGAAAGAACTCATGAGACACCACATCAGTCATACTTTTGGCTAAAGCCTCAGCTGGTGAGTTTTCAGGAAAAACGACTACTGTAGATCTATGATGCTCAAGAGCACCAAAACCTTTTGGAGCACCTTCCCCCAACGACGACAGATATAAGAAAATATCATATCGTGTAGTAGTATTCAAATCACCTAAATATTCTTTTTGGGCTTCCATCATCTTCAGCATGGCATTCTTAATATTAGATGCTGTATGGGCTTTATTTGGCGAAAACACACTTAAAACAACCTTAATATCTCCAACCAGAAATTCTTCTACATCTAATTTGCCAAGCATCATCGGGTTATCCGTGATTTCAAAATATCTGGTCGCATTATAACTTGTTGTAATCGTTCTGCCCATTGGTCCAGATTTCAAGCTAGTTTCAGGTAAAGCAGATGTACGAATGAATGTTGCTGGAGCTGTAACATCCAATTTATATTGATTATTTTTTAAAGAATCGAAATATCCAATAAACCCATGTAAATTCAATACATAATTATCTGAATCTATATTTGTTCCAGCCGGAGAAAAAGGCACCTTTTGCCCTATTCCGCCCACTACTTCTTGATCAAAAGTATCATTAACCCAATATGTTAATTTATCCAAATTACTGGCATTACCTATTATCCAAGAATTGTCATCAATTTTAGACACTTCCATTTCATTACCATCATAATCTATAGCCTTTAAGTCTTCAACATAAGATCCAAAATTACTCACAGTATAGGTTCCTTGTATAACTTTAGGCAACCTGTAAATGACGCTGTCCTGTTTAAATCGTCCCGGATTTACTGTCACGGGAACTTTATCATCAGCAACTTGGGACAGGTCTAAAATGACTTCAATAGGAATATTTGCTTCTACATCATTGGTGATTATCGCTTTTGTTGTGGATCCGCATCCAACGATCAAAAAACTTAAGACTAGGATAAATAATGATCTCATAATTGATTTAGTTATAATTTAGTTAAAAGACGCCTAAAGATATAAACCGTTACATTTTAAACACTTAAGTTTTTGTTAAAACCTTGAATTAGTATATTCGTTATATGCATAAGACATTAATAAGCATTTTAACTCCTTTTAAGAACACAGCCCAATTTTTACCAGAGTGTATAAATTCAATTTTAAGTCAAACTTATACTAATTGGGAATTAATAATTGTTCATGACAATTCTACCGATGATAGTTATGACGTTGTTAAGAGTTTTCAAGAAAAGGATTCGAGAATAAAACTTTATAAGAATCCTGACAGCGGAATTATTAGTGCATTAAGATATGCATTTGACCAGAGCACAGGTTATTACATAACCAGAATGGACAGCGATGATGTAATGATTGAGAATAAACTTGAGGTCTTACAAAACAACCTAGAAAAATATGGTACAAAGCATGTTGCAATTGGTTTAGTAGAATATTTTAGCTCGGTAGGGATTAACGATGGATATTCCAAATATGAAACTTGGTTAAATGATCTTACCCGAAAAGGAAAAAATTATTCGGAAATTTATAAAGAATGTGTAATCCCTTCTCCTTGCTGGATGATTCATAGATCAGATCTTATAGATTGTGATGCTTTTATACCTGACTTTTACCCGGAAGATTATGACCTGACTTTTAGAATGTACAAGAACAAAATAAAGTGCATTCCTTGTAGTGAGGTCCTGCATAAATGGCGAGATTATAGTTGGCGTTCTTCAAGAACGCATGTTCATTATGCACAAAATTATTTGTTAGAGATTAAAACAAAGTATTTTATAGCAATAGATTATAATTCTAAACGACCATTAGTTATTTGGGGAGCAGGTTTTAAAGGAAAAACTATTGCTAAATATTTACTTCAAGCTGATATACAATTTATATGGATTTGTGATAATCCAAAAAAAATAGGAAAGCAAATTTATAATAAGACAATGTGTCATTTTGATTATTTAAAACAACTGGAACAACCACAAAGTATTATTACGGTTGCTAATGCAGAAGCTCAATGCGAAATAAGGGCATACTTTAAGGTGCAAAACCAATTAGAAATGGTCGATTACTTTTTCTTCTGTTAAAATAACTTGTAGATGCACTATTATTAACCAAATTTTATCTTGACTTTGTTTAGGAAATAGTATTTTTGTTTTCAAAATAACAGGAATGCAGTTTAAACATCCAGAAATTCTTTATGCTCTATTTCTACTCCTCATTCCAATAATTATTCACCTTTTTCAATTAAGAAGATTTCAAAAAGTTCCGTTTACCAACGTTAGCTTTTTAAAACAAATCACATTACAAACCAGAAAAAGTTCTCAATTAAAAAAATGGTTAACCTTAATTACTAGATTACTTCTTCTATCTGCAATTATTTTTGCTTTTGCTCAACCCTACACATCTAATACTAAAAGTTTTAACACCAAAAAGGAAACGGTTATTTTTTTAGACAATTCCTTTAGCATGCAAGTAAAAGGTAAAAGTGGACCCTTATTGCAGCGTGCTGTTCAAGATTTGTTAAATTATTTTGATAATGAAGAAATGGTTTCAGTAATCACTAATAACTCTTCATTCAAAAATGTAACTCTTTCCACTATTAAAAATGATTTAATACAACTGGGTTACTCTTCTAATCAAATGGATTATCAGTCGGCTTTTTTAAAATCGAAAAATTTTTTTAGTAAGGATGAGAGTAGTTTGAAAAACATGTTATTTATTTCCGACTTTCAAAATAAAAATGAAACTATCATAAAAAATGAGGAATCTGATGTGAAAGTTAATTTAATCCAATTGCAACCGGTTAACACGAACAATGTGAGCGTTGATAGTCTTTATATCTCAAATAAATCACCATTAAACATTGAAATATCAGTAGTTCTCAAAAACCAAGGTGATAACATTCAGGATTTATCTGTTTCACTCTATAACAAGACGAAATTAATTGCTAAAACTTCTGTTGATATTGAGGATAGTTCTCAAGTTGCTTTTACGCTGAACAATAATGAACTTATAGAAGGTAAAGTTGTTATAAATGAAGCACAGTTACAGTTTGATAATGTCCTCTATTTTAATATAAATAGGCCTGAAAAAATAAATGTTCTTTCAATCAATGGATCGGATGATAAATTTTTAAAGAAAATATTTACCAAATCGGAGTTTAATTACCAAAGTTTAGATATAAATAATTTAACTTATAGTGATATACCACAACAGAGTTTGGTTATTCTTAATGAAATAAATACAATCCCTAATTCATTAATTAATACACTTAAATCGTTTGCGGATCGAGATGATTTTATTATAATTATTCCTTCAAATAATGTCATTTTAAACTCTTATAATCAACTGTTTAACAAATTAAAATCTATAAATTATAACTCATTGCTAAACGTAGAGAAAAAAATCATCAAAATCAATTTTTCTCATCCTTTGTTTAAAAACGTATTTAATAATAAAATAAGCAATTTTCAATACCCAAAGGTTAACAAATTATATCCGATAATACCTAATAATGCTTCCAGTATTCTCTCTTATGAGGATGGTAGTCCTTTTTTAATTAGCAAAGGAAATGTTTATGTCTTTTCTGCTTCAATTAATCTTAAAAATTCCAACTTTCAAAATTCTCCTTTAATTGTCCCAACATTATATAATATTGGTAAGCAGAGCATGCAATTATCAAAACCATACTTTACAATAGGATTGGAAAACAAAATAGATATAAATACAACTTTAAGTCAAGACCAAGTGCTAATTCTTGAAAATGAAGCAACTAAAATTATTCCTCAACAACAATCATTTAATAATAAAGTTTCAATAATAACTAATGAAACTCCAGAACTTGCCGGCAATTACAGAGTGTATAATAATTCAGATATCGTTGGAAACCTTAGTTATAACTATAATAGAGATGAAAGCGTTTTGAATTACATGAATCTTAATGAAAGTGAGAATGTTTCTGTATCAAATTCCGTTTCTATTGTCCTAACAAATATAAAATCAAACGCAAAAGTTAACGAGCTATGGAAATGGTTTATTATTTTTGCCTTAATTATGTTAATTGTTGAAATGCTTATACTAAAGTTTTATAAATGAACATTCTAATCAAGTCCGCTACAATTATTGATTCTAAAAGTGATTTTCATAATCAAACTCAAGATATTTTAGTAGAAAAAGGAATCATTACCAAAATTGCCAGAAACATTAAAAACCCAAAAAATTATAAAGTAATAAAATTAGATAATTTACATATTTCTCAAGGATGGTTTGATAGTAGTGTTTGTTTTGGAGAACCTGGATTTGAAGAAAGAGAAACTATTAAAAACGGTCTTAAAACAGCAGCAAGTTCAGGATTTACAGCGGTTGCGGTAAACTCTAACACAAATCCAGTTCTAGACAGTAATTCTGATATAACATTTATAAATAGTAAAGCTAAAGACCAAGCTGTTGACCTTTACCCTATTGGAGCATTGACTAAAGGGAGCCAAGGCAAAGAACTGGCAGAGTTGTACGACATGCAAAATGCAGGAGCTTCAGCGTTTAATGATTACAAGATCTCAACCAGTAATTCTAATTTATTAAAACTGGCTTTGCAATATGCAAGCGGATTCAATGGGTTGATCTGCTCTTTTCCGCAAGACAACCGCATAGCAGGGATCGGAGTGATGAATGAGCATATTATGAGTACATCACTGGGCTTAAAAGGAATTCCGAACCTATCAGAAGAAATGCAGGTTGCAAGGGATTTATTCTTGTTGGAATATACAAATGGTAAATTGCACATACCTACTATATCAACTGCAAAATCTGTAGATTTAATTAGAGAAGCTAAAGCCAAAAAATTAAATGTTAGCTGCAGTGTTGCAGTTCATAATTTATGCTTGTCTGATGAATTGGTTTCAGAATTTGATACCATGTACAAAGTTCTTCCGCCATTGAGGACTCAGTCTGACATTAAAGCTTTGATCAAGGGTGTTAAAGATGGAACAATTGATATGGTTACAAGTGACCACAACCCTCTAGATCAAGAACATAAACGAGTTGAGTTTGATCGTGCTTCTTATGGTACAGTTGGTTTGGAAAGTGCTTTTGGAGCTCTTCAAACTATATTCACACTAAAGAAAACTATCGAAATTTTGACTAAAGGTAAGGAGCGTTTTGGTGTAGATATAAACTCAATTGATATTGGTAACAAATTGAATATCACCTTATTTAATCCCATTATAAATTACACTTTTTCTATTAACAATCTTGTTTCCAAGTCAAAAAATACTATTTTTGAAAATCAAAATTTAAAGGGTAAAGTTTACGGTGTAATGGCCAATAACAAAGTATATTTAAATTAAACCTAATGACAGACGAAACCATACTTGAAGGCAGGTCTTATGCCTTAATTAGCTATATTACAATTATTGGAACCATTATAGCATTTTTTATGAACAATGATAAAAAAAATGACTTTGCATACTTTCATATTAGACAAGCTCTTGGACTGTGGTTAACATTTTTTGCTTTAGGTTATGTTGTAGGCATATTTGACAAATGGTTAATTACCTTTGCGTTTTGGCTATTTTTTGGAATCTTGTTTATCTATGGATTTATAAATGCCATAGCGGGAAAACCTCAAACAGTTCCAATAGTTGGAGAATTCTATCAAAAAATATTTTCAAGCATCGGTAAATAAATGTTACAGTCAGATCTATCCTTAAAGCATGTTATTAGAGAGTCGAGTATCAGATCGGATAAAGCTCCTTTGCTTATAATGCTGCATGGCTACGGCAGTGATGAAAATGATCTGTTTTCCTTTGCTTCAGAATTACCAGAAGAATTGTTTATCATTTCGTTAAAGGCACCTTATAGTCTTGAACCTTTTGGACACGCTTGGTACGCCATTAATTTTGATTCAGAACAAAACAAATGGAGCAATACAGAACAGGCCATAAAATCAAGAGATTTAGTTACTAAATTTATAGATGAAGCCATTGAGCATTATCCAGTTAAAAAAGACAATATAACTTTGTTAGGATTTAGTCAAGGAACAGTTTTGAGTTATGCTGTAGCCTTAATGTATCCCGAAAAA
>RCNB010001185.1_pt1 | contig 16508 bp, 17 predicted proteins | sample 2041321 | NCBI WGS metagenome assembly RCNB01 (sample SAMN09708232, study PRJNA481090) | Marine sediment metagenome, whole genome shotgun sequencing project. | reverse complement strand
AAATGCTAATTCAACTTTTTCTCCCGTTTTAGCAGAGGTTTCTAAATAATCACAATTTAATCGCTTTGCTAGATCTTCTGCTTCTTGCCTTTCGATTTGACGCTCCAAATCTATCTTATTTCCTACGATAATCATCGGAATCGTTTTTTTCACAGTTTTCTTAATACTACTAATCCAACCAGGAAGTTTTAAAAGAGATTGAGGATTTGTTACATCGAATACCCCAAAAGCAGCATTGCTTCCTTTAAAATAGATGGATCTCAATTTAGCAAATTGTTCTTGGCCGCCAATATCCCAAAGTAAAAGCCTAACGCTTGTTTTATCAATTTCCACATCTTTTATTAGGAAATTTGAACCGATCGTTTGTTTTAAGTCAGGATTAAAATAGTCCTTGATGTATCTAATAAGTAATGATGTTTTACCTACATCACCTGGACCAAATAGACACACTTTAAATTTATATGATGTATTACTCAATGGTATCACCAATTGATTGCTTACTCCATGTTTTGGTAGCAGATTGCTTACATATCAATCTAAACAAGGAGAGATAGTACAATTTATGTTTGAATACTTATACTATATTTCCTAGTTATATTTTGTTACTTTTACTATATATAATTTTATTAATGTTAACATTAATACAATTACATCTTTTAAAGAGAAAGATATAATTATATTTTAGATTCAAATTTGTTGCTATTTTCTTATTTATGCTTTTTTTTTCCAATTCTTCCCATAGCAGCCATCAACCACTCGGGACTTCCAACTCCATTGGCGTATTCCATCCAAATATACATTAAAAATCCCATAAAGCCAACATATGTCAAATTATTAATGAGGAAGAGTGCAATCCCGAATTCTCTGCTAAATAGACCAAGAAATAGCTGATGTACGAAAAAAAGGCTTAAAGATACTTTACCATAATAAACTAACATCTTTACGAAGTTACCATAGTTTTTTTTTATATCAATAAAGTAGAAGCTTATAGAAATCACTAATAACGCTGCTCCTAAATTATATAACATATTTGGACCTCTACCTCTAATTAAAAATTCTGGCATCCCAGGTATGACAAAAAAACTTTGACGATTTGCGAAGTCTAATAATGCTATACTAGGATATTCTCTTATGTCACCTCCTATGATTGTTTCACGGGTAAACAATTGAAATCCGAGACCAATACCAACTAAGATTAGGATCACGCTCCAAACCATAAAAATACGAAACAATCCCACATAAGCGTCGTGTGTTCCTTTATTCATCGCTTCGTATAAATATTCTCCAAAAATCGTAGAGAAAAAACAAATAGCAAGTCCAGGAAGAAGTGGTACCATCGGATTAGGTCCAATTACAATATAATGAATTGCAATTACTACTAAATTACCACCATCCAATCCAGGGACAAAAATGAAATCTCTAATCGGATTAGAGAGAAGAACGATTAAAATGCCAATAATTCCGCGGTATAATTTTGGAATTTTTAAGGCGTAATAAGAAAAAAGCTGGGAAAAGCCAATAAACATTAAAATATTCCACCCCCATAAATTTAAAGGAAAAGGTATATTATATCTTTCTGCGGCTAGAGCTGTGGCGTTATAAATCGTAGCTATCAAAATTATAATAACTCCCCTCGAGAAAATTCTCATACGAATTACCTTAGAAGGGAGGATATTTTGCTTATTTTTTATGCTAAATATCACACTTAATGATGACAGAAAAACAAATAATGAGGGACCAAGAAAATCTAATAGTGCAAATAACAATCCATATAGGAAGAGACTCTCTTCATTCAGCCATACTGCAGAAGAATGCGCCAAAATTATAAAAACGATGGCAAAACCTTTAACAAAATCAATACTTCCAATTCGTTTTGGAGACGCAAAATCTCGGATATCTTCTAGAGGGATTAGTTCTTGCAGATAATTGAATAACGGAGGAGATTCCGTTGCCGTTCCAAATTCGTTTTCAATTGACATTTTTCATCGTTGAAGTTAATGTTTTAAAATAATATTTTAATTTATTTGGAAATTATAAAATATTCTTATCTTGTGAAAATTTAAACTTTTTCATAAAAAAAGAAAAATTGGTATAAAAAACATATCTATTACGTTTTTGTTTTGATGAATAGAAGTAACTTCTAGAGGGAAAACTAGTTTTTTGAGTCTTTTTTAGGATCTTTTTTAATCTTTTGTACGGTCTCTTTTATTTCTTCCTCAATTATGAGAATTTCTTTTTTGACTGTTTTTCCCGTTTTTTGTCCGATTCTCCCGACTTGAACCATAAGCCATTCTGGTGACCCCACACCGTTATAAAATTCGTTCCAGACGTACATGATAAAACCCCAAAACCCAAGATAACCGAAATATAGAAAGGCATAAGCAAAGAATTCTAGAGAATTCAAATAGAGAGTTATAAAAACATAGTGCAACAAAAACAAGCTTAAAGATACTTTTCCATAATAATTTACCATTGATATAAAATTATTCATTTTCTTTTTGATGTCTATGGCGTAGAAACATACTGCTATAAGAATAAGGGCGGTACCTAAATTATATATCATGTTGGGAGCCCTTCCTCTTATTGTGAATTCCCACATACCCGGATATGTAATATCAGGTAAAAACATTTGCGTTCTCATGTCAGATAGAAGCATTAAGTGGGGATATTCACTCAAAGGTAGCGTGGTGGCCGTAAAATCAGCTCCAGGTACATAAGAATTTAATCCCATACCAATACCTACGAGGACAAAAATAATACCCCAAATTAAGAAGGTTCGAAATAACTTTAGATAATCTTTTTTAGTTCCACCCATCATAGCCTCGTACAAATATTCTCCAAAAATTGATGAAATAAAACAAAATGAAAGCCACGGTAGCAAAGGTGTCATAGGAGAGGGGGAAGTTATTATAAAATGCAGAACAGAACTAAATAAATCTCCCGCTTCTTTTCCTTGGAATAGAAATTGCCGAATTGGGTCAGATGTAAAGATAATAAGCAAACCAATTATAGCCCGTGCAACTTTACTAAGTTTCAATGCGTAGTAAGAAAAAATCTGCGAAAAGCCTATGAACATTAGAATATTCCAACCCCATAACGTTGCGGGAAAATTATAACCTTCAACAGTAAACTCTATGGAGACCAAATTAAAAATGACCGCTATTACTATAATCATGGCACCCCGAGAAAAAATTCTATTCCTTATAATTTTCTCTTTGGTTTCTCCCTTTTTTCGGCGGATGCTAAAAACAACGCTTAATGCAGACAAGAAAACAAACAAAGACGGACCAAATATATCTAGAAAGGCAAAACCAATCCCATAAAAGAACTTCCAGTGAGGAACGAGCCACGCTCCAGCTGTATGCCCCCCAATTACAAAAAATATTGCCACTCCTTTTACAAAATCTATGCTTTCAATTCTTCTCGAGGAGGAAAAATCTCTAAGATCTTCGATGGGTATCTCTTTTTTCAAGTAGTCATAAAGGGGGATCGAATCTAAATCGGCTTCGCTATCTTCTTCTGATGGCATATTAATCAATATATAAAATGTTTTTAATTAGATGTATTTTAAGACTTAAATTAATATTAGTATTTTAGTTTATACTATTTGAAAGTTTATATAATAATTAATTCACAAATATGATAAATAATGAATATCAAAAAGTATTTAGATTTCCGGTTATTAGGATTAGCTGGTTCGATATTATTGATACTATCCCAATTTTTATCTTGGTTTTCTAACCAAACACTTCTCCAAATATTTATAATTACAACGAGCGTTGCGATCGAAGATTCTTTTTTATATCTATTCCCATTAATTTGTGGAATAATATGTTTGGTTGGGACTATTGTAATTATGTATAACCTTGAATACCGCATAAACTCTGCAATAATTAATTTCATAGGGCTCGGATTCTTTTTGGTCTTTGCAATAAAGATCATTCCTGAAGAATTCCTCTATCTACCTGGTGCTGGTATTGGTTTTTACTTTTCAATAATTGGAGCGATTTTAGTATTTTTCGACATTTTAAACATCCTCTTAACTAGAGATAAATAATTAGGAAGGGAGTTAGATATTAAGGAAAAAGAAGAAATTCAAAATAAAAAAATTAAACCTAATAGTGCTGAAGCTAAATATTACTACGCCTTAGGTCATGAATTGAGGAGAAAAATTATAACTATCATTGGAGAAAACAAATACTCTTCGTTTACCTATTTTAAAAAAGAATTGAAAGTAAGCACAGGCACGATTTACCATCATTTAGACACTTTATCTAACCTAATAGTACAGCGAGATGATAAGAAATATTACCTAACGGAATTAGGCCTTCACGCATATAATTCATTAAAAGACAACAAAGATGACATAATTACACCTGATTTCAGCAAAAAAGAATTTAATTCTCCAATTTTAAAAGGATTAATGCGTCTAACTCCAAAAAAATACATCAATTACGATAGCAACGCAACATATCAGATTATTATAATTTCAATTATAATAACATTGATTGGTGCCATTTTTTGTGGTTTAAATGGCTTGTTTCCGTTATTATTATTTTTTGGTGAGCCCCTAATTAGCATCGAGTTGATTGATGTAGCTTTTAAACTACTACTATCTCTAGCTTTTATAGGCAACTTGTTTTTTTATTTTCTAATTAACGAAGGTATTTGCCGCATTTTCTACAAAAAGAAAGAGAACTCTTTGAAATTTTTGGTAACTTTTGCAATTATAGTATTCCCAATAGATATCTACTTATGTTTACGTTTAATCTTAATCCTTACTGGCTCTTTTGATTTCGCTTCAGTTAAGATTTTTGATAACATAATGATGATTTTTTTTCAAGTATGGGCTCTGTGGTTATTAACGTACAATTTGAGTGTAAATAAAAAATTGAAAATTGAAAATTCATTAATAGTATCACTCTTGATTCATTATGGGGGATTTTCAATTGTCCTATTACTTGCTATTTAATTTCATTAAAATTATAATTTTCAAAAATTGTTAAAATTTGAAGGATTCTTTTATTCGATGATTTCATATTCTTTGCTTTCGTTGAGATAAAACATGAATATATCAGTTCTTTGCTGGTATTCGAACTCTGCAAAGCAATGGGAGGAGTTACTAATTCTGGAACCAATTTCATTAATTTAGGAATAATATCGTTAATAATGTCATTGAATGATTTATTTCCAGAGTATCTTAACTTTAATCTAGTGAAATGTGAAAATTTTTTCGGTTTTGATTTTGTTAATTCAACCTTAGATATATCTTGTTTCATAAGGATTTCTAGAGGATTATAATCTAGTACATTTCTAATACCTATATAGGATGTAGTTAATCTTGGATTAATTTCAATAAAAAATATGGAATTGTCAGCTTTTTTTATAAAATCTATTCCAAAAAATCCAAGGAAACTGGTTAAGTCCATATTTTTAAAGAGCTTGTCAAATATATCTCTTAATACTTCATAATTTTCTATCGGAGTAGAACCTCCTAAATAAATAGACTCTTTATTAGGGCTAATTTTTTGCACAATTTGAGTATTAATACTCAGAATTATCTGATCCATAGCTCCAGCCTTCTTAGGGTTAACCCTGTTAATTACAGATATACTTAAATCATCACCTTCAATATACTCTTGAACTATATAGCGCCTTTCTATATCGAGTTTCTCTTTAGGATTTTCAAAAAAAAGCAGGATTTGATCTTTATCTTCGAAGTGAAATATTAGTTCCGAGCCAGCACCATCTTCAGGTTTTACTATAATAGAATTACCGAGCTGATCAAATTTTTGAAGTATGAAATCTACGTCAATAAGTCCCGCGTTAAAAGGAATAATATAAGATTTAGGAGTGTTCACGTTATTAGTTGTAAAATAGTTGTAGGTTTCCAACTTAGATGTTCCTAACCAAACACCGTTTAAATCTATACTTAATAGTTTTTTTTTATAGTCTTTTACAATTTGTGTTAAATTATAGAGATGCTTTGAAAATTCTGGTGCAATAATAAAACAATATGAGGATTCTTTTACGCAATCAATATACTTGTTTAAAAAATCTTCCAAGGGTTTTACAAACTTAACAGTATCGCAATTTAAATAACGAGACAAATGACCAAATCTTTTGTCTAAAAGTGTAGTGATCTTGAAACCTAATTTTTTAAAATCTTCTACAATAACTCTCAACATAGCATAACCTTCGCAAAATAAAGACGAAGGTATCTCAGACTGATTATAACCTCCTCCAGAAACAAACTCAAAGATAAAAAGTTTTTGATCGATCATTTTTTTAATAAAATAGATATTTTCATAATTTTAAAATGGTTTTAAAATGAGATTTAATTATTTTACTTAGCTAAAATTTAAACAAAAAACTGTAAGTGTGAGAAATGTCTTTTTTTACAGAAGAAATAATGCAGAGAATTAGATATCTGCATTATAAAATAAAGAAAATTGAAGAAGCTTTAGATAAAGAAGAAGAAAGTTTTAATCTGGACGATTTAAATCTTGTTTTAGAATACACCAAAATGTTGAATATTAACTATCAAAATGAAGATCAAATCAAAATTTTAAAAAATTTGGATTTAACACCAATATTTTTAGAACCATCGGAGAATAACAGGGAGATTCAGATAAGGGACTTGATGTTTGAGTGTGCACGCGCATTATGGGTATTGGCAAGAGCATACTCTAATGTATCTGAAAAATTTGAAGAGGAAGAGGATTGGGAAGATGCTATAATCGCCATGGTTGAGTGTAGTAAGGTTTTTAAAACGGGAGCTTATTTTAGTGCGGCCTCAATAAATCAACACGATATAGGCGTTACACTCTCATCTGAAAATCTCGAATTGAATTCAGAAGAAGCGCGAATATTAGCACAAGGTATAGCTGCTCTTAAAGAGGAGAATTCTAATAATATTTATTTCGCTTCAAAATTGTATGCAGGATTAAGTTCATTGTCAAAAAGATTATTTTATCTGAAAAAGCACGAAGAAAAGAAGAAACAACAATTAAGAGCACAATTTCATTTCGATATGGGTAAAGCATGTCAACTTAAGGCTCAAGCCTCTTTAGAATCTTCTATTACGAATATAAATAAAGATAAAGTTGTGAAGTTACAACAGAAAGCTAATTTCTACTACAAGAAATCAGAGGAAATTTGGAATGAAATGCTCAGTAGCGTGTCTGATATTTCGAATGAAGAGAGAGATAGCATAGAACTTAATTTATCTGTTGTTAAGGACATTATAAACGAAATCAAATTAGAGCCCTTAGAATACGAAGAAATTAAAAGAATACAGGATCCTGAGCCTATAATTATTATACCTGAAAATTTGGCTCCATTTGTTCCTAAAAGTACGATTTACTTAACCAAATTTGTGCCTAAGGATTTAAACATTAAGAGATTCAAATCGTTTCAAAAAAAGAAAATAGAGCAAAAAATTCCATACAGTAAGCGAGAGCGATTAATAGATAAAAAAGCAGGTATAGTAAGAACTATTAATGAATTGAAAGTTCTAAACGAAAATAAAGAAATTGATGTGGAAAAATTCGCTGAATTAATGGAAAAATATTCTACTAAACTTAAAATGATAGAGACTGCTATAGGAAAAGTATCTAATCCAAGCAAGTAATAAACTCGCTTTAAAAATTTAAGGAAGTCGGTATTTTTAATAATCTTTTATTTTAATTTCGTTCAAAATAGATTTTTCTATTTTGGTCAATTTCAAACTTTCTCTCAACTTCCTCTTTAAAAAGAAGATCGTAGACTTCTTTAAAGAGAATCCCAAGTAAGAGGAATTCTATAATAAGGCTTAACCAATTAATCAAGACTTGCAAATTATGTAAATCTAAAAATAAGAGCGAGGATAAGAGGAAAACATGAGGTAAGTATAATAAAGAAACGATTCCAATCCGTTTACCAAAGGTATAAATATGTTTTTCTTCCAGTTTAAAAACTTTCTCAAATTTCAAGGCTTCTAATAAGTAATAAATGCTAAAAACCATATTAATAATGGTTATTAGAATAATGAAATCTCTTTCGTTTGGCTCTAGGCCGATGTAAGGTTTTAAGAGTATTGAACTAAACAAAAAAGTAAAAGAAAAAATAAATTGAACTGTCGATAGCGAAATTAGCCCATCACGAAAGTATTTGTAATCCATTTTTGTTTCAATCCAAAATTAAAATTGAAATTTTATTAAAGATAAAAACAAAAAATGTATTATTAATTAATAAAAATTGCGTGTTTTCGATGACATATTTAACCGACGAAGAAATTGAGAATTTAAAATTAATTCATCCCAAAAAACGATATCTTCGTTATTTTTTTTTAGCAATTGGTCTACTAATTATTTTTTTGGGGTGTCTGTTAACATTTTTAAGTTTTGATTTTGGAATAACTCTTAACGGGTTTAATCTCTCTCTCATCGTAAACATCTTAATTATTATATTTGGTGGTGTTATTACTTCGAAATATTATATAACGCCCTACTATATACGAGAAAATTCTTTAACTTTTAAAAAAATGCGAGATTTAAGAGAACCGGTTGAAGATTATGTGAAGTTTTATTCGCTTGCTCATACGAGACTCGCAGCCTCTATACTCTTAATAGTAAATGGCCTTATTTCTTACACTATATTTGGAGATGATGTTGGTCACGAGGTAGAGTTTGGAAGTGCGATATTTCTTGGTGGGCCCTCTTGGTTTTATGTTACTGGTTTTCCAATGCTAATGACTGGTCTTGGGTTATTGATTTATTTTATTTTGAGTCCATTTCGAGGCACATTTTCCAAATCTAAAAACTTTCTTTTATTTTCCGAAATTAGACCTGGGTTTGCATGGTTAACCGAAATTCCGAAAAAGGATATCGAATTCGTACGATTCCAAAATAATCATACTGGACCCAAATTGGCTTGGATTATTTTGATGATCCCCTTTATCGTCTTACAACTTATGACGGCGATTCCCTTACTTGCAGTAGAAAATGCAGGCCCAGACTTCATATTGTCATGGACATTTATTGTATTATCTATAATAGACATAGTGGTTTTAGTGGTTTTAGTGATGTTTCAACAGAAATACTTCGAAATTGCTACGAAAGAAAAATTATATGAAATGTGGTTTTCGCCGATAAAATTGAAGAACAGATCACATTTTAAAGAAAATTTTGCCAATTTTTTAGAATGCAATCCAAATCTACGAGATGCAGAAACAAATGACGATGACAAGATATTCTCAAGTGTTAACTCGACTAATTTTCAATTATTTAAGCTCATATTTGGATTATTTTTAATAACAATCGCTCTTGTAATGCTCACGCAAATGGTACTATTTGGCCCTCAGGTATGGTGGTTCGCTTTAATGTATGGTTTAATGTTGTTAGTAAAAGCTGTGTTTTACGATTTCAGCAAAAAGAATGGAGATTCATTTAAATTTAACGAAGAATCAAAAGAATTTAAGTTCAAGCGAGAATTCCTACATAAATTCCACTATATTGGTGCTAATAAGGTAGAATCAATAAGCGTAAAAAAATGGTACAGAAAAATAGATTTTTTTGATGTTTTTGGAATATGTGGACTTTTAGTATTTCTCACGCTTCAACAATTGGAAGGATGGATAGTAGCAGATACTTTAACACTAAGAATAGATAATTTGATTAGTACCTTGTTATGGATAGTGATAATCGCATTTATTATATTATACCTATCCTTTCCGATAGATTTCATTGAAGTTAAATCGACATCTATAACCTATAGAGTACAAATTAGTCTAAAATTAAAGGAAACCAACAACTTTAAGCAATTCATAAAGAACTTGAAAAATTTTCCGAAGGAAGTTATGGAACCAGAGATGAAAAGGACTTTTCTAATAAGAATCAGTGGTATATTTGCTATTATTTTCGGGAGCTTGTTTTATATGATGGTTTATTTTTTAATCTTTTTTTAAATTTTCTCCTATAAATCTTAAATAATAATCAATTAATTTCTAGGAATCTTTTATTGCATTATGTCTGCTGACCAAATAAAATTAGTATTATACATGAAAAATATGTTTTCAGATCTAATTTATATAAATAGCGTGATCGCGACTGAATTAGTAAAAATTACTGAAAACTTAACTGCTTTAAGACATGGAGAAGATTTTTTAAAGAAAAGCGGCTGTCTACAAGAGCATGGTAAATTGAATAAAGATATAATCGACATTTTAGATAAGTATGGCAAGCTTGATGACGAAATAGATAGAAAACTTCGATTAGAAAAACATGTGCTTGGACATCTGGAGGATTCTAAATAAGATGCCTAAAAGTAGGGAAAATTTTGACAAGTTTGTTGAGGAACTTCAAGAGGAAATTATCAATAAAGAAATACACGATTTCAATGAGCATATTGTCAATTTGTTTCATAACCCTAAAAATTGGGGAAAACCAGCTAATTTCACGATATCTCATTCGTCCAAAGGAGCAAAAAAAGATACGATGGAATTTTATTTAACGATTCAAGATAATATTATTAAAAACGCTAATTTTTTTACTGATGGCTGCGGAGCAACTGTGGCAACTGGAAGTCAAACAACTATACTAATTGAAGGGAAATCTTTAAAGTATGCTGAAAACCTAAAAACTGAAGAAATAGACCTTGCTTTAAATGGATTACCAGACGATCATAAGCATAGTCTAGAACTAGCAGTAAATACTTTAAGGAATCTTATTGCGAAATACAAAAGTAAAAGGAATTAATTATAAAATGAACACCATAGAAATGGAAAATATAGATATTCCAATCAAAGGTGAAGATTTATTTCTAAAGGGAACTATTTACTCTAGTGCTAACACACCAAAGAATGCACCCTTTATAATTAATTTAGCTGGATTATTGGACCATCGCGAAAGTTATTTTGTTAAATACTATACAGATAAGTTCGCTGATGCAGGATTTTACGTATTATCTTACGATTACCGTGCGCATGGAGAAACCAAAAAACAAACGGGATCTAGGTGGGATAAGATGGCTGTTCAGATATTTTCCGATATCGAAATTGTAATTGATTGGGTGATAACCAATCAACATTCCAAACTCCTAGAAGAGAAAATAATTCTATTTGGAAGGAGTATGGGGGGTGCAATTATCTTAACTCAGGGTTTCCGGAACAAAAAAGTAAGGGCTTTAATTGCTCTTTGTACAAGATACGATTATCATACGACCTCTATTAAGTTTCAAGAGGAAATTATTCAGAAAATCAGCCCTAAATATTTTCTAAAAAACGAGCCATCAAACAATAAAAGAATTCTAATAGCCCATTGTAAAGATGACAATAGAATTCCGTTCTATAATCTCTCGTTGATAAAAAAACAGCTAGGGTTAAATGCGGAGAATGTGTTCCAATTTGAATTGGGAGGTCATTCTTTTAAAGGGCATAGAGAAGATATTTTTAATGCTTCTCTTAATTTTATAAAAAAAATATAAGAAATGGAACAATATGTTAAAATGTAAAAAGTTAATATAAAAAAGTGATGTTGCATGAAAAAGATCTTAATTGTAGGTCCAGCAAGCCAAATTCTTGGGATAAAAATAGCCAAGGGATTAGACATTGATTACTACAATACTGAAACAAAAACCTTCCCTGATGGAGAGAACTACCTTAGAATTAACGTGGATAACGATTCCTTAGTAGAAGGGAATGAAGTTATCATTGTCCAATCAACAGGACCGAGTTCAAGCGAAAACCAAAATGGAAGGTTATTCGAGCTTTTAATGATAATCGAAGCTGTTAAAAGAATGGGGGCCGCTAAAATTGTTGTTGTGATTCCTTATCTAGCTTATGCTCGTCAAGATAGTGTTTTTAGACCAGGAGAGTGTAAGTTTGCTCAATTGATTCTAAGACTTATAGATTCAATGAGAATTGATGAGCTTTATGTTGTTGATATCCATTCTCAGAAAACCTTAGAAGAAATCCAATGTAAGTGTGTTAATATTGATTCTATGAAAATTTTAGCGGATTATATTAAGTCTTTAAATATTAACAACATTGTAGTAGTCGCTCCTGATAAAGGCGCCGTAGAAAGATCTAGAGCATTTGCGAAACATTTTGGAGATAATGTACAAGTCGATTATTTTGAAAAAGTACGAGATGTTAAATCGGGAGAAATAACTATGTCGGGAAAATTAAGCTTAAAGAATAGAGATGTCATAATTTCAGACGATATTATTGCGACAGGCGGAACGATGGCTAAAGCTATAAAAATTATAAAGGAGGAGGGAGCTAATAGAGTGTTTGCTGTCGCAACTCACGCCCTTTTATTACAAAATGCAAGATACAGAATATATAATGCAGGAGCAGATGATATAATCGGCACTGATTCTATTGATAATGAAGTGAGCAAAGTCTCATTAACGAAAGCTATTGTAGATTATTTAAGATGAATTTCTAATATTTTTCTATAATTTTAAAAATCAAATTGCGTGTTTCTTGCTGAACAACTACTACTGATAAATTATTATTTATTTTATAATTCGCATTTTTTAAAACTTCGTTTAAGCCGAATTTTATTTCTCGTTGATCTCTATCTCGTATTTCACTCAAAGAATTTGGATCATCTGGTCTTTTTCTTTTAGAAAGTCTTTTATACCTAGTTTTTTCATCTATTTCAGTTGCAATTAATGGAAACGTCCAGTATTTTCTAAAAACCGCAACTTCTGCCATGGATCTCAACCCATCTATAAAACACACTTCACCTTCTAACTTTTTAATTAAAATTACACATTTCTCAGCAATTATCTCTGGTCCGTAATTGTTTCGCAATTCTAAGGCTATATTCCCCAAATTCTCATCACTTGGGGCAATGTTTCTATGGATTGCTTCGTTTCTTATAACATCCCCCATCGTTATAATAGTCCCTAAATCCTCTATAGCTTTCAAGACTGTTGATTTACCGGACCCTGGTAATCCACAAAATCCTATAACTTTCATGAAGGTTTCTTAATCGATCTAATTAATTAAATGTGTTAACATTCTAATTTGTTAAAAAGATTGATAAATTTAAAAGTTTTAAATTTATCCAATAATAGTTGAAATTATTAAGAGATTAGAAAATTATACGAATTTATTACAAGCTCACTAAGCAGAGTTAGTCGATTTCAAACTATAAATTAGGTTTAAAGCAGTGAAACTTCAAAAAGAGAAGGAAAATAATTTTTTATCCGATACTAATGAAATGATCGAGATATCAAAAAGAGAGTCCTACATTCAGGAGTACGGGATTGATCCGGCATTTACGCCTGTATACTTGTCATACAATGCTTATAAGCGCGTTGTTGGTTATGCCATGAGATACGGAAGTAACGATCTTCCTCAAAAAGCTTGGCGTGAAGTTTACGGTATACTAATTGGGTCGATTAAGGAAAATAAAGAAGTAGTTGTTAAGGATGCAATCCCCGTTATGGTAGGCGATAGAGCATATGTTGAGTATAAGAGCAAGCATTATGTCGATACAGCTCAGTTTAATACGGCTATATATGAAAGAGCAATTCAAGACGATAAAGAAGATTTCTTTGTAGGCTGGTGGCACACTCATCCTGGAATTGGGTTTATTTTTTCACCAAGGGATATTGAAACGCAACTCTTTTACCAAGGTGTTAACCCATTTGCTATTGCTCTTGTTTTTGATCATTGCCAAAAAGAATCTAAATCATATTATTTAGGGGTAGCTGGAATAAGGTTGAAAAATCCTGATCGTGGTATGTTCGCTACATATTCAAACTCAATAGAATTAAAGTTTGAACATACTAAGGAGAAAATGGTTAAAAATGTTGATAAAGTAGTAAAAGAAATCAATAAAAATATGAAGGATGTTCTGAGTGAAATTAAATACATAGATGAAACATTGCGAAAAAGATATCTTGCTCAACTTCAAAGGAATTTCGGTCTTATTATGGTTTTAAAAGGAGACATTAAAATAACTGACGATGAAATAGAAGCTGAAAGTGAGGATTACTATTTATATGAATGGGATCCTGATATCAACAAAAAAATCTACAGAATCCCGAAGTTTAGAGAAAAAATTGAAAAGGAATTAAAAAAGTGTGAAGCAAATCTTTCTGAGCTCAATGCTGAGAAGAAGGATTTTGAGGTCAAAAAAAAGAAGGCGAAATACAAAAAAAAACTAAATGACATGCTAGCTAAGCCGAACGAGTGGCACACAAAAATTATGAATGACTTTACTAAAAGAATTGAGAAAATTTCGCCATTTTTCGATTACTTGGATACAGATGAACGAAAGATAATTGAACATTTCGAGGAAAGGATTTCTGAATATAGTAAGGTATTAGATGATTTACTGAGTCGTTCTGAGTTCAATTTATAAATTTCACATCTATATAATCATGAAGTGACCTTATTTTTATCGCATCGTGAAAGTCATATTTATTGTTTTATTTAAGAGGTTATTCAGATAGTTGCTTTTTAAGTATTGGTTTCAGTAAATAATTTAAATAACTTTTATATTACTTGATGTATATCTAATATATAGACTGCTTTTAAATCAAACTTAACAAATAGTTGGTAATGAGGTTTTTTCATGCCTAATGGTACAACCCTTATAATAAGAAATCGAACAGATCGGGAGAAAACTATAAAAGATGCAATTTTTGCATTTTCAGGGGGAACAAAATCGTTATTAATAAAAGGGGAAGGAGAAGAAATTTCAACTGTGGTTGAAGTTGCTGAAATTTTAAAAAAGCGAATGTACCCAGGTGTGGAAATAGCCAATATCTCGTTAGGGAGCCGTCCCTTTTTTGAAAATAGGCAAAGGAATAACTATCGAAAAAACAACAGAAACAATTATAATAACAAAAATAAAAAGGATTTAATTTCAAAAATCGAAATAACCCTTTCAAAATCACTCTATTAGAATCGATCTATGACTTTTGAAAACTTAGGGCCCTTATTAGAAGAGGCTCGAACAATAGCTTTATGTAACATTTGTAATAATTACATTTACAAGAGAGTTTACTACGATGAAAATTCGAAAAACAAACAAAAAGTCGTGTTTGTTTGTAAAAACTGCCTAAAGAATAATACAAAGTAGTCTTTAGATTAGTTTCTTTATTCCGAGTTATATAATCTTTTTTCGCTTTTTTTTGTTAAGTACTTCTCCCAATTAAATGTTAATATGAATTGCATTATAGCAAGCGTGGTTAATAACATAATAGATTCTGTTATGACACTTGAAATATCACTTACTTCTATTCCTGTCGCCGTAAATCCTAGTAAAATCAAAATTGGAAATATAACATAAAAAATCGTAGTTACATTTTTGCCTGCCCAAGCCCATAATATGCAGCGTGGGAAATTAATTTTTTTCCCGGACATTCCTAGAGCTATCCAAAGTGGATCGTCAGGAATAGGAAGAGCTGCCGCAATGAATATATATAAATGCATCGATTTTGGATGATCTAGCACCAATTTGCCAAATCCTTGTACGTTTTCAAGAGTCTTAGAGTGGGTTCGTTTAACAACTTTCTTTGCACCAATTCCAATCAAGAATCCAACAAGTTCACCAATTGCACTCCCAATGCCTCCTATTACTGCAATTAATAGTATTTCAAACCAAAAAGGTCCGTTCAAAAGAATTTCACCGAGCGCTAATCCAAGATTTGAATATTTGATGTAAATTGAATTAGAAAGCGAAAATAATATAAAAGGGTAAGGAATTGGAAATCCAACGCTTGCATTTCCTATAAGGCAGATGAAAAATGAGATAAGAAGCGCTAATAAGTAATTAGATCCCTCTGTAAGTCCCGTAATCTCATTTCGCGATTTTATTATGGCGTTTTGAATATCTGGAACTGTTAGAAATAAGATTAAATATAATATAACTCCTAGATAAAAAAAAGTAAACACTACAATTAATTTGTTAGAAATTGCCATCCTATACTCCTGAAATGTCTGATCTTACGATTTCATCTTAGATATTTTTGTATTCAAACCATTATTCGCTTGCAGAAATAATTCGAGATTTTCAGTAACCTTTCCTATTTTATTTACTTTAGTTTGTAATTCTGTACTTTCTAAAATAAATAATAATTCATCAGATTTAGGGTTATAAATGATATCTCCTTTCTCTACATTTTTTTTAGATTTTAAATTAGACCCCTTATAAATTTCAAGCCCTGGGAGAGTCCAATAGAGTTTTGATCCAAAACTAAACCTTCCTCTTAGTACTATTGGGAACTTATTAATTATCGCATCAGCTGATAATGGTGCAGAATACCGTATCATTTCACCGGTGATTGTTCCTATTCCAAAAAGATCAATTTTTATTTTCATAGATATTTCCATATAGAACTTTTTTGTCTGTATCTTATTTCTGAGAGATAATATTGGATTAAATTAATATTTCTGTAATTCAATAGGATGTTTAAATTATTTACGTTAATAGTAATATTTAAATACTCATTTTCCCATTTAAGTAATTGGACAATAGTTTAAATCATTGGTTTTTGATACGTAA
>RCNB010001425.1_pt1 | contig 16513 bp, 18 predicted proteins | sample 2041321 | NCBI WGS metagenome assembly RCNB01 (sample SAMN09708232, study PRJNA481090) | Marine sediment metagenome, whole genome shotgun sequencing project. | reverse complement strand
ATAAAAGAGAAAAATTAGTTTTGAAGAATGAATAAGGTGGGTCTTTTATGAAGGTCCACCTTTATTTTTTTCCATTCATTAACAGTCGCCGTCCTAATAAATTCGGACGAAAGAGTAATATCACAGGCTATACAGAGCATTGTTTCGCCATGTAATGTCTTTATTAGACTTTCTAATAATTGATTGTTGCGATAAGGAGTCTCTATAAACGATTGTGACTGATCAAATTCTATCGATAACTTTTCAAGTCGCTTAATGGCCGATTTCCTTTCTCCCTTTTCAATGGGAAGGTAACCATTAAAAGCAAAGTTCTGACCATTAAAACCACTAGCCATCATGGCCATTAATATGGAAGATGGTCCAACCAGAGGTATTACTCTAATTCCTTTTCGATGCGCTTCCATTACGACATTAGCTCCTGGGTCTGCAATTCCAGGACAACCGGCATCTGAAATTACTCCTACATTATATCCTTCTAGGCAGGGTGACAACATTTGAGGAATTTCATCTTCGTTGGTGAATTTGTTTATCTCCTGTATTACTAAACCAGCCTGGTTTTTCTTTGAATCAATACTCTTAATAAACCTTCGCGCATTTTTCTCGTGTTCAACAATAAAATGGTTGGTGTTCTCGACAGTCTTTTTAACAAGTAGTGGCAGAACCTCCAAAGGAGGCGTGTCACCTAATGTGCAAGGAATTAAATAAAGATTACCTTTTTCTGAATACATCTAGTTTATTGAATCACTAACTTTTTTACAGTCACCTTTTGATTTACAGAGCGAATTTTAACCAGATAAAAACCTTGATTTAAAGAAGAAACATTTAAGCTCAAGGAAGAAGCAGGAAGGTTTGGTTCGTCTAGAACTAAACTGCCTTTAATATCAACTATTGAAATAGATTCAATTTGATCATTCTCAATAGAAAGGTTAATAGCATCAGTTGCAGGGTTTGGAACCATTGTTACAAATAATGGATTGTCGAAATCGGAAGTAGAAAGGACACCACCTTTAATCTTATGTATTTCACCACCATAATCTACAGCATACATTTCTCTATTTATATCTTCTCCAAAGGCTACCCAAGTACCTCCATAATCGCCATGATTCACTAAGTTGTCTGAAGCATCAATCGTGCTGAGTGTGCCATCACCTGTGGTTCCAAAAATATACACTCCTTGTAAATCACTGTATACACTTCCTCTGTATACTTGCCCTCCAGCTACTGAGCAGAAGCAAGGTGGAATTGGGTATTCTGCAACAGGAAAAGTGAAATCTCCAATCGGTCCGCAACCGGTGGTGTTGTATGGGTTACTTCCCTCATAACATCTCCAGCCAAAATTGTACCCTATTGGTGTAACAGCCACTCGGTCTACTTCTTCAGTTGTGTTTTGCCCAACATCTCCAATCCAAAGTTGATTGTCAATAGCGTCAAATGAAAATCTCCAAGGATTACGAAGACCAGATGCCCATATTTCATCAAGTGCATTGGCGTTACCTACATATGGATTATCCGCAGGGATATCATAGCTGTTCCCAGTTGCTGAATTATTAACGTCCAATCGCAACATTTTCCCTAATAAAACCATTAGGTTCTGGGCTCGATTACCTGGATCTCCTCCATTTCCACCATCTCCTGTTCCAATATAAAGATATCCGTCTGGGCCAAACCTTAAGCACCCGCCATTATGATTTGAAAAAGGTTGCGTAACATTTATAATATCCAATTGAGAACTAGGATCAGCAATATCAGGATTGGTACTGTCAACGGTAAAACGAGAAATTTGAGTGTCGCTAGAATTATCAGTGTAATTCACAAAAAAGTATCCATTTGTTGCGTAATCAGGATGAAATGCAAGACCCAATAATCCACGTTCAGATCCTGTAGTTACCTGACTAGATATATCTAAAAAAGGTGTTGAATTAACACTCCCATCACTGTTTAATATTTTAATGGTCCCATTTAGTTCTACAACAAAAAGACGGCTATCACCCGCATTTTGTAGGTCGGTTGGACTATTGAAACCTGATTGAAATAATTCAAGATTAAGCTGTTGAGCAGAAGCACATGCAAAAAAAAGTAATAATATAGCAGGAATAAAGGTCTTCATTTGGTTCTTTTTTAGTTGTTTATTAAGATTGAATGGAACACGTTATATTTATATCACTCTAGTTTGAATGAAGATAACGACAACTAGTTTCACAATTTTTTTGCTAAAGTAATGAAAAGCAAGCAATATTTAAAGGGATAGTTTTTTAGCAATAATAGTGCACACCTCATCAAGCATTTGATACACGTTATCGAATCCCAAATCTCCGCCATAATACGGATCTGGGACATCTACGTTTTCATTTGGAAAAATATGATCCAAGATGAGACTAACTTTAGCGCTATCTGCCTTCGTTGTGGCAAGGGATAAAACGTTCTCCATATTTGAAGAATCCATGACATATATATAGTCAAATTTGGCAAAGTCACTAGCCGAAAATTGCCTTCCACGTTGTTGTGAAATATCGAGACCGTATTTTTTGGCAATTGCTATACTTCTTGGATCTGGATGATTCCCTATGTGCCAATGTCCTGTTCCTGCTGAATCTACAATAACTTTGCTGCTATCCAGCTTAGTGGCTAAGATACCTTCAGCCAATGGAGAACGGCAAATATTACCAAGACATACCATCAGTATTTTTGTTTGCATTTTTAAAATTAAGAAAAATAATTTAGAATAAATTCAGGTCAAGAATAAACTAGAGTGTTAATTTCTTATTGAGGTCTTCAACATACTTTCTGAACTGCTTGTCTGTGGTTGAAAGGTTGTCTACCGTTTTACAAGCGTGGAGAACAGTGGCGTGATCACGTTGTCCAATTTGTGAACCAATTGACGCTAAAGATGCTTTTGTAAGCTTTTTCGCAAAAAACATGGCCAACTGTCTAGCTTGCACAATATGGCGTTTTCGTGTTTTAGATTGTAAAGTGTCGACGTCCATTTGAAAATAATCACTTACTACTTTCTGAATGTAGTCTATTGACACTTCGCGTTTAGTGTGCTTCACATAGTTATCCACGATTTTTCTCGCTAGATCGATTGTGATTTCTCTTTTGTTAAAAGAAGAGTGTGCAATTAATGAAATAATAGCGCCTTCTAATTCCCTGATATTGGTCTTAATATTATTGGCTAAGAATTCTACTATTTCTTCTGGCATTTCCACACCGTCTCTATACAATTTATTTTTAATGATAGCGACACGGGTATCGTAATCAGGATGATTCAACTCGGCAGAAAGGCCCCACTTAAATCGAGATAGCAAGCGCTGCTCAATATCAATCATATCGACCGGTGCTTTATCACTTGTTAAAATAACTTGCTTGCCATTTTGGTGTAAATGGTTGAAGATATGAAAGAATACATCTTGAGTTCCAGTTTTACCTGAAAGTAATTGGATGTCGTCAACTATTAATACATCAATGATTTGATAAAAATGTATAAAATCATTTCGATTGTTCTTCTTTACCGATTCAATATATTGCTGTGTAAATTTTTCAGCAGAAATGTATAGAACTGTTTTTTCAGGGTATTTATCTTTAATTTCAACACCAATAGCGTGACCAAGGTGAGTTTTACCCAGACCAACACCTCCAAATACTAATAATGGATTGAAAGACGTGCCTCCAGGTTTATTTGCTACTGCTAAACCTGCAGATCTGGCTAAACGATTAGATTCTCCTTCGAGAAAGTTATCGAAATTATAGTTGGGGTTTAATTGAGATTCGATTTTTACATTTCGAATACCTGGAATTACAAACGGATTTTTAAGTTCAGGACTTTTGTTTTTCAATGGCACATCAACTTCCTGCGAAGATTGGTAATTGCTTCTGTTTGAACTTGGAATTTTTTCAGTGAATGGTTGTTTGTTTCCGTAGGTGTTTTCCATTCTAATAATGTACACCAGTTTTGCTGAGGTCCCTAACTCCTTTGTAAGTGCCACTTTTAATAATTTGACATAATGCTCTTCTAGCCATTCGTAAAAGAACTTACTAGGTACTTGAACATTAAGAGCGTTGTCTGTTAATTTAACCGCTTTAATAGGCTCGAACCATGTTTTGTAGGCCTGAGAAGTAATATTATCTTCAATAAAGGACAAACAATTGTTCCAAACTGATTCGGCAGTTTTGCTCATAGTTATTAATAGAGATTTTTAATTAGTTTTTAGGGCGCTTTTTCTAAATAAAAAAAACGCTTTCGTAGTATTCTTTCAACCTTACAAATATGTGAACAAAAAAGTGAAAAAAAAAATAGAATGGGTATTGAATTTGTAGTTTTTTTTTCTCATACTGTGATTAATTCAAATTTACAAAAAAGTTCCCTTTATTAAATTATACAAATTGAAAAAAACAGAAACAATTCTTCGAGTCAGATATGGAGAAACAGATCAAATGGGAGTTGTATACTATGGTAACTACGCACAATATCTGGAACAAGGAAGGACAGAATGGCTAAGGGATATGGGGTTTTCTTACAAATGGATGGAAGAGAACGGTATACACTTACCTGTAGTAAATTTGACGATTGATTATAAGCTTCCTGCCTATTATGATGACTTAATAACTATAACAACAACTCTTAAGAAAATTCCTACTTTCAAGATCGAATTTTACTACGAAATCCACAATCAAGACGGACAACTTCTTGTAACTGCGTCCACTACCTTGGTCTTTGTAAATAGTTCTACAAATAAGTTAAGAAGGGCACCAGATTATCTGTTAGAAAGAATCAATTAATGCTTAAACAGAAACTTTTTAAAAAGAAGCTTGAAGAAGAAAATTTCCAGATGAAATTTCACACCTTTTTGATAGAAACCTTGTAAGTGTTTTGAAATAAATCAAAAATACGTTTGGCATCCTTTTTTCTCACTGCAAGATTAATTTCACAATTCAGTTCCATTTTTTGATTCAATATGGATAGTTTTTCTTCTTTAATTATTCTCATGACAATATTCATTTCGGGATAGTCAAATTTCAGAATGAAATATTCATCAATAGTTTTTTGAACAATAGTACTGGCATCTAATGACAACCGTGCTGCTGTTTTATAAGCTTGCATTAATCCACCAACACCTAGCTTCGTTCCGCCAAAGTAACGAACTACTACAATCAAAACATTAGTTACATCATATGCCTGCAACTGCCCAAATATTGGCATACCCGCACTGTTTGAGGGTTCACCGTCGTCATTTACACGATAGCTTTCATAAGATTTTCCCAGTTGCCACGCATAGCACCAATGTCGTGCGTTGTAATGCTCTTTCTTTAAATGATTTATGTATTCCTTTACTTGATTCTCATTGGTCACAGGAAAGGCATATCCTAAAAATTTACTCCCCTTCTCTTTAAATAATGAATCAGGTGAAGCTTCTAAAATTGTTTTGTAGGTGTCTTTTTCCATTAAAAGCCTGAAAGTGTTACTAAAAAAATACTAATTATAGCCAGCAAAATACCTAACCAGTTCTTATTAGATAGTTTTTCCTTGAACAAAAGGATTCCAAAAAGTGTTGATATCATTACAATTGCAACATTATTAACCGTGAAGATTCCTGAGCTATCTAATAAATCGCTTCTAAGAGCTTTCACTAAAAAGAATATGGAAAAGTAATTGGGTATTCCTAATGCAATTCCGCCTAAAATGTTTTTAAATTGAAATGAAAAATTTCCTTGTACTGCTTTAAAACCTAGGACAGTTAGCCCAATGAATGCTGCCGAACCAAATATGGTTGCCGAAAAAATTGGAACATCATTTTCGGCTACAAATGAATTTTCAAGAAATTTTATACTGGTGTCTATAATTCCACTTCCAATAAAAACAAGCAGCGGAAAAACAAAACCCTTCGCACTTATAGAAAGTCCATCTCTTGTTTTTATCGAGGCCAGATAAACAGCCATCAAAGCCAGTAGAACACCTATTATCTTGTAAATTCCGAAACTTTCTTTATAATAAACCAATCCAAAGATAATTGGAATAACTACGCTCATTTTTGTAGCAACGGAAACAACAGATAACCCACTACGTTGCGTCGTTATAGCCATCAAATTAAAAACTATAATAAACAATGCCCCCAAACCCAAGGTGTAGTAAAACCATTCATAGGAAGGGATTTCAGTAAAGTTTATTGAACTTTCATAGGCAACGATTCCGCTAATACAAGCAACGATATAATTCACGACAATTGCGTGAAGGGTATTGACTTGATACCTGCTAAAAAGTTTGAAAACCACGAAAATGATTACAGAGGATAAGACACTAAGTGTTAAATAAATCAATAGGAATTGTTTTTAAATTGTTGCAGAGTATCCTCTTTTATTTTTTCTTCGGAAAACTGACTTCCCTGAAATTTTGGAGCAGCAATTCCATTTCCGAAATTTACATTTCCCTTGAAAATTAAAGCTTCATCCCAAAGTTTCTCATCTATAAAAGTCTGAAGCGTCTTCATTCCCCCCTCAACAATTAAAGATTGAATTTGATACCTATATAGTATAGTACATATTTGAGAAGCTACATCTTCTGAAAAGTCTATTTTCTCATAGAATAGGTTGTTCTTATAGATCTTTTCTTTTTCGGTAATAATAATTGTTTTCACCTCCCTGTCTAAAACTGAAACTTCTTCAGGCAGTTTCAAGAGCCTATCAATTACAACGCGCAAAGGGTTCGTGCCTGACCAGTCTCGAGCCGTTAAGGCCGGATTATCTAATTCTACGGTAGTAGTGCCTACCAAAATTGCTTGCTCTGTTGTTCTCATCTTATGAACAAATTGTCTCGAGTACTCATTCGAAATCCAAATAGGCTCTTTTTTAGAAGCCCTTTTTGATGCAAGTGGCGCCATAAAACCATCTGCGCTTTCAGCCCATTTTAAAAAAATGTAAGGTCTTTTTTTTTGGTGAAATGTGAAAAATCGCCTGTTGAGTCCATCACACTCTTTCTCTAAAACACCTGTTATAACATCGCAACCGTCGCCTACTAATTTTTGAATCCCTTTGCCTGCAACTTTTGGGTTAGGGTCTCTGCTACCAATAACCACCTTCTTTATCCCAGAGGCGATAATTAAATCGGCACAAGGCGGTGTTTTTCCATGATGGCTGCAAGGTTCAAGACTCACATATATAGTAGCGTCTTTTAGAAGGTCTTTGTCTTCAACACTTGAGATAGCATTTACTTCGGCATGACCCAATCCGGATTTGTGGTGCCAACCTTCTCCTATGATACGTCCATTGTAAACAATTACGCTACCCACCAAAGGATTAGGGTAGGTAGTTCCCAAGCCATTTTTAGCCAATTGAATGCAGCGCAACATGTATTTTTCGTGTATCTTCACCTTGAATTTTTCAACTTTGTTGAACGTCGTAAAAATACAATGAATTGATCATATGAGCACACCTATTATTCGAGCTATAGAAAGATCAGACAATACGGCTATTGCCAGTGTAATTCGTTTGGTTTTAGTTGAACATGGTGCCCCAAAGGTTGGTACCGCTTATGAGGACAAAGCGTTGGACGCTATGTTTCAAAATTACGAAAAAGATAAAGCTGCATATTTTGTTGTAGAAGAAAATGGTGAGATAATTGGTGGGGGTGGAATCTCACAACTCGATAATCATAAAGGCAATGTTTGTGAGCTTCAGAAAATGTATTTTTTACCTCGTGCTCGCGGACATGGAATCGGTACAGAAATGATCGATCTGTGTTTAAATAGGGCAAGGGAATACGGGTATGAGCAATGCTACCTAGAAACGATGTCCTATATGGAAGCCGCGCAAAAACTATACAGAAGGTATGGTTTTGAATATCTAGAAGGTCCAATAGGAGATACGGGTCATTATTCCTGTGGGGTGCATATGATTTTGGATTTGTAAATTAAAGCCTTCCATGACAGTAAGAACACTTAGAAATCAGTTTGCAGAAGCGTTATCCGAACTATATCCTTCGGAAGAAATCCAATCTTTTTTTTCTATACTTTCTAAAAAATACCTCGGTATGTCACGGTTGGAATTAACGCTTAATTCGGAAATGATTCTTTCCGAAGTGGTTTCAAAAAAATATATAGAAGCACTGAAGCGACTACAAAATCACGAACCAATACAATATATTATAGGTGAGACCGAATTTTATGGGCTGCGATTTAAGGTAAATAAACATACGCTTATTCCCCGCCCTGAAACTGAAGAACTAGTCGATTGGATATTTACAGAATCCAAAACCCAACACCCAGCACCCATTACCATACTTGACATTGGTACTGGCTCGGGTTGCATCTCGATTTCATTGGCAAAGAGCATAATGGGGAGTAGAGTTTCTGCGATAGATTTTTCTGAAGAAGTCTTGAAGGTGGCTAGACAAAATGCCTCATTAAATAAGGTAGCTGTCGATTTTATTCAAATGGACATTTTAAAAGCTCTTGAACTTCCAATTCAATATGATATTATTGTTTCGAATCCGCCTTATGTTCAAAATTCCGAGAAAAAAAAGATGCAGCCTAACGTTTTGGCATTCGAGCCGGATTCGGCTTTATTTGTGAGCGATGAAGACCCATTACTTTTTTATAAAAAGATTGCCCGATTGGCACAACGATATTTAACACCCAATGGCTTTCTGTACTTCGAAATTAATGAGTACCTTGGTGAGGATCTGATTCTGATGCTAAAAGAGATAGGCTTCGGAAGTGTATTAATTAAGAAGGATTTCTTCGGAAAAGACCGAATGATAAAATGTACTAAAAATGAATCATCTCAATAAGATTTGTGTTTTCTGTGGAAGTAGTGACGGAAATGATCTTGCTATTTCTGATGCGGCTGTTCACTTAGGGGAAGTCTTCGCAGCGAAAAATATAACCTTGGTTTATGGCGCGGCCAAAATAGGTGTTATGGGTACCATTGCAACAACTATATTAGATCGAAAAGGGTCTGTTGTAGGAATCATCCCGGAGTTTCTTAAGAAAAAAGAGGTTGTGCATCTTGGACTTACACAACTAATTACTACCCAGAACATGCACGAACGAAAACTACAGATGCAGGAAATAAGCGATGGTTTTATTGCCCTGCCAGGTGGGTTTGGGACACTCGAAGAGCTATTCGAAATAATTACTTGGTTACAATTAGGCCTTCACTTGAAGCCAATTGGTTTACTCAATGTAAATGGCTTCTACAATGATCTTATAAAAATGATAGAAACAATGGTTAGAAAAGGATTCGTTTCTATGGAAAATTATAATTTATTGCTCGTTGATAATAAGATCGAACATCTACTTCAAAAAATGGAAGCCTTTGAAAGACCTGAAATTCCAAAATGGTTAAGCTCCGATAGAGCTTGATAATCAAGTTATCAACTATTCCTTTCGTTTTTTTTAACATTTTTGGCTCTGCCAACATTTTAAGTAATATATTGAAGCACATTAACCATAAACTTTAAAATATATGAGTGCTACAAAAAAGTATTTCGCAGAGGGCTTAGGTACCTTCGCATTAGTTTTGTTTGGCTGCGGTGCGGCTGTAATCGCAAGTGTTTCTGGGACAGGTCCTGCAGGTATTGGTCTCTTAGGAATTTCCCTGGCCTTTGGGTTAGCTGTTGTTGTAATGGCATACACCATAGGTCCTATCTCAGGTTGTCATATCAATCCTGCCATTTCAATAGCTATGCTAGTTGCAGGTAAACTATCTGCAAAAGATACAGTTGGCTATGTTATCTCGCAATGCGTTGGAGCTATCGCTGCGGCAGGAGTATTGTATGTAATTGCTTCTGGAGGTGCTGGCTTTGTAATGCCGGAATGGGCTTTGGGAAGTAACGGATGGGGTCCAGGTTATTTGGCTGAGTATGATATGAAATCAGCTTTTATCGCAGAATTTGTTTTCACCTTTTTATTCTTAATGGTGATTTTTGGTACTACAGCTAAAAATGCCTCCCCTGCTATGGCGGGATTGGCTATTGGGTTATCATTAGTGCTAATTCATTTGGTGGCAATTCCAATAACAGGAACCTCAGTTAATCCTGCTCGTAGTTTAGGCCCAGCATTATTTTCTGGAGGATTGGCTTTAGAGCAATTATGGCTCTTTATTGTTGCGCCAATTGCTGGAGGTTTAACGGCAGCTTTTACCCGTAAAATATTTCTTGACGACTAGTCTTGACCAGACCAGCTATTAAGGAATAGGTTTAATTATAAATTTTTCGAGAGGCTGTCTAAAAAGGAATTTTAGCTGTCCGTTCGAGCTCAGTCGAGAACTACAAGTTTCTGACCATCGATAAGGTTTCGATTGCGCTCGACCAGACAAATTGGCTCATTTTCACTTTTTAGGCAGTCTCTTTTCTGTTGATATTCTATTTCTGAATTTCACCTGAACTAAGAATCAATTTTTATATTTGTTTGATGAATATTGAAGAACAAATCAATCAACTTCGCGAAGAACTTCGAGAGCATAATCACAGCTATTATGTTTTGGATAATCCAACAATTTCTGATTTTGATTTTGATGTAAAACTGAAGGAATTACAGGTTCTAGAAACAGCCCACCCTGAATTTTACGATGCTGATTCACCGACACTTAGAGTGGGGGGTGAGATCACTAAGAATTTTGAGACCGTTCCTCATACCTTTAGAATGTATTCCCTAGACAACTCTTACTCGAAAGAGGATCTCGAAGATTGGGAGAAACGCATCGAGAAGCAAGTAGACGGTCTGGTTGAATTTACTTGTGAATTGAAATATGATGGCGCTTCCATGAGTCTTACTTATGAGAACGGTAGTCTTGTTAGAGCAGTGACGCGAGGTGACGGATTTCAAGGCGACGATGTGACCGCAAATGTAAAAACCATCAAGTCGGTTCCATTAAAGCTGAAAGGTGATTTCCCGCCTTTGTTTGAAATACGAGGCGAAATCGTTTTACCTTTTGAAGGCTTTAAGAAGATGAATGAAGAACGTCTTGAACTTGGTGAGGAACCTTATCGAAATCCGCGAAATACAGCATCTGGGAGTTTAAAGTTGCAAGACAGCGGCGAAGTAGCCAAAAGACCTCTAGAGTGTTTGCTGTACAGTTTAGTTGGTGAGAAGTTACCTATTATTAGCCAATACGAAGGTTTGGAAAAGGCAAGTCGGTGGGGATTTAAAGTTCCTAGAGCTGCGAAAATTGCTAGAAATCTTGATGAGGTGATTGCGTACGTAAATTATTGGGACATACATCGTCACGATCTGCCTTATGAAACGGACGGTGTTGTTATTAAAGTGAATAATTTGCAGCAGCAAGAGGAGCTAGGATATACGGCCAAAGCACCCCGTTGGGCAATGGCATATAAATTTAAGGCGGAACAGGTTTCAACAAAACTAAATGAAATTACATATCAGGTTGGACGTACAGGAGCAATTACCCCAGTAGCAAATTTAGAAGCTGTTGAACTGGCTGGGACAACTGTAAAAAGAGCGTCGCTGCATAATGCCGATCAGATAGCAAAGCTTGATATTCGGGAAGAAGATACCGTTTACGTAGAAAAAGGAGGAGAGATAATTCCAAAAATTATTGGAGTAGATTTCGCCCAAAGACCATCTACATCTTTGCCTACCGAGTATAGAAAGACGTGTCCCGAATGCGATACAATTCTGGTTAGACAAGAAGGTGACGCCAAACATTATTGCCCAAATACGGACGGTTGCCCGCCACAGATTATTGGTAGGATACAGCATTTTATTTCGCGCAAAGCGATGGATATTGAAGGTTTGGGAGCTGAGACCGTTGCTCTTTTAGTGATTAACGGACTTATAAATAATTATGCTGATTTGTACGAATTGACAACTGAGCAGCTCATACCTCTAGAGCGAATGGCAGAGAAGAGCGCAGAAAATTTAGTTGCGGGAGTTGAAGCTTCCAAAACAATTCCGTTTGAAAGAGTACTATTTGGATTGGGGATACGATATGTTGGAGAGACAGTTGCGAAAAAACTGGCAAAGCATTATAAAAATATTGAAGCTATAGCGAATGCTTCAGAAGAGGAATTGATAACGGTAGATGAAATTGGAGAACGAATCGCTCAAAGTGTAGCTGCTTTTTTTACTTCCGAAGAGAATTTAACGACTCTTGAGCGTTTAAAATCTTATGGGGTGCAACTCGAACTTTCAGCAGAAAAATTGGAGAATCAGACCGATATTCTTGAAAGTAAAACTTTTGTAGTATCAGGTGTATTTGAGAGAGTTTCGAGAAATGAACTCAAAAAATTAATAGAGGATAACGGTGGAAAGGTTTCAAGTTCGATTTCTGCAAAAACAGGATATGTTGTAGCCGGAAACAATATGGGGCCGAGTAAACTTGCAAAAGCTGAAAACCTTGATGTACCCATAATTTCAGAAGATGAATTTTTGCAAATGATTGCGTATTAGGGGCTGAATATTTCTTAAAAAACGTATTTTTACTGAAACATAATTATCTAGAATGTTCAAGAAATTGAAACATAAATTCATTAGAAAAGTTACAAATAAAAATCTGAATACCAGAGATTTATCTCAAATCAATGCACCTTTAAAAACCTTGGGTTTTCTAGTTGACGAAACTGTGTTTCAAGATTTTGAGGCTCTTTATAACTACTCAACTTCACTCGGAATTCAGCGTAAAGACGTAAAAATTTTTTCGTTCGTGGAGTTTAAGAAAAGAGCACCTTCGTTGCGACAAGATCAGATTAGTGATAAAGATTTTTCTTGGGGTGGTGTTGTAAACAATCTAAATGCTCAGGAATTTTTAAGTAAGCCATTTGATGTTTTGATAGGATATTATGACGGAAAACATGAGTTTTTAGATTTGTTGGTTTCCGAAAGTAATGCCAAGTTTAGGATTGGAGGCATTAGGGCTGATGAACGACTTTTTGATTTGCTCATTGCTGTCGAACTTGATAATATGGAAGCTTTTAAAGATGAAACCAAAAAGTATTTAACCGTTTTAAATAAATTACAATGAAGGAGCTTGTTGGAACTGGAGTAGCATTAATCACTCCTTTTAATAAGGATTTATCGGTTGATGTTGAAGGACTTAAACGGGTTGTCAACTTTAATATTGAGAATGGTATTGATTATCTGGTCATCTTAGGTACGACTGCAGAAAGTGCAACACTTAACAATGACGAAAAGCAACTTGTTATTGATACCATAATCAAGGCTAATAATGATAGATTACCGTTGGTTCTTGGAATAGGCGGTAATAATACAGCTGCTGTAATTGAGGAATTTCAATCAAGAGATCTAACAGCTTTTGCTGCCATCCTATCGGTTTCACCTTTTTATAATCGACCAACTCAGGAAGGTATTTATCAACACTTTGGAGCGATTGCAAATGCAACTTCAAAACCGATTATTGTCTATAATGTGCCGGGAAGAACTGCTTCAAATGTACTCCCCGAAACAATAATTAGGTTAGCGAAAGATTTCAAAAATATTGTTGCAATTAAAGAAGCGGCGAATGATATGGTTCAAGCTATGCGATTGATTTCAGGTTGTCCTTCAGGTTTTTTAGTTATTTCAGGAGACGATTTGTTAGCATTGCCTATTATTTTAGCAGGTGGTGCTGGTGTGATTTCTGTAGTTGGACAAGGATTTCCGAAGGACTTTTCAGCTATGGTAAGATATGGGTTGAATAATAAAGTTAGTGAAGCGAATACAATTCAATATAAAATTATACCCGTTATTGATCATATATTTGCAGAGGGAAACCCTGCAGGAATCAAGGCTGTGTTGAATAAAATTGAATTATGCGAACGAGTAGTACGCCTGCCGCTTGTGGGAATAAGTGATACGCTGCTGAAAAATATTGAGGATTTAATTGACAGTTATTAGGCTTAATTGAAATTTATTGAGTTAAATTTTTCAAAACTACGACCTCTACAAGCGGCTATTAGTCTAATTTAGTCCCTTAATAATTTTTTGTAATCAGGTAGAATTCACTACTTTTGCACGATGTTTTTTAGGACTAAGAATAGAATCCTATGAATACCATGGATATTGAATAAAGACTGAAGGTCGAATTATATCTAACGATTAAAAAAGAATAGAAATATATAGATGAAAATAAGCATAGTTCTAGTTTTTTGTTTTACAATACTTTTTACTTCATGTAGTGAATATCAACAGGTATTTCGTAGTGATAATACAACTGCGAAATATAGTTTAGCCGATTCATTATACAAGAAAGGCAAGTATAAGAAAGCGCTAAAATTGATGGAGCAAATAGTACCGGCATATCGTGGTAAACCACAAGCTGAGAGACTTATGTTTATTTATGCCAATACATACTATCAAATGGGAGATTTTTACCTTGCTGGATATCAATTTGAGCGATTTGAAACATCATACCCGAAAAGTGATAGTGTAGAAGTAGCATCTTTTAAATCTGCTAAAAGTTATTATCAATTATCACCTCGATTTTCTTTGGACCAAGAAGATACTTACACGGCCTTAGATAAGTTACAAGGTTTTATAAATACCTATCCAAATACTGAATACAGGGCTGAGGCGAATGAATTGGTTTCGGAATTGCGAGGTAAGCTCGAACTTAAGGATATTAGAGTAGCTAAACAATATCTTAAAATATCCGATTATAAACCGGCTATTGGAGCCTTTGAGAATTTTATTTCAGATCATCCAGGATCGACTTTTCGAAAAGATGCTTTTTTTGGACGGCTGGATGCAGGTTATCAATTAGCAATTAATAGTGTTCCGGGATTAATAAATGAGCGACTTACTATAGCCCTAGGGTATTACAATAGTTTCGTTAAATATTATAAAGACACTGAATTAATGGCCGATGCGGAAGAAATTCTGATGGACATTAATAAACGCCTCAATATAGAAGAACCCACAAGTTAATATTATAGATTATGACAGATATCAAAAATTCTGAAATCAATACTACAACTATTGATAAAAATATTATTGATGCGCCAACAAATAACATCTACGAGGCTATCTCTATTATTTCGAAGAGAGCAAACCAAATTAATGGTGACATCAAGAAAGAATTACTTGAAAAACTTGATGAATTTGCTACTTACAATGATAGTTTAGAAGAGATCTTCGAAAATAAAGAACAAATAGAAGTTTCTAAATTTTATGAAAAACTTCCGAAACCACATGCTTTAGCTGTAGAAGAGTGGATTAATAATAGGATATACTATCGTAATACACAGGACGAAGAAATCGAAGAATAGAAAATGTCTGTACTAAGCGGAAAAAACATTTTACTTGGTGTCACTGCCGGTATAGCCGCTTATAAGTCTGCATTTTTAGTTCGATTACTAGTAAAGAGTGGTGCAAATGTAAAGGTTGTAATGACCCCATCGTCAAAGGAATTTGTCACGCCCTTGACCCTTTCGACACTTTCGAAAAATGAAGTCTATTCTTCTTTTATCAATGAAGAAGATGAAAATGCCCAATGGAATAACCACGTCGAGTTAGCCCTTTGGGCTGATTTATTTGTAATTGCTCCAGCGACAGCAAATACCATGTCCAAGATGGCCAATGGCACCTGTGACAATTTACTTTTAGGAACATATCTTTCTGCTAAATGTCCTGTGTATTATGCGCCAGCTATGGATCTGGATATGTATAAGCATCCGAGTACCTTGGCTACTTTTAAAAAACTAGAGAGTTTTGGCAATATTTCTATTTCTGCAGTCTATGGTGAGTTAGCAAGTGGGTTAATTGGGCAAGGACGGATGGCCGAACCTGAAGATATCGTATCGTTTGTGGAAAAAGACTTACTGAAAAGTTTACCATTGCGAGGGAAGAAAGTTCTATTAACCGCAGGTCCTACATTTGAAGCAATAGACCCTGTACGGTTTATTGGGAACCATTCTAGTGGGAAGATGGGGTATGCATTGGCTAAAGTAGCAGCCAGTCTGGGTGCTGAAGTTGTTCTTGTTTCAGGACCGGTAAGTTTACTAATGGAGGATTCTATGGTGCAAGTAGTTTCTGTAAGGTCTGCTGAACAAATGTATGACGCAGTTCACGAATTCTATAATGATTGTGATGTTGCCATTCTTAGTGCAGCAGTAGCAGATTATAGGCCCAAGGAGGTTGCTTCGGAAAAAATTAAAAAGAAAGAGGGTACGTTAACTTTGCAGCTAGAAAAAACCAAGGACATTCTTGCTTCCTTAGGGACAATTAAACAAAATCAATTTCTTGTTGGCTTTGCGTTAGAAACAGAGAATGAACTTGAAAATGCAAAAACAAAACTCAAAAAAAAGAATTTAGATTTAATTGTATTAAATTCGCTTAGAGATAAAGGTGCCGGATTCGGAAAAGACACAAACAAAGTAACTTTAATTACAAAAGGCAATAAAGTGATTCCTTTTCAAGTTAAAAACAAGAAGGAAGTAGCGAAAGATATTTTAACTCATATTATAGATCAACTTCATGCGTAAAATTTTACTTTTAGTTTCATTATTTATTGGAGTTATAACTGCAGAAGCCCAAGAACTCAATTGTACGGTTGGAATTGATGCCAC
>RCNB010003050.1_pt1 | contig 16524 bp, 8 predicted proteins | sample 2041321 | NCBI WGS metagenome assembly RCNB01 (sample SAMN09708232, study PRJNA481090) | Marine sediment metagenome, whole genome shotgun sequencing project. | reverse complement strand
CTTACATCTGATTTTGGATTCTTCTTAGGTTCCATAGTATTTTATTTATTATAACAGCGCTAATTTAACTAAATAATAGTAAAAAAAACAAGGCTTTGTATTATTTTAACTTAAATATGTTTATTCTACTTGCAATTATTGCGCCAAATATTACTCCCAAGCAGTTCGCCATTAAATCGTAAGTATCGTAAGTCCTATTCGGATTCAACTGATGCTGCATCAATTCTAATACCACACCGAACATAATTATACCTAAAAATATAATTACGAGACTCTTCTTTTTTTTGCGAGGTTTAAAGTAAGTTATCCATAGAAAAGCTAACCCGACATACGCTAGAAAGTGATAAATCTTATCATCGAAAGATGACCCTAAACTAGGTACACCACTCAAATTAATTAAACTAACAGTAACTAATGCAATCGTATAACCTACTGCCACTAGTAAAAGCAATTTCCTAAGCACTTATAAGCGCTTTATAAGCTTCAGCCGTTAACAAATCGTCTATTTGAGACTCGTCAGAGAATTTTATTTTAATCATCCAACCTTGGCCATAAGGATCTGTGTTTACTTTTTCAGGGTCATCTTCGAGACCTTCATTAAACTCAACAATTTCTCCGGACAATGGTAAAAATAAATCTGAAACTGTTTTCACAGCTTCAACTGTACCAAAAACTTCTTCAATATCTAGAGTTTCGTCTAATGTTTCCACTTCTACATAGACAATATCACCAAGTTCTCCTTGGGCAAAATCTGTTATGCCTACTGTAGCAATATCACCTTCTATTTTAATCCATTCGTGATCTTTGGTGTACTTTAATTCTGATGGTATATTCATCTTTTAATGTTGTATAATATTAGCGTAACAAAAGTAATTTTTTAATTGCTTGTTTTCAACATTTAATCCTAAATTAATTTCCGAAGTTATAACGCAGGGTAATTCCCGACCTTAAAGAGGTCTGCGGGAATGATGTAGAAATTGCAAAATCCGAAAAAGTATAATCAAAATAGAAAAGAGCTGTTAGGTTTTTACTAAATGCATAATCTGCTTGGTATTTTAGTCCCCAAATTGTTTGACCCGCTGTGATTTGGTTATTCTCTAGATCTAAATATCTAATAATAGTTTTGTTATCTCTCACAGTAATGTCTGCACGCATATTTAAATCACTTACAATGATTTGTTTTGGGCCAGCAAGAGATGATCGAATTCTTAAATCTTTAATACGATAACCTAAACCTAATGTATACTCTTTTCCTTGTATTTCTGTCATTAAATTATTATCGAAACTTAGCGACAACAATCTATCTGTCTTAATTTCAGCTAAGACTTTAATTGAGTTTTTCATTTCAAAATCTAAACGGATTAAAGGACTAAACTGTTCTTCTAGATTAATGTTACTATATAGTGTTTCATTTTTATAATTACCAGCTTGGTCTAAGGCTTCTTCTGGTTGATCACCATATTCGTCACCTCTAACACCGGGGGTATAGTCTAAATTGGTTCTAAACTGGTTTATGGTATAACGTGATCTGTAACCATGCTGAATAGAAAAACGTCTGAATGTTTTCTTAAACCATGGTATTTTCATTAATCCAGTATATTTTAAGGTCCAGTTTGGTATTGGTGTACCTCTAAATGCACTTGTACTTACTTTTTCTGGATCAGAACCATGGTATGCTGATAAAAATGCAGGTAGCAATACACCTTGACTATTTTTTCCGAAACCTTCAGGATAGCCTTCTGCGTCTGTATTAAATGGTGTTTCCCCATAAAATTCTCTAGCTAATCTATTCGCAATTACTAATCTATTGGCTCTAAAATCATCGAAAGGAGCAGATTGATTTTCATCACTCGTACTAAATGCTGTTTTAATAAGCGCTGTAGAAATATTGAAGTTACCGAATGAATTAGTAATTAAATCCTCGTATTCATCGCTTAACCCGTCATTGTCAGTATCAATTGCTTTAAAGCTTTCAATTATATTTTCGGAATAGGTCCTATTTCCAATTAAATCAATTTTTAAATCACGCGTTGGCTGAACATCAAAAGAGTAATCGGTTGTCGTATTTTTAACCTCTGTATACTGCTGATTAAGATCCGGGAATATTGTTAACCAACCCTCCCTAGCTGTTAAATCTCTTATATCATTTTGCCCACCAAAGGTGTAACCAACTGTTGGTTTTAATGTCCCAATAAAACCTGGTGTTGGCAAATAACCTGGCAAGAATGTCCCATTGTTTTCAGTATAATTTATCTGAATACGTTTTACCATGGTTACAATATCCACCATCGTATTATACGCCTTTTTACCAGTGCTTAATTTATTGGGGTCTTTATCACCTAGCGCATCTGATCCTGGAATATCCGAAGGTCGCTTTACAGTCGTATTTCTACCCCGTCCTCTAACGTTTTGCTTACCCTTTCTAACCAAGCCAATAGACTTATAGAAAGTTTCCATATTTAGGCTAGTATTAAGGTTATGTGTGTTAGAATTCTGAATAGAATGTCCTAGATTATACGTAGCACCATCTACCACTAAGCCTTCATTTAAATCTGATCCTTTTTGCCACTGAAAAGCACCACTATATGAATATGTTGTTCTTAAGAAATTTAAGGCTGGTATTTTATAAAGAGGCAACTCATAATTAACTTGAAGCTGCTGTGTCTGGAAATTAGGATCACCAACATCAAAGAAATCATCCCAAACATCGAGATTTGGATCTTGTCTACCATTAATACGATCATCAACAAAATAATTACGAACTATATTAGTGTTTGCTGCTACAAAATTTAAACTCAAAGCGTCCGTTATGTTATAATTTATAGTATACTGAAAGTCGAAAGTATAATTCCTTTTAAATAATTCTTCAACACCAATATTATTGCCACCCAACCCTACTTCTCTAAATTTCTGCTGGCTGAAACGTCTATTAATATCTGAATTTACAGTGAAACTTGAAGGCAATAAGTTAAGATTGAAATCTTTTAAAATCTTCCAGTATTTTCCAGTAAATAGTGAATCGTTCTCTTTAAAAGGCTCTAGTCTTAAAGGTTCAAATGCATAGTTATAGTTCACACCTGCTCTAATATTTTGATCTAAGGCGTTTTCAATTTCAAAGTCGCGATGCTCAACTTTATTATAAGAATAATTGAACGTTAAATTTTCGACATCATAAAATTGCTTTTTAGTAACTCCTGTTTTTTGCTTTCTAACACCAATAAAATTGATACTTTTACGTTTTGTATAATCTTCAGATTGCACTCTTATTTGCTCCTCTTCTTCACTAGAATCTGCCGCATCTATTCGAGACTCTAGAGTCAAATCATTATAAAATTGATCAAACTTGGGTGTGACCAGCGCTTCGCTTTGCCCATAATTAAATGGTATTTGTACTCCCCATTTTTTTGGCAATAATTGCCCTAATTGTATATTGGTTACCACATCATATTGCTGCACATCTTCTAAACTTCGCTCACTTGGGCCTTGCTCAATACCTCCAAAACCGATAGTACTTCGTCGCCCTGTTGCAGTAATATCTAAAAAGTCTGCAATATTAGAATCCATACTAACAATTCCTGCCCAACCACCTTCATTTTCTAAGTCAGACATCCTTAATTCATTAAACCAAACCTCACCACAAGCATTCCTGGCTGCAGAACCAGAATTTTTAACACCAACCATCAAAACTCTAATATTTCCAAAATTTGGATTCCCCTTTACAGCAACACGCTGTTGCTTAGGACTACTTAATACGTCATCAAATTGTACGTTTCCATTAGCCAAAGGCATTTCATTTAATTGCCCATCGACAACATTATAATACGTAGGGGCTTGATTTCCTAAAGTACCTGAAGAAACACCTAGTGCTTTAATCTTCTGTAAGAATTCGAGCGGAATATCTATTTCATTCTGCTGTGGCCAAACGCGTTCTTCTATTGAGCCTTGTGCAAAATCAGTTGGCAATAAAGGCACTTCAATCTGGTAATAGTTTTCGGTAAAATCATTACCCATTCTAATAAAGCCAACCATTTCCCCTGGATCTAACTGAGCCCCTTCTTGAGCATCTGCATGCAAAAACATACGTAGTTTCTTATACTGACGCATATCAACATTAATATTCTTAAACACACCGCGAGAATCTGTTCGTTCTAATTCGCAAGCTAGCAGTACTAAGGACTGCTCATTTTGTCTAATAATACTATTGTTATTATTTAACTGCTCTCGCTCTACACCTGGAGGACTCACATAACTCCCATCATTCTCTTGAACACCTATAATAGCAACGTTAAATTCAGCATTAGGACTGTTATTTGGTGAATCAGGATCTAAATCTAAAGTATAACGTCTCCAGTCACTACGCACTAAGTCTAATGACGCAAATCTAAGCACCGTTTTTTCTGTAAATTCTCTTAAATACAGACGCGCAAAACGTATTGATCTAATATCCGTAATGCCACCAATAGCCCTAGTAGGTTCGTTTATTGGCAACCTATATTGATACCACGTTACTTCTCTTTCGTCACCATTAGGCAACTCTATCATTCTAACTTTAATATCATTAATTTGAGGGTTATCGATATTAAGAGTAGATGGATTCATATCTACCTCATACTCAAAATAACTATCAATGGTATTCATTGTATTATCCCGGTTTATATCTTCCACATCTGGCTGAGTAGTCGAACCTCTATTGGTATCTGTAAATACATCTGGTGTATTTCCTTCTTGACCATTGAACTTCATATAACGTTCAAAAATATCACCATCTGTGTTTAAGTAATACGTATAATTATCTTTTGCAGGATCTTCACCAAACTGAGACCCAAACTCAGAGATTTCTTCAGCATCATCATAGCCATCGAAACCTACATCTTGATTTGCTCGCTCTTGACCTGCGGTTGCGAAGGTATAAATCAGTGACTGGTTTTGAGGAACAACTCCACCAAAATCAGTCGGCTCTAAAATAGATATATTACCATCTTGTGGTAAACCATTTTCATATTGCTTTTTACCGTCTTTCAGAACATCCTCAGAAATATTCCCTAAGTTAATTGTTAACTTCCCTCCTGAACTTGATGGAGTATCTAAAAATGGATCCTGAACCCAAAATTCTATATACTCTACATTAGATTGCTCAAAATCTGTTGACGTAATTTGCCTTGTAATACCTGCCCAACTTTGATTGGGATTAAGAACTCCATCTGTTTCATTGGGATCAAAATTATAGGCTCCACGTTCTGTTGGATAATAGCTTAAATCTAAGGTGTTAATTACAGAAGTCTGTCCCTGTACAATATCAACCTGAGGGAAAATTTCTTCTATAAACACACGTCTTGTATATAAATCTGATACATCATCATCAGTAATACCAGCTGGTCGTTGATTACTATAAAAAATCGGATCGATGGTGTACCAGTTTAATAAGGCTCTACCAAAACCATTTTCCCTACCGACAGCATCATTTCCAGGAATTATATTTGGAAGTTCTTTAGGACGACTAGACAAAGACCAGGATAACGGACTCAATAAGGTTATTGCCCCTTGCGTACCTTCAAAATCATCGATATAGGCTGTGGCTTCACCATTGAAATCTGTACCCTTTGGTGCTCCTGGTACTAAATAAGCAACTTCACCTCTTACGGACAGATTAGATGGCACATCTGTATCTATATTTGGGAGCATATTCGCGAATCGTGTTAAAAACGGTACTTCAGTGGAGTAATTTCCGTTAAAACCAAAAATAGTATTGTTTATAGGTTCAGAATTAAAATTAGCTTTTTGCGTTATTGGTCGCTCATTAAGATTTAACATAGTCGCTCCCAAAAGAAAGTTTTCATTGAATTGATGCTCAATGTTAATCCCTGTAAAACGTCTGGTTTGTTGACCGAAAACGGCATTATTTTCAACTGAAACGTCAATCGGCGTATTGGATGCTTTTAAAGCTTCGTCTAAAATCTCTACGCGTCCCAATTGATAATTTACAGTGTAGTCAATACCTTCTACAAGTAAGCGTCCACCAGCAGTAACTCTTACAGAACCTCTTGGTACATTAAAGGCTCCAATTGGTATTCCTCCATCACCACCACTACTTTTAAAACTTCCTTTGATTTGAAATTTATTTTTTTCAGCTTCGTCTAAAGCCTCTGTTTTAGTGGATTTATAAAGTATATCATAAACGTACTTTTCTTGATTTGGATTATCGTAAGTTAGATCATCATAGTCGCCTGGATTAGCAGGATCGTCTAAAACATCAAATAAATAACGACCAAAAGGTTCTGCTTTAGTAAAAATAATTTTCCCGTTTTGACTTAGTACCGTTAATCCAGGTACATAATCAAAGAATCCATCACCTCGTTCTTGAGGATCGTTATTAAAATTCAAGCGATCTAAATGGAAGAGTCTAATTAAAGGTGTTTGATCAATTTCAGTATCATCTCCATTGGATGGGGTATTATTATCAAATGGAGGAAACGTTGTACCTTCAACTGGTCTAATAAAATTTAATGCAGAAGCCTCCGTGTAGAAAATATTAAGTCTAAAATCTTCTCGGTCGAGTTGAAAAGCTCCTGTATCGTAAATATTTTTCATCATTAAGTCCCAAATCGGCTGATTTACAGAAGTTACTGCACTTTTCAGCATTTTTAAGACTAAACTTTGATTGTTAATGACTTGATTTCCTGAGGTATCATCTACGGTTGTAGCCTCTATACCGTCATTTGCAAATTCACCAACTTGATAAACTTCACCACCAACAGTATATTGATATGCAACTGCTAAAACCTCATCATTAAGTAATCTTTGATTTAAGGATATGTATCCTAAGTCCGTATTTAAAAAGTATTCTCGACCTACTTCTAGTTTTCTTGCCGCTTCCAATTTACCATAATCAAAACCTTCGTTTACCGGCACATTAACCCCCGACTCAACGTCGGTAATATCTCTCACTTCCTCAGTTAACAATGAGCCAGACCCACCAATATTCGTAGGATCAAAGGCGTTATTCTTATTGTTTGGTAGTGCCCCTGGATTATTTACAAATCCGGGCGGTAATGGTTCTAAACCAATATTTTCAGCTTCTGACTCACCTAAATCCTGAAATGCTACTATATTTCTGACGTTTTGAGTTTGGTTATTTCTATTCGTTACCCAAACTTCTAAACGCGTAATTTGTAGGCCTTGATTATCTATAAAAGGGTATTGCAATAAGGCTTTGTCATAACTGTCTTTAAAGTGATGAGCTAGATAATAGTGTCTGTTTTCATCATAATCTCTAGCAAAGAATTCGAATTCTTCAACAGTGCCACCGCCTTGTGCAGTTACAGACCTTGATTGAGATTGCTGTTCTGAAAACACCGCTGTTACACTTGTTTTACCAAATTGTAATTCGGTTTTAACACCAAATAAACTTTGAGCACCTGTAATTAAGGAACTGTTTAATGGCATACTAACATTACCTACTTCAATCTTACGAACAATATCATCTTCGGTTGGTGTGTATTCCAATTTTACAAGTTGCTGAAAATCGAAAGTAGCCTCGGTATCATAGTTAGCTGTTACTTGGAGTCGTGTACCAACTTTACCAAGTAAACTTAAACTTATTCTTTGGTCAAAATCAAAGGTGAAATTTGTTCTATTTCTAGGTGAGAATGATGGATTATCTTGTTTAGAAAATAACACCCCTAAATCGACTTCGACTGAACCTTGAGGAATTACATTAATCGTATTGCTACCAAAAATAGATTCAAACAAACCAGAATTGACATAAAACTCTGGCAATAAATTCTTCTGATCTTCTTCTGAACCGTCTTTTTGGCCGGCCACAGCATCACCCATTCGCTTGTAATACTCCTTTAACTTCTCTTGCAAAACAAGTTTTTGAAATTCCTCTGGAGTTAGAATTAACGGATAATTGGTATTGAAATTCCCTATTTTTTCAGTGTAGATATAACGGTCTATAATAGGATCATAAGTATATTTTGAAACAATACTACTAGGATTTGGCATATCTAGCTTTCCAAATGCAAAGGTGGTTTTTGTAGAATCTTGTGCCTCTTCTGTTTCCTGGGAAAAAACTGACATACCAATTAGCATCATAAAGGCTAATACACAATAAAAACCAAATGAGTTGAGTTGATTATAGTGAGTTTTATTCAATTGCATTATAAGTTTTTTAGAGCTTCTTTAATAATTTGCTCTACACCGGCATCTGGTTGGGCATGTAAAATTCTATCAACCACTTTTTCTGATTGCTTTTTGTTAAATCCTAAAACATCTAATGCAGATAACGCTTCATCTTTGCTCGTATTGTTTGGGATTAAAGAAAGTTCGTCAATGCCATAGACTTTTAACACTTTATCTTTTAAATCGATAATAACCCTTTGCGCGGTTTTTAAGCCAATACCCTTTACACTCTGAATTAGAGCTACATCTCCACTAGCAATTCCTTCTTTTACTTGTTCTGGAGTTAATGAAGATAACATTGTTCGTGCTGTATTGGCTCCAATACCACTAACGGAAATAAGTAATTTAAATATTTCGCGCTCTGTTTTAGATGAAAATCCATAAAGACTTTGGGAATCTTCTCTTACCTGGAGATACGTATATAATCTTAAGTTTTCTCTATCCGGAATTTGAGAAAATGTATGAAGAGATATATTAATAAAATAGCCTACTCCATTACAATCAATGACAACGTCTGTAGGATTTTTTTCTACGAGTTTGCCCTCTATATGTGTAATCATTTATTACGAAAGGTTAAAAAACCAAATGTAATAAAATTATTTACATTATTAGGGTTACCTATCTAGTATGAAACCATATCGTAATGTTACACTTCTATAACACTAATAGTGCCTATTATCAATAATTTACAACTAGGTTTTTTTCATGCCTCTAAGTTATTTTTGCAGTTTCTTTTCACGTTCTTGAGCATCTATGACAGAAATCGCCGTCATATTTACAATTTCATCCACACTAGCCCCTAATTGTAAAATATGGACCGGTTTACGCATACCCATCATTATTGGACCAATAGATTCTATATTATTAAGTTCCTTTAACAATTTATAAGTAATGTTCGCCGCATCTAAATTCGGAAAAATCAAAGTATTGACCTTTCTACCTGCCAATTTTGAAAACGGAAAAACCTCTTGAATCATTTTTGAGTTTAATGCGAAATCACTTTGAATTTCACCATCAACAACCATCTCTGGATAAGCTTTGTGCAAAAACGCTACGGCTTCTCTTACTTTTTCTGCATTTGGATTATCTGAGGATCCAAAATTTGAATACGAAATCATTGCCGTTACTGGTTCAATGCCAAACATCTTTGACACTCTAGACGTCATACGTGCAATTTTCGCCAAATCTTTAGCTGTAGGATCTATATTAATTGCTGTATCACTAAAAAACATTGGACCACGCTGGGTCATCATTATATTAGTTGTAGCAACTCTATTGATACCATCTGCCATGCCTATTAACTCCAACATTGGCTTAACGACTGAAGGATAATTACGAGAATACCCAGTAATTAGAGCATCTGCATCTCCTTCGTTCACCATCATAGCAGCATAATAATTACGCTCTCGCATTTTCTTTTCTGCGGAATAGACTGTAACCCCTTGTCGTTTATGCTTTTCCCAATAAGCCTTCGCGTAGCGGTTTTTACGTTCAGTCTCTTCGTCTGATTTTGGGTCTATAATAGGAATATCTGCATCGAATTCAATCTCTTCCATTAAACTAATTATAGCATCTCTTCTTCCTAAAAGAATAGGATGTGCTACACCTTCTTCATGAGCAATCTGGGCCGCTTTCAGCACGTTGAGTTGGTCAGCTTCAGCAAAAACAACGCGTTTTGGATTCGTCTTAGCTCTACCTAAGAGTATACGTACTAATTTATTGTCTGAGCCTAAGCGTTCTAATAAAGAATTTCTATAACGATCCCAATCTTCTATTGGTTCTTTGGCCACACCACTTTCCATTGCAGCTTTGGCTACAGCAGGTGGAACCTCCGCAATTAATCTTGGATCGAATGGCTTTGGAATGATGTAATCTCTACCAAAAGTAAGTCGCGTTTCTGCGTAAGCAATATTTACCTGTTCTGGTACTGGTTCTTTTGCTAGACGAGACAGCGCCTCAACTGCTGCCATCTTCATGGCTTCATTAATTTTTGTTGCTCTTACATCTAGGGCACCTCTGAAAATAAATGGAAATCCTAAAACATTATTTACTTGATTAGGATGATCACTGCGACCAGTTGCCATAATAATATCATCTCTGGTATCTATAGCTAACTGATACTTAATTTCTGGATCTGGATTAGCCATAGCAAATACTATGGGATTAGAAGCCATAGCTAATAACATAGAAGGAGTTACAATATCTGGTTGAGACAAACCAATAAATACATCTGCACTCTCCATTGCCTCATCTAAGGTGTATATGTTACGATGCGTCGCAAATTCTGCTTTTTCTGTCGTTAGATTGTCTCTATCATTTCTTATAACACCTTTACTATCTAGCATTACAATATTTTCGCGCTTTGCACCAAAAGCCTGATACAAACGTGTACAAGAAATTGCAGCTGCACCAGCACCACTCACTACGATGCTAACTTCATCTATTTTCTTTTCAGCAAGTTCTAATGCATTTAATAATGCCGCAGCTGAAATAATTGCTGTACCATGCTGGTCATCGTGCATTACAGGAATATCTAATTCTTCCTTTAAACGACGCTCAATTTCAAATGCTTCAGGTGCTTTGATATCTTCAAGATTAATACCTCCAAATGTTGGAGCAATATTTTTTACGGTTTCAATAAACGCGTCGACATCTTCTGTATCCACCTCAATATCAAACACATCAATATCTGCGAAGATTTTAAATAGCAGTCCTTTTCCTTCCATTACAGGTTTAGAGGCTTCAGGACCAATATTTCCTAATCCTAAAACAGCTGTTCCATTAGAAATTACCGCAACTAAATTTCCTTTGGCTGTATATTTGTAAACGTTTTCGACATCTTTAGCAATCTCTAAACAAGGTTCTGCCACACCAGGTGAATATGCTAAGGATAAATCGCGTTGCGAAGCATACTTTTTAGTTGGTACTACTTTTATTTTTCCTGGGGTTGGTTTGGCGTGGTATACTAGGGCCTCAATACGCTTGCTTTGTTTGCTCATAATCTGAATGGAATAAGCTGTAAAGATACAACATGAAAGAATTATAATTTAATCTTTAATAAACTTAATATTCCGCTCCAAACCAGAAAACTTAGTCCGTTTTACAGCAGAATTTTTAAACACTTTTCTAAAGGTATCTTCAGTAATTTCCTCCCAGTCCTTTTTGGTCATATCTAATAATTCTGGATTTGGATTAAATAAAGGCTCGTTATGGGATTTCGAAAAACGATTCCATGGACATACATCCTGGCAGACATCGCAACCAAACATCCAATCGTCAAATTTATCTTTAAATTCTGTTGGTATTTTTTCTTTGAGCTCTATTGTAAAGTAAGAAATACATTTACTACCATCAACAACAAAAGGTTCTGTAATCGCTTCCGTTGGGCATGCATCAATGCAGGCCGTGCAAGTACCGCAATGATCTGTTGTTGCATGATCATAGTCTAATTCTAAATCGATAATTAATTCTGCAATAAAATAAAAGGAGCCGATTTGTTGGGTTAACAAATTACTGTGTTTTCCAATCCAACCTAAACCCGATTTTGCTGCCCAGGCTTTATCTAAAACTGGTGCTGAATCTACGAAAGCACGTCCGTGAACGTCTCCAATTTCATCTTGAATAGAATGAAGTAATGATTTTAGCTTGTCTTTAATTACAAAATGATAGTCCGTTCCGTATGCATATTTAGATAGCTTATAAGAATCTTCACTCTGAATTTCTGAAGGAAAATAATTCAATAATAAAGAGACGACACTTTTTGAACCTTCAACAAGCAACGTTGGGTCAAGGCGCTTATCAAAATGGTTTTCCATATAGCGCATTTCACCATGTGCATTATTTTTAAGCCATTTTTCGAGTCGAGGTGCTTCAACTTCTAAAAACTCAGCTTTACTTATTCCACAAGATAAAAAGCCAAGGCGTTTAGCTTCTGCTTTTATAAATTGACTGTATTTAGATTTATTATCAATCACCTTTTTTCGAATCTTAAAAATGCATTTTTAGGTTTTAAAGTAATTAAAGGGGTTATACCAACCTTATCAAAATCTGAATACATTTTATAGTTTTTCACCAACTCAGTAACTGCAATAATCATTTCAAACATGGCAAAATTATTTCCTATACATTTTCGCGGACCTGCTCCAAAAGGAAAATATTGAGACGAGAATTTTCGTGCGCCTTCTTCAAATCGTTCGGGCATAAATTCATTTGGTTGTTCCCATAATTCTGGATGCCTGTGCATCTCATAAACCGAAAATAAAAGATTACAACCCGGCTGAAACTCCATGTCATTAAATCGGTCAGTTGCAACATTAACCCGATCTATAAAATAAGCTGGTGGATACAAGCGCATAGACTCTTCAAGTACTTGTTGACAAACTTTAGACCTGGAAACACGAGTCATTAAATCGGTATCATCTCCGCCTAAGTTGTCCCATTCCTCATAAATGTTATCTTGCCATTCAGGATGCTTCGCTAATAACTGAAATGTAAAGGTTAACGCATTGGAAGTCGTTTCATGACCAGCAGTAAAAATAATTAAGATTTCGTCAATAAGCTGCTCTTCGGTCATCCCTTTACCATCATCATATCTTGTTTCTAAAAGCATATCTAGTAAATCGTCATACCGCTGTCCTGAGATTTTTCTTTCTTCAACGATACCTTTTAGAATAGTTCGCGCTTCTTTTGTAAGGTTTAAATGCTTGTCTAATGTTCGGCTCATTTTAAACCACCACCCTAAATAGGGCTGGCGCAATTCTCTGACTAACATTCCTTGATTAGCTTCCGTTATAAATTGAAGCCTTTGCATGTCTTTTACTTTTGCTGCTTTCGTAAATAATGACTTTACAACAGTTTGAAATGCCAAATCATTCAAAATAGGGAAAAGATCTATTGTTTTACCTGTTTCGATAATTGCAAATTCTGAAATTATAGTGTCTTGCATTCCACTCAACAAATTCTCCAGCTGCTTTTTATGAAAAGCAGGCTGCATCATTTTGCGTTGCTTTTTCCATTTTTCGCCTTCAGAGGTTAATAAGCCTTCACCAACATATTTGACTAAATCTTCTGTTTGAATTTTAGACTTGATGTAGTTTTTTTGATTTTTCTGAAGTACATATTGTGCAAAAGCAGCATCACGACAAAAGTAAATATTAGTTTTAAAGCCTAAATTAAGCTTAAAAATATCTCCTTTTTCTTCGAAGTTCTTATGATGAAAAGGCAGTGGGTTTTTTAGAATTTCTAACGAATGCTTGATGAATTTTAAAAGAGAAACTTCTGGTATTTTTTTCATTTATATCTTACAAAAGAGATTTGTGTTTCACTTAGGTAACAGAAACCGTTCCAAAATTATAATTTAGACTCAAAATAAACCACCTTGAGTAGGTCCCTTTATTTTTCCAAGATGCTTATAGGCTTGTTCTGTAACTTCACGACCTCGAGGAGTTCGCATAATGAAGCCTTGCTGAATCAGAAAAGGTTCATAAACTTCTTCTATCGTCTCAGTGCTTTCACTAACTGCGGTCGCAATGGTACTAATCCCAACAGGTCCCCCTTTAAACTTTTCGATAATAGTCGTTAAAATCTTATTATCCATTTCGTCCAAGCCATAGGCATCTACATTAAGGGCCTTTAGCGCAAATCTTGCAATTTTAATATCTATATTTCCATCGCCTTTGATCTGTGCAAAATCTCGCACACGCCTTAATAAGGCATTCGCAATACGTGGCGTTCCCCTACTTCTTCCTGCAATCTCAATAGCAGCTTCCATAGATATTGGCATATTTAATATAGAGGCGCTTCGTTGTACAATGGTGGTAAGAAGTTCTGTTTTATAATACTGTAATCGGCTTTGAATTCCGAATCTAGCTCGCATAGGAGCGGTTAACAATCCCGAGCGTGTTGTTGCACCAATTAATGTAAATGGATTCAAATTGAGTTGAACGCTTCTGGCATTAGGGCCAGACTCAATCATAATATCTATTTTGTAATCTTCCATTGCAGAATATAAATACTCTTCTACAATAGGACTTAAACGATGTATTTCATCTATAAATAGAACATCACGTTCGTCTAGATTGGTAAGTAAGCCCGCTAGGTCTCCTGGTTTGTCTAAAACAGGACCAGAAGTCACTTTTATGCCAACGTCTAATTCGTTCGCTAAGATGTATGCTAAGGTTGTTTTCCCTAAACCTGGAGGGCCATGAAATAAGGTATGATCTAAGGCTTCTTCTCTAAGATTTGCCGCCTGAACAAAAACTAACAAGTTTTCCAAAACCTGATCTTGCCCTGTAAAGTCTTCAAAAGTTAGTGGTCTTAACTTCTTTTCGACATCGAGCTCTTCTGGACTAAAATTAGCGTTGGATGGATCTAGGTTTTCGTTCATCTTACTTCCTGCGAAGGCAGGAATCTCTATTAAATTATTTCTTTTATTACTACTATTCAAACTTACAAGTTCATAAAACCAATCAAGTTGGTTCGTAACTTCAGCTCAAAGCAAATATAAAGAAAAAGCCCTTCTGAAAACAGAAAGGCTTTGATATTGTGAATCTCTATAATGAGATCCCTTTTTTCAAAGGGATTAGTGCTGCAATTCCTCTTCACCTTCTTTCAACGGAACATTTTGAGGTACAAAGTCTTCATCATGCCCTGGTTTACTATAATCATAAGACCATCTGTAAACCGTCGGTAATGCACCTGGCCAGTTACCATGAATATGTTTTACTGGTGATGTCCATTCAAGTGTATTAGATCTCCATGGATTCTGTACTGATTTCTTACCAAAGAACATACTTGAAAAGAAATTGTATAAGAATACCAATTGGAAAAGTCCACCAACAAGCGCAAACATTGTTATAACAACATTAGCATTAGTGGTATCATCAAATAGTGGGAAATTAGAATTTGTATAATAACGTCTTGGTAAACCTGCCATACCAATAAAGTGCATTGGGAAAAATACTCCGTAAGCACAGATCGCTGTTACCCAGAAATGTATATACCCTAAGTTTTTATTTAGCATTCTACCAAACATTCTCGGGAACCAATGATAAATTCCTGCAAACATTCCGTACAATGCAGAAATACCCATTACTAGGTGAAAATGCGCTACAACAAAATAGGTATCGTGTACATTAATATCTAATGCACTATCCCCTAAAATAATACCCGTTAGACCACCCGTAATAAATGTAGAAACTAAACCTATTGAAAACAGCATTGCTGGATTCATCTGTAGGTTACCTTTCCAGAGTGTCGTAATGTAGTTAAATGCTTTTACTGCTGATGGAATGGCAATCAGTAAGGTTGTAAATGTAAATACAGACCCTAAGAATGGATTCATCCCTGAAATGAACATGTGGTGACCCCAAACAATTGTAGATAAAAATGCAATCGCTAAAATTGAAGCAACCATAGCACGATAACCAAAAATTGGCTTACGTGAGTTTGTAGCAATAACTTCAGAGGTTATACCTAGTGCAGGTAGTAATACAATATAAACTTCTGGATGACCTAAAAACCAGAAAAGGTGTTCAAATAATACTGGTGAACCCCCTTGATAATGAAGTACCTCACCTTGTATAAATATGTCTGATAAGAAGAATGAAGTTCCAAAACTTCTATCCATTATTAGTAATAATGCTGCCGATAATAACACTGGAAAGGAAACCACACCAATAATAGCAGTAACAAAAAATGCCCAAATAGTTAGTGGCAATCTTGTCATTGACATTCCCTTTGTCCGTAAGTTAATTACAGTAACAATATAGTTCAATGAGCCTAATAGAGATGAGGCAATAAAGATAGCCATAGATACTAACCATAACGTCATACCCATTCCAGATCCACCTTGTGCCATTGGCAATGCGGATAATGGAGGATATATTGTCCAACCTGCCGCAGCTGGTCCAGCTTCAACAAACAATGAAATAATCATGATAACACTAGAAAGGAAGAATAACCAATAGGATACCATATTAAGAAATCCTGATGCCATATCTCTGGCACCAATCTGTAATGGAATTAAAAGATTACTAAACGTACCACTTAAACCTGCTGTTAATACAAAGAATACCATGATCGTACCATGAATGGTAACCAAAGCTAAATAAATATCAGCATCCATCACACCATCTGGTGCCCATTTTCCGAGTAATGCCTCAAAAATAACATTAGGCTCTTCTGGCCATGCAATTTGCATACGCATCATCATAGACATCAAAACGCCAATAACTCCCATTATAGTACCTGTAATAAGGTACTGCTTTGCAATCATTTTATGATCTTGACTAAATATATATTTAGTTACAAAGGTTTCTTTGTGATGATGTACGTCGTGATCGT
>RCNB010001204.1_pt1 | contig 16526 bp, 15 predicted proteins | sample 2041321 | NCBI WGS metagenome assembly RCNB01 (sample SAMN09708232, study PRJNA481090) | Marine sediment metagenome, whole genome shotgun sequencing project. | reverse complement strand
AAAAGTGAGGAGCCTTATGTCTAAAAGACTGGAAATGGAGGTTTGGTCACTCGACAACTGTGCCGGGTGTGGCCTATGCGTAGCCGCCTGCTCCAAACAAGTGCTGCGCTGGAACGGGGGCGATCATCCAATCTTAGAAACTCGCATTAAGACGGTTGGCTACACGGTGGGACCGCTGGATAGCTGCTCCTTCTGCGAGCACTTCTGTGAGGAAGCTTGCCCGCGCTTGGATCGCTGGACCGCCATAGAACCCAGCGCTCTGTTCGCGGCGAGTGCGCGCGGCCCGGTTGAGTCAGGAGCGCCGAACGATGTGATCCGCAGTATTTTAACAGCCGGGCTCACCACGGGCATGCTCGATGGCGTCGTTATGCTCGACCTCGACCCATGGACCCTCGAACCCAAAGCCCGCGTGGTAACGACCGTTGAGGAGATCGTCTCCAGCGTCGGACCACAATATCTCTGGGCTCCTGTTTTTGATGCTCTTAACGAGGCCATCTTTGATCGAGGTCTGGAAAACATCGCCGTCGTCAGTACACCTTGCGCTGCGCAAGCCATCCGCAAAATCAAAGCCTCTCCAAATACCCTGCTGAGTCCATACCAGGACTCCATCCGTTTGAGCATCGCCGTATTCTGTACCGGCATCTACCGACCGGAGATGATTGAAGAGATTCTGGTCAAGAGCATGGGTATCTCCCGCGACCAGGTCAAGCGGCTGGATGTTTCCGCCGACCGCGAGGAGCTCTCTGTGGAGCTATGGGACGGCAACGTACACTCCATAGCCCGACAAGACGCCGAGAAATACACGCTCACCGGCTGTGGGAGCTGCGATGACTATCTTGGAGAATCAGCGGATCTGGCTGTCGGTACTCTAGGTGCGCCTGATGGCAAATCTACCTTGATCGTTCGCTCTCCCGCTGGCGAGGTATTTGTTCGCAACGCCAATCAGCTGCATCTGCTAGATTTAGCCCCCGATGTGGATAGCGCCAGCCTTGAAGCCGCTTCCGGCGAGAAAGACCGACGCGAGCGAGCGCAAGCGTTTAACGATCTCAATATTTTGATGCTGGACGCATTGGCTGATCCGATGCAGCGTAACGAGGCTATTAAACAGTTCGTCCGTCTGTACCGAACGCCCACGCGCTCCACCTCACCGACAAAGGCATCCAACTCCTGCACGGGATGCTGATACCGGAAACCTTGATTTCTGCTGCTGGATTTCAGGAAGGAAATACGATGACTGCGATAAACGCAAAGTCCAAGAAACTTAAAGCCCTAAGCTCTCAGTTGAAAGAGGCTTTGGGCGACGAACCGGTGGAGGTTACAAACACCAAGCACCTAAGTGGGGTCGCCGCCGGTTACAAGCATGGCGAATTGATTATTAAAGGAGATGCTGGCGACTACTTAGGCGTCCTGAACGCCGGGGCCACCATTAAACTAACCGGGAACGCCGGAAAATACATTGCCGACAATATGACTGCTGGCACAATTATCGTTGATAAAAACGCCGGACTTGGTGCCGGGATGTATTGCTACGGGGGAAACCTAATCGTGCGCGGCGATGCCGGCGACTTTACCGGGACCATGAATAAAGGAGCTACCATCCTCGTCGTAGGTGATGTTGGCGCCGAAGCAGGCACGTACATGCTCGCTGGCGATCTGATCGTTGTCGGGAACGCCGGAGAAAATTTCGCTAATTACTTGATTCGAGGCAATGTCTTCATTGGGGGCGACTGGGAAACACTTGGCAACAATTGCGATGTCGTGCCGTTGTCGGAAGAGGACATTGATAAGTTACGTGCACTTTTTGAAACCTATAAAGTCGAATCCCCAATCACCGAGTTTAAAAAAGTAGTGGCTGCATCAGAAAAGCCATTCTATCACTAGGAGGACATTATGTCCGTAGTCGGCGCCTTCTGTGTAAGTGTAAATCGAGAACTTTGCATCAACTCGCAAATGCCGGGCAAGTGCGCCGTGTGCGCCGAGGTTTGCCCCCATGGTGTATATGCGCTTGACCCTTTTACGGGGGTGATGCATATCCAGAACTACAATGCTTGCGTGGGTTGTCGTATCTGTTCTGAATTTTGCCCTGCGGACGCCATTCGCATTAACCCAGCCGAATCTGAATATCTCAGCCGGTTCCCCTGGACGTTGTCGACGATTGAAGAGATCCACCATAAAGCCCAAACAGGTGATTACCTGCTGAGCGGTTTCGGCACTCAACAGCCAACTCCCCATTTTGACACCATTACAATCGTCCCCAGCCAAATCGCCAGCGCGGCGCCCCGTGATAAATATCGTGAAGAGTGCGATATGGAAGTTGTCATTGGCGAGGACACTTGCGAGAAGCCTCTGCACTTAAAGCTGCCGTTTGTATGGGCGGCGATGTCGTACGGTGCGCTGAGCAAAGAAGCCAAATTGGCATTGGCGATTTCAGCGGCTCAAACCGGAATCGCCACCAATACCGGAGAGGGTGGGCTTCTTCCTGAAGAGGCATGGTTATCGCGCGGCTACGCTGATCCCGAATTCACACAAAAAGAATGGGAACCCGGCGGGCACTTGATCATTCAGTGGTCTACCGGCCGCTGGGGCGTGTCGGCTGATTATCTCAACAGCGGAGATGCGGTTGAAGTTAAAATCGGGCAGGGTGCAAAACCGGGCATGGGTGGGCACTTGCTGGGCGCCAAAGTGACGGAAGAAGTCGCCCGCGTGCGCGGCATACCTGTTGGCTCAGATGCTCTCAGCCCCTGCCGCTACTACGATGTCCAAACAATCGATGACATGAAGAACATGGTCGATTTTATCCGCGACGTGACGGACTATCAGTACCCCATCCTTTTCAAGCTCGGTCCTTCGCGTCCCTATGATGACGTATCGGCCTGTATTGAAGTTGGCGCAGACGCGATCAGCATCGATGGCTTGGTCGGAGGTACCGGCTGTTCGCCAAATGTCGTCACCCAGGGCGTAGGCATTCCCACAATCGCCTGTCTTCCCCCGGCCGTGCAAGCGCTAAAAGATCACGGCGTTCATCGCAAAGTGAAACTGATCGCCCTTGGCGGCATTCGCAATGGCCTGGATGCCTACAAAGCGATGGCAATGGGGGCTGATGCGGTTGGTTTCGGCAGCGCAGCTGAAGTCGCCATGGGCTGCCGGGTTTGTTACGCCTGCCAAAAAGGAAACTGCCCTTACGGAATCACCAGCCAAAAACCTGAGTTCCGTGCTCGCCTCGATCCTGTTGAGGCCGGGCAAAGGCTGACGAACTTCATTAACGCCTGCGCTGAAGAAGTCAAGATCCTAACGATGCTGTCAGGACACAATAACATTGCGGAACTTTCCACCGAAGATATTCGTGCTATGGACTTGAATACTGCCGCTCTGACTGGTCTCAAGCTGGTCGGCTATGAACGGCCTTTATCCATGTGGGAGGGCGGCTTCACGCCCTCTGCGCTGACGAGTGATAACGGGAAATAAGCAGATGCAACATCGTGTGTGATTTATACAGCCGATGGACTGAAAGAATTCTCTCTGCGGAGATGCCATACTTCTCCTCAGGATAACTTAAGTAGAGGATTCTTCTCTATCGGTTGTATCTCTTCTCCCCCTTCGACCCATTAATTTTCGGTCATCCATTGTAAGAATATCTCCGGCGCGTTAGAATTTAGCGGTCCTTTTAATTCCAAAGTAGAGGCAAACAACGTTTGCAAATCAAGATTCCACATACTTCAATGCTTCTAATCAGATTTGTACCTCCTACACCCCAGATAACGCTCTCTTTCCCTTGTCTATGCTCTTCTAATCCCTTCGTGTCCTTAGAGCCGAGGGGAATATATAATGAAATGGATAACTCTCCTAAAACTACTCTATAAGAAAAGGAATGCAACTATGAGACCCCTGGCAGACGGAACCACCCCCCCGAAAGATAGTTCTTATTGGGTCGCTCTCCAACAATTTGATGAGGCTGCTGCAGTTCTTGACCTCAAGGAGGATATGGCCGATCTCCTTCGCCATACCAAACGTGAATTAACCGTTAATTTTCCGGTCACGATGGACGATGGCTCGATTCGGATTTTTACCGGTTTTCGGGTCCACCACAATACTGTCCGTGGTCCGACGAAGGGCGGCCTCCGTTACCACCATCTTGTAGATATGAACGAGGTCCGCGCCCTCGCCATGTGGATGACCTGGAAATGTGCGGTTGTAAACATCCCCTACGGTGGGGCGAAGGGTGGCGTTATTGTTAATCCGCGGGATCTCTCCGAAGACGAACTCCGCAAGCTCACGCGCCGCTACGCAACTGAGATATCCATCGTTATGTGCCCTGAGGGAGATATCCCTGCTCCTGACGTCGGAACCACCCCCCAAACGATGGCCTGGATTATGGATACCTACTCCATGCACCAGGGTCACTCCGTCAACGCCGTAGTGACGGGGAAACCGATAGAGATCGGAGGCAGCCTGGGCAGGTTTGAAGCAACCGGACGCGGGGTTATGATCACCGCCAGGGAAGCTTTGAAGATGGTTGGAAAATCCTTCCAGGATGTGACCGTCGCCGTACAGGGTTTTGGTAATGTCGGCGCGGTGACAGCCATGTTGATGCAGGAAGAGGGAGCAAAAATAGTCGCCCTGTCTGATGTATCCGGCGGGATTGCCAATCCAAAGGGGCTGGACGTAAAAGCAGTAGCAGAATACTGTGAGACACATGGTAAATTAGTTGGATTCCCGGGAAGCGATGAAATATCTAACGAAGAACTGCTCACCTACCCCGCAGACATTCTCTCTCCTTGTGCGCTCGAAAACCAGATAACCGCCAAAAACGCCGATAAAGTTCAAGCATGGATGATCGCCGAAGGAGCCAATGGTCCCATGACCCCCGAGGCAGATCGCATCCTTGAGGATAAAGGGGTTTTCATCATCCCCGATATTCTCTGCAACGCCGGCGGCGTGACGGTTTCCTACTTCGAGTGGGTGCAGAGTCTTCAATTCTTCTTCTGGAGCGAAGAAGAGATCAACCAGCGTCTCGAACGGATTATGGTGAACTCATTTCACGCCGTCATGGCAGAGGCGGAAAAACGTAAGATTGAAAGGCGAGTAGCAGCCCAGGTCCTCGGAATCGACCGGGTAGCAAAAGCTACTGAGCTGCGCGGTATCTATCCATAGAAACGCATCTCTGTGACCTAAAGAAAATGTTCAAAAAAGGCGAATGCTCCTTGCTCGCCTTTTTTGCTTTTCCCCCACATAGAATTATCACTTTTAATATGTTTATTTAATTATAGTAGACGTAGTAGAGGGTGTGAGTATGTGGAGGAAGATGATAATAGTGCTACATTTACCCATATAGGGGGGTGTAGCTAAATGTAAATAGCGTATGTTGGGGCGAAGTGCGGTTTTTCTTTCAACAGCATTCTTGTGGAGAACAAGGGGAGTAGAGAAAGAGTGAGACGAGAGGGCCTGGGATGGAAATAGCTTTTTATATATTGCGCTATAAGAAGGGGAAAGAGAGATCTTCAAGGGAAAGTTATCCAAGCTTTCTCCCCCTGTATCGACAGATATCCACAGTTTTAATTGAGTTATCCACAGGCAGAAAGGGTGAGATAATGGTTCTGGAGAGGGAAGAACAGGATAGAGTGAGCATAGTGCTGGAAGATATTGAGAAACCAGACGATTTCGAGGAGAGGGTCGATTGAAAGAAAAACAGGACAGGGTTGGATAAAGGGGATTCAGGAAAGAAGGACCCAGGGTTAACGAACACAAACATCCGGCTTCCTTCTGTCAGCTCAACAAGAGATTTTTCTAATCAATTGCTCTTGTATTCTGTTGTACGATTTTTTCTCCGCCTAAGTTCGCTTGTATAGGTTCTCCCGAGTGACCCAGCGTGTTCTCTCGCCCACTGGGTCAATTTTGTTTCTCCCGTTGGCGGGGAATCAACGAAGAGAAGATCAGCCATAAGCCCCTCAATCTCCTCACGAGTGATCAAGACATCGCCTACCAGCTTTCCGAGCAGTTGGCCGGCGAGGTAGCCAATGCTTGGGTGAATAGAGATCAGGGGTTTTTTCTCCCCAATAATCTCTCCTACGGTCTCAACAAGAAATTTGTAAGTGAAGGTTTCGGGGCCAATGGCGTTGACGATAGAATTTTCGGTGCTTTCTCCTTCATCAACGGCCATCCGAGCGAGATCGTTTACATAAATCGGCTGGAGACGATACTCGCCATCACCGAACACGCCAAATACGGGAAGTTTTCGCAGAAGCCAGGCTATGTTGTTGATGAGAATGTCTTCTTTGCCGAACAGGACAGTGGGGCGAAGTATTGAATAGGAAAGGCCCGAGTCTATAAGCGCCTTCTCGAGTCTTGCTTTGCCGCTAAAGTACTCTAAATGAGATTTCTCCGATGGGTTGGTTATGCTTATGTGAACAATCCGATTAACCCCGGCTGCCTTGGCGGCAGCAAATAGAACCAAAGTATTCTTAACGGCATCTTCGTGGCGGAACATCTTATGATTGAAGCGGACCCAGTAGGTGTTGTAAAGAACAGATACGCCCTTTAGTGATTCAATCAGTGCCGTGGGGTCATTAAAGTTGAAGGGGTAGGCTTGTATCTTCTGTCCGAATGGGTTTGCGCGGTGAAGAGAGTTGGTCAACGTGATTACAGTATGCCCTTTTTCCAATAATTTCCAGGCAATGTATTTTCCTGAGTATCCATAGGCACCTGTAACTGCATGGATTTGTGATTCGCTCATGTGTGCTCCGGGTGTATCTAGCCTAAGTCCTGCAATCCGTGATGGGAGCTATATCGAAGGGTGACTCAGAAAGAGGGCATAGAAGAACCAACCCAGAATCGATCAGGTGTTGATTTTTTCGTCAAGCAGCAGATCGGCGAGGTCCAGGGTTCGTTCAAAAACGACATTCGCACCAGCTTCTATGAGTTCCCTCCTCTCGCCAAAACCGCTGAGAACACCAGCCGTCTGTGCCCCGGCGTCACGTCCAGCGCGGATGTCTACTGTTGTGTCGCCAACCATGAGCAGGGAATGTGGATGAACACCCAGCTGATTAGCAGCCCAAATGATGGGCTGAGGGTGTGGTTTCGCTCGGAGCGTCGTTCGGGCAGTCGCCACGCACTGGAAGAAATGATTAAGGTCTTCTTCATCCAGGATAGCGGCCGTACTCCAGCGGTCGCGGGATGTAGCAATGCCGAGAGGGAAACGTGGGCCAAGACGCTCCAGCGTGGCGAGAGCGCCAGGGATCACGCTTATCTCATCCACCGTAGCAAGGCCGCGTGAACGGTGGAGCTTGTCAAGCAGCGGCCAAAAAAACTCATCCAAATTAAAGCGATCAAACAACCCAAGTGCTGCATTAACAGGGGTCTCAACGGCCATGACAAAGCGGCGGGCAAGAGCATCTGGATTGCTGTCGGGAAGAATATGGGAGAGGGGGCGCAGCCACCGGGCAGCACGGGCGACGTACTTCTCGTCTGTGTCAACGAGAGTGCCGTCGAGGTCAAAACAGATCGCCTGGATACGAGAAATGTCAAGGGATTCCGTCACGAGCTCGTCCGCAGCGGAAGCGGGATAGCTTTCTGCAGGGACTCCAGTGTCTGCTCGTCAGGAGCCAGAATCCAGAGCGTTTGATTGGAGACACGCTCGAAGTAAGAGATGCCGTCTTCAACCATCCATCGTGCCGAAGTGGAGGAAGGTCTTTCTGGATCTCCGTAGCGGGATAGGCCGTAATCAAGGAAGGCCGCGGAAAATTCATGTGCATCTCGCATGGTATCCCATTGTGTAATCAATACAAACGCATCGACGTCGTCTTCTTCTTGATAGAAAAATAAAAGAAGGTCACCGCCCCACCCTTCGGCCGCCAAGGATGCCTGGTCTATGGGCAAATATTCGTTAAGGACCATGAGCGTGGCCCACTCGCCGAGCACGTCGTGCACGGTCTTTTCCCAGCCGGAGTTGAGAGCATCTGATACGTTCGGTGAAACGAGATCTACCGGAGGATCCTTTGGATAACGCTCCGGGTGGAGGATTTGCTCACTTGAAAGCGGAGGGTTTTGATACGCGGTATCGACAGCGGCCCATCCCCCATCAAGATAAAGAGTGCGAATAAAATGCAATCCCCAGAAATATGGGAAGGTGAGTTCAGATTGTATATAGGCTGGGGCACTATCGAATACAGGCATATCAAAATCAGCGAAGAAATCGAGCAGATCTGAGCGATCTTCGTCTCTCGCAAAAGTCCGCAGCCATTGCTCCTGGAGCAATGTAGCATCACCTTCAATCAAGGCTTGGATAGCAAAACAGCGTTCACTATCGGCCTCACAGGCATCGCTGTTGTATTGAAGGCCGTCCCTGATATCATAGTTTTGGTCTTGAAGTGCATGTGTGTATTCATGTGCGTAGGTGAGACGTTCAACGCCCCCAAATCCCGAGCCACAGATGACAATCATTTCATCCGTTTCGGTGTCATAGAAGCCGGCGACCTGTTCGGTAAGCAGGTCGGCGTAGAGCTGCCACAGATCGATCCCTGGTTCGATCAAGCCCAATAGAGAGAGAAGGCGAACATCTTGAAGAGCGTCTTCTTGAGAGTAATCACCGAGGAAATCATGAATCACACGTTCGCTAAGCTCGTCCGGTGAGAGCAAGTCGCGGCTGACGGATTCGGACGGTAAGATACCGCGCAACTGGATCACTTGGGATTCGATTTCGGCCATTTGGGCGAGAAGGTCTGCGTCGAGAGGGGGACAGGTTGATGCATCTGTCGCTTCTGGAGTTGGGTTTGGAGTAGGCAATGCGGCTGTCTGAGTAGGTGTGGGTAATGCAGTCGTGGGAGACGCGGGCACAGCGGTTGTGCTTGAGGAGCTCTGGCAGCCGTTCAGCGTCAGGGCAACAGCAAAAGAGAGCCATAGCAGGTGATGTTTGATTCTCATAGAATAATTCCTCTATCGGTCGAGATTGTATCACTGCTCTTCTGGACATCCCAGGAAAACAATTATCCAGGAGAACGAGATGTTGGATTCTATGCTCTCTGGAGGATGCGAAAAGGGTCTATTGCGGCGTGAGGGCGATTCCAGGGGAGGATGGCGGCCGATAACTATCGTTCCAGAGTCTTGCATAAGTATTTTGTTCGCGGATCCAGCGATCATCGTCCCACCCCAGTTCAGGCTGCGCAATGGAGCGTACTATATCTATCAGCGGCCAACCGCCCTGGGGCAGGGTCAATCCCAGGCGGGCTCGCCGCATAAGCAGGTCTTCGAGGTGAACGATTCCCTCCGCGCGCGCGGCCCAACGCAGCTCAGCCCAGAGGTAAGATGTTGCGCCGATAGTCTCGAGTTCACCATTTTTTGCGCAGGCTACTATCTCAGGGGCATCATCACCGTATCTGCCGAGCAGCCGCAGGCATTTGGAGGGGTCAAAATCGCAGGCCAGAGCGTGTTCGCTCGGAGGTTGCTTAAACACTCGATGTGTGCGATCAGGGAGAGACGCCCCTGAGAAGTATCCGTGAATGGAGCGCAGCGCGTCGAGGGCCATGATCCGGAAAGTCGTCAATTTGCCTCCGGTGACTGTCACCAAACCTCGATCGTCCCAGATGACGTGCTCGCGCGATTCGCGAGACGGATCAACCTTCCCTGTATCTACTACGGAGCGTACACCGGCGAAGGTAGCCAGAAGGTCATCTGAGCAGAGATCTACATCGAGAACTTGACGGAGGCCTTCCAGGAGATAGTCAATCTCCTCGATGTCTATGGTGGGTTCCATATCCAGAGGTTGGCGGTGTTCGATATCCGTCGTTCCATAAAGCGTGACTCCTTCCCAGGGTAGGGCAAACACGGGACGGCCGTCGCTTGGATGGAGAAAGCTTACTGCGCGAGTGAGAGGAAGCGCATGTTGGGGGAATATTAGATGGCTCCCGCGTAGTTTTCGCAGGCGTGGTTTCTTGTCGATCATGGATCGAACTGTGTCGGCCCAGGCACCGGTGGCGTTAATGACTACATTGGCCTGGATCTCCGCTGTGCGATCGCGACCATTTGGCGAAATGTCCCTCAGCGCAATTCCCCGTACCGATCCATTCTGCGTACGCAGCACCCCTTCAACCCGGGCATAATTTAGGGCTACTGCCCCAGCAGCGACAGCTTCACGTACAACGCGCAATACTAATCGAGCATCATCTGTCTGAGCGTCAAAGTAGCGGTACCCGCCTTGCAGTCCTGCAGAGGAAAGTTGTGGGCAGAGCGACTGAAGACCCTCTGGACCGTAATGGCGGTGCCCCCACTTCAGGCCTATGATGTCATAGAAGATCAATCCTGCGCCGAAGACCCATCCCGGGATGCGGTCATTAGCGTAATTGACAAGCAAGAAGCCCAGCGGGTTGACCAACCCCCTCCCTTGCTTGAGAAGCGCTTCCCGCTCTCTCACAGAATGGTATGTCAGGCGAAATTTGGCCTCGCGCAGGTAGCGAAAGCCGCCATGCACGAGTTTGGAGGAGCGGCTGGATGTGCCGGAAGAGAAATCCTTACCCTCAACGAGGAGAACCCGCAAACCCATTCGGGTCGCCTCGCGCGTTATCCCTGCACCGGTAATTCCTCCGCCTATTACAATGAGATCCCACGGTCCTTCGATGCGAGACCAAACCTCATCGCGCCATCCTCGTTCCCACATGTGGCTTTCAGTTTTCCTTTCTCTGTCGGGAATGCCTGCGGCGAAGGGCACTTAAGAACAGGGCCAGCACTTCCCCGGGTTAAGGATTCCCTGGGGGTCGAGAGCCTTGCGCGCCCCTTCTAGAAGGCGCAGCCCGACCGTTCCCTTCTCGTCCTTCATATAGCTGAGATGGTCTATGCCGACACCGTGTTGGTGGCTGATGGTCCCGCCATTGGCAATGATCCTGACGGATGCGGCATGTTTGGCCATGCGCCAGATATGCAGGGTCTGCTCAAGATCCACACCAATGGGGAAGATATAGGTGACGTAAAGACTTGCGCCATCGGTGTAGATATGCGAGAGGTGAGAGAAAACAAGGGTGCACGATCCTTCAGATTGAAAGGCACGCTCAATTGATTGGATCACCTCGGCGCGCGCAGCGTCAATGCCCCTCCAGGGAAGAGCAGTTTCCAGTGTATCCAGGGCATATCCTTGATCCCAGAGCGTATTGCGCAGGTAGGGGGTATAAAAACGCGATTTTTCCCACTGGCGGCCGATTATCGTTCCGACGGGAAGGCCGCCGTATCGCCGTAGGAGAGCGCTGACATCCTGCCGGGCGCTGGAAACGAAGTCGTGAGCGCCGGTGATGCCGTATATCAACAACGTGCGGCCAACGCCATGCCCAAGGAGACGAAGGCCATAATCCGCGAAAGCGACGAGCCTCTCCCGCCCGGCAAGAGCCAGCGTAGTCTCTGTCTCGAGCGGATCGCTCAAACGAGCCATGGAGATCGGCGCATTTGCCTGGGCAAGGGAGCGCATCGCCGCCACCCCGCTTTCCCAATCGCGGAAGAACGCGCCGAAAAACATCTCCTCCTCAGGGAGAGGTTTCACCCGGACCTCGGCATGAGTGATCACGCCGAGGCGCCCTTCCGAACCGAGCATGAGCTGGCGCAGGTCAGGCCCAGCCGCGCTGGCAGGCAGTGAACGTAATTGGATTCTGCCCACAGGAGTCTCCATGGTTCCGCCGGCGAATAAGTCCTCGATTCGGCCGTAGCGGTAAGACTGCTGACCGCTGGAACGCGTGGCAATCCAGCCTCCGAGCGTTGATAACTCCCAGGATTGTGGAAAATGGCCCAGTGTATAGCCGTGTGGCTTGAGCTGTGCCTCGATTTCAGGACCGGTTGCGCCTGCAGAGAAAGTGGCCAGGCGGCTTTCATCATCCAAGTTTAACAACTGGTTCATACGTCTCATGTCAACGGTGAGAGAAGGGCGATCTCCCGGCAGGGGGTTAATATGCCCTACGACGCTAGTGCCGCCGCCATAGGGAATAAGAGCGCAGTCAGTGTCATGAGCGAAACCAAGGATCTCCCTGACATCATCGCCGGTCTCAGGGGTGGCGACACCGTCCGGGAAGGTTTCTATTTTTCCAGATCGCAATGCGATCCAATCGGGAAGGCTCTGTCCGCGGGCGTGAAGCAGACGGGTTTTATCGTCAATGGAAAATAAAGGGTGGTCTGGAAGACGGGAGGGAGGCACCGCATTGAGCGCTGTCTGAAAATCTGCATCTGGGGTATGCACGCCAGCGCCGAGGAGTTCCTCAAGGTAGGTGCAGGCCGCGAGCGGTAGATGGTACGTTCTATTCGTTTCTCCCCAGCCGTTCCAACGTTGCATGGTTTTCATCTCATATTACACGTAAGTGCAGCGTGGTGAATATACATCGGGACGCAAGGTCTACGCTATCAGACAATAGTGTAGACGTATTATGCACCAGTCTGAGAAAGTTATCTACCGATCATCTAACTTGTAAGCACTCAAGGCGAAGGTCAAGACTGACGCAGCGATGGACAATACAGCGCAGAGGCGAAAAAGCGAGGCTAGCGGGAATGAGATCAGGAACAAGAAAGCAAGAGGAGGGCCAAGCGCGCTGCCCAGGTCGCCGAAAGTGAAGATTCTGCTGAGCGTATGCCCCGACAGACTTGGCGGGGTGCTGTCGCCCACGTATGCGGTTATCAGCACTTGAACGCCGCTGGCCGTCAGGGCAGAAAGCAGCACTCCGAAGAGCGCCAGCGGCAAGAAAGGGGATCCCATAAACCACAGCCCGCCGCCGCCGGTAACAAGAGCGGCCCCGATGATGATCCAACGCCGGCCGTGGATGCGGTCGGAGAGGAATCCGACGATGGGAGCACCCAACATACTGAATGCGGTGCGTAGAGCGATGAGTGTCCCGGTGAGCGTCGCGATGGGGAAGAAGAGATCGAGGACGTGTATGCCTTCACCCGCGAACCCGGAGAGCCACAGGATGGATGTCGCTGCGATTACGCCAGCGTAGATGAAGCGCACCGTGAAGATAGGGAGGGCGGAGACAAGGACGACGCGCCAGCGAAAACCAATACCCTCACCTTGCTCGCCGCGTCGCTTTTCGAAATGCGCTGAAGCGGTCTCCGGGAGGAGAAACAGCCACATAAACGCCGCAATTGCGGTGAGGCCTGCACTGAGGAATAACCCGCCGCGGTAACCGAGCAGGTCGGTGAAGATACCGCCCAGGAAGGCTGAAAGACCGATGCCAAGGAAGAACCACATTTGATAGCGCCCGCTCAGGCGCCCGCGGTTTTCGCTGTCGGCCAGGTCAAGCACGATCGCCTGCCCGCCGATCCACAAACCAGACCAAGCTGCGCCCCACAGTATCCGCCCCGCGAACATCACCCAGAACCCGTGTCCGATTGCGTACGTCAGCGTGGAGAAGGCGCCGATGGCGAGCGATCCGATCATCAAGGGCCTGCGCGGAAAACGGTCGATCAAACGGCCCGCAGGTATGTTGAAGAAGATGCGCGCCAGCCGGTTTACCCCCAGCAAGATCCCAACCTGCGCGAAGGGAACAGCCGCCTGGAGGGCGAACGTCGGGTCGGGGAGCACTGTGTAGAGCGTGCTGTCGCCCAACAGGGAGACGGCCGTACCGATGCCGAGGATGGTCAGCACCCGGCGTGGTGAGAATTTCATTCTCACTGTCATGCCCTGGGCGCCAAGAGATGGCGTATGAGGAATAAGTGTCGTGATTTTGTCATGCCGGAAATCTGGAGAGTGCACCTCCTCGAAAGCGGTATGTGCTGTGGGTGAATGCTATAGAAGGGTTGTTGCGCTGTCAAGTGAGGGCGTCGTGGGTGGGGGCTTCGCGTGCCCGTGCGTTTGCCCGGTCGCTGCTAACCGCGAATAAATATTTGACACCCCTCCCGGATTTGAAAATTAAACGAAACAGATTTAGGGGTCGGTAAGAACGGTGCGATCCGGTCCATCTAAGGGACGAGCCGCAGGTTGAACATGCCTGCGAAGCACGCTCGTATCTTGGAGGTTTTATGGATGCACCCAACGTGACGGTTGGCCTGGCGTTGTTGGCCGGTCTGGCATCGTTTCTATCCCCCTGCGTATTAGCGCTTGTGCCGGCTTACGTCGGCTATCTTGGCAGCCGTACGGTTAGACCGGATGGCACGGTAGTTGAGAATCGCGGTCTGACGTTCGCTCACGGCCTGGCTTTCGTGCTCGGATTTAGCTTTGTCTTCGTCCTTCTGGGAGTGGCCGCCGCCGCTCTAGGTGGAGTGCTCTTTGGAATCCGCCTGTGGATTGCACGCATTGGTGGAGTAGTCGTGATCCTCTTTGGCTTACATACGCTCGGGTTGATCAACATCTCCTTTCTGAACTACGACACCCGGCATCAGTACGCGCCGAGGAAGGGTTCGGGCTTCTTTTCGTCGGCGTTGATGGGTGTGTTTTTCTCGGCGGGCTGGGCACCCTGCGTAGGTCCGGTTTTGGGAGCTGTCCTGACGTTGGCGCTGAACGGAGGCGATGTCACACAGGGTGTGATCCTACTCAGCGCCTATTCCATTGGCTTGGCCATTCCCTTCCTGCTGGCTGCGATCGGCGTCGGTCGGGTTGCGGATCTGATGAAGCGCCATAGTCGGGCGATTCAGATTATGTCGTACGTGACGGGTGTGGTTTTGATAATCGTGGGGGTGATGCTACTGACCGGGACGTTGGAGCGCTTAGCACGCTTTGGTTTCTTCGTGAATTTCGGGATTTGAGGTGAACTATGGCGGATCAGGCAGAACCTTATTCGAATCGCAAATGGATTATCGGCATCGCAGTGCTTTTGAGTGTAAGCCTTGCGGTTGCCGGCGGGCGCGCTCTTGTCGGGCGCAACGAAGGCGAGCAAGGTTCTGATCAGGGTATACAGGTTGCGCCAGTGGTGGGAGCATTGGCTCCAGATTTCACACTGGCGAATCTAGAGGGTGAAAACATCAGTCTAAGTGACTTTAATGGCCAACCGGTGCTGATCAATCTGTGGGCAACCTGGTGCGGACCCTGCCGCATCGAGATGCCAACCATCCAATCCCGTTTTGAGGAGTATCGGGATGAAGGTTTTATTGTGCTTGCAGTGAACTTCGATGAACAACGTACAGACGTGCAAGCTTTCCGGGACGAATTCGGGCTGACTTTCCAAATGATTCTCGATCCGGGCGCGGAGGTACAGAAGCTGTACCGCACTCGCAGTTATCCATCCTCCTTTTTTGTGGATCGCAACGGGGTTATCCAGGTGCAGCACATTGGCGTGATGACCGAGGGGAACCTGGACGGCAACTTAGCCCAAATCGGGCTGGGAAATTAAAGGGCGACTGCGTATGAGCGAAGGATGGCATCTTGTCCTCCTTAAGACCAAGGCGTCGAAGGTTTCTTTTGAAGTACGACAGCCGAATGTTATGAGCAAACATCTGGATTAGTGATAAGGAGTCGACTGCAAATGATAAACAACGGGAAATTGAAACCTATGCTCTTTCTTGGATTTCTCTCAATGATAGTCGCTGCGTGTGCGCCTCTTGCTGCACAGAACCCGGTGGGGAGTCCAACGGCGGATGATCCTGCTGACGATGTGCCCGAAGCCGCGGCTTCGCCCACGCATGCAGACGAAACGCAGGACAGCGGCGATCCATTCGAGGGTGTTAATATTTCCTTCAGCCAGACGTTCTGGCTCGAACGGACGAATTTCTTCAAGCACAGCGTTGACCTGAGCGAAATTTTCACTGGCAACCCCGTCCCCGACGCGATTCCAGCGATCGACAATCCAGTTTTCGAAAGCGTCGAAGATGCGGATGTGTGGCTGGGCGAGGACTGGCCGGTGATGCTTTTTGAGTTCGACGGCGATGTGCGGGCTTACCCGCTGGCGATCTTGATCTGGCATGAGATTGTCAACGATGTGGTCGCTGGCGAACCGGTGGCTGTAACCTTTTGCCCTCTGTGCAATGCGACGATCGCCTTCCGGCGCACCCTCGACGATGGGCAGGTGCTGGACTTTGGAACGAGCGGAAATCTGCGCAATTCGGATTTAGTCATGTACGACCGGCAGACGTTCTCCTGGTGGCAGCAGTTCACAGGAGAGGCCATCGTCGGTGATCTGACGGGCACGGTTCTCGATTTCCTCCCGTCACAAATCATCGCCTGGTCTGATTTCAAGACCTCTCATCCAGACGGCAAGGTTCTCTCGCGCGACACAGGGGCTGTTCGTGACTACGGTGTGAATCCTTATGCCGGGTACGACAGCGTCAACAGCAGCCCGTTTTTCCCTGTGGAGGGTGACGCCGATGGAGCGCGTGGTTGCGGTTGAATTCGGCGACGTCACGATCGCCTATCCGTTCACCCTACTTGAGGGTGTACGGGTTGTGAACGACGAAATAGAAGGACGACCGATTGTCATTCTCTGGCAAGCGGGCACGGTTTCTACCTTTGGCAACAACGGACCGGACACCGGCTCGACGGGTGTGTTCAGCCGCGATGTCGAGGGGCAGACTCTAACCTTCGTTGCAAAGACGGATGGTTTTGAAGATGAGGAAACGGGCACGCGCTGGAACCTGCTCGG
>RCNB010002481.1_pt1 | contig 16533 bp, 19 predicted proteins | sample 2041321 | NCBI WGS metagenome assembly RCNB01 (sample SAMN09708232, study PRJNA481090) | Marine sediment metagenome, whole genome shotgun sequencing project. | reverse complement strand
AGCAGGAGAAGCCAAGTGGGCAGACTTTAAGGACCTTACAGAAGAGGATTACTATATTGGACTAAAAAGCAAGCTAATGGGGCAAGTAAATCTTGTTCGCATAGGACAAAACTATTTAAACCCAAATGGCTCAATCACACTATCAACAGGTATCTTGGCAGATGACCCAGTCGTAAAAACGACAAGTGCCGCAATGGTCAATGGTGGTATACATAGCTTCGTTCAGGCAGTAGCCTTGGAAATTGAGAATGGCATTAGAGTGAATGCAGTCTCATTAGGAATGGTGGAAGATGCTTATGAGAAGTACAAAGACTACTTCCCCGGACACAATCCGGTTCCAATGAAAAAAGTAGTTAATGCTTACGTCCGTAGTGTAAATGGCAAAGACAAAGGTAAAATAATCAGATTTTACGAATAAAGAAAAAAGCCAGTCGCCAGCAATGACACTAACCTGCCTACCGGTTTCCCTGCCTTTGGCATTGCAGGCAGGTTCATTATGGTTAGGCGCCACACCAAAATAAAAATATTAATCAAAAGGCTGAATTTGCTTCTGCGTTCGCTTCACTCGTAACAGCGGAATAATCCTGCGGAAATGACCGTAACTAATCATACAAACACTTAGGTGTAATTTAGATTACACTCAAAACCTTGGTAGAAATGGTTTGAGATAAAACCCTATTTAATCTTATAAAATCTAAACATCCAAAACAAGTTTGTAGCCCACCCCACGAATATTTACGATTTTCACTTTTGAATCAAATTCCAATTTCTTCCTCAATTTAGAAATGAACACATCCAGTGTTCTGCCTACGTAATCGCCTTCATCTCCCCAGACCATATTTAGAATAACCTCCCGTTCAACAGTGGTGTTTACGGCGTTATAGAGTAAAAGAAGAAGATCGGCTTCTTTACTAGTTAGATCTATTCTTTGATGCTCAATTAAAAGCTCTGTATTACGCTTGTCAAAATGGTATGTGCCTAAAGGGATCATATTCGGATCGTTTGTGGGTTTATTTTTTCTCTTCCACATAAAAAAGAACACCAAGGCGATTAGTACGAACAGTACAACCATGATAATATAACCCATCTGACTTGTCTCAGCATTTGATCCGTTTGAGGAATCAGGAGTAGCAGTTAGCAACGCTGTATTTGTATATCTTGTCTCTATCAAGGTGAATAAAAGACTATAACATAATTTGGGTTGAACTCTACCTTTGCAAGGTATTATGTCCGATTTATCTAAATCGTCCATTTTGAAACTATAGACCAGCTCCCCAGTTTCGCATTTCTCCACTTCCACGATATAGCTATTTGCCAATCTCGTTTCCTTAACAACGCGATCAACAGTCGAGACCAGTTCTTCGGGTTTGAATTCGAATTCAGATTCGAATTGAATTCTATATCGATCATTTTCCTTTATAATAGGTAATACTCGAGAGGTACTGTCATTTGAACTGAGTAGGACTTGATGTCCAATCATTCGCAGGGAAACTTCAATATGTCTCTCATTATCTGCATCTTGAGCATTACTTCTTGCGATAAACAGCAATATGCCTGCTAAAGTGAACAAAGCTATTTTAATCTGACTTAGGCCCATGTTACAAAACTATTTGAATTTGGTACAAATGGAAATGATTTACACAAAATTTACATCATTTTACACTTCATGTGGGCATTGATGCAGCAATCCGCAATACATTTGATTGTTATTAATCATTAAATTAACAGTTATGAAAAAGAGTATTATCATATTTTGCGCCGTACTAGCATCCTTGGGTCTAACAGCTTTTGGTGTTTTAAACTGGAACGATTCAATGACAGATCAGGTAGCAACATCGGATAATGAGGATGTTGCTAGCAATACACAAGTTATAGAGAAAATTAATAAAAAGGTCTTTTCCGATTTTATTTACGATGTAGGCCCAAGGTTTGGCCCCATTAAAAAAGGAGATCTGGATAAGGCAAGAACCTTTGATGATTTTATTAGCGAGGAACATGCCAAACGAATAGTGTCTTACAAATCCTTAAGTGTCATTTATATCATAAATGATAAGCAATCAGAAATAAGAGAAACAGGATATAGTGATGAGCTAACTGCTGCTCAATTAGAACTCCTGCAATCGGCAGATTACTCCACCAATTTTTTGATAAGAGCTGAGTACCAACAAAAGAATAAAGAGACTGGTGCATTGGAAGACAGTTATTCTACCCCTCATTTAACTATTGTCCCAGAAAAGCAAGCTGTTTATTTAAGTAGCAAGTATGTACTCATCGAATATCTCAAAGAAAACAGCAAAGAAGTTAGGGCCAATGTCCAAGCGGACAAACTACAACCTGCTAAGCTATTTTTTACGGTAACCAAAAATGGGACCATTGAAAATGTTAAACTAGATAGGTCATCAAACTATCCTGCTGTAGATAAAAGGATGATTGAACTGATTACTAAAACCCCAGGAGCATGGGAAGCGGCAGAAAATTCCAAGGGTGAAAAAGTGGATCAAGAACTAGTTATTTCCTTCGGATTAATGGGTTGTTAAGCATACGACTTTTCCGCTTGGTCGGGATGACAGAACTAGAAGTAAGGTCTTAACACACTCGTTTACAATATGTTACCTTGCCAATTTCAAACAGTACACTTTTTTGCAATTTATGACCTAAATAAACCCAAATGATGTAATTCTTTATCATATAGATTTAAGAAAACATATTGTGAAAATCTAAACTTATCAAATAGCTGTATCTGAACTCGATTAACCCCATAAAACCTTCCTTTTAAAGTACAATTGCTATTTATAAGATTAAAAATTGCCGAAACTCAATAGGATAAGTATACTGATATTGCAACCATCCGTTACAAAAGAATATTGAGAAGGTTCAATAAATTTTGGCTCATTTTTAACAATAGAAATAGGGTCGCCTTGTCAGGTATTGGTATAATTGTTGACTATGCAGTAAACAGGTCAATATAGATAATAAATGAAAAAAGTAATATTAGGATTAGTGGTAATTCTTATGAGTTTGAGTCCTACATTTGCACAGGATTGGAATAAGGATTTTTCAAAAGCAAAAGAAATAGCCTCTAGGGAAGATAAGGCAATTATTTTAGTTTTTCAAGGTTCGGATTGGTGCGCTCCATGCATTAAATTAGACCGTGAAGTTTGGAGTACAGAAGTTTTCAAGACCTATGCAAAAGGGCATTATGTGATGCTACAAGCAGATTTTCCTCGGAGAAAGAAAAATGCGTTGTCGTCGGTTCAAGCAAAAGCAAATGCCACATTGGCTGAAAAGTATAATAAGAACGGTGTGTTCCCATTTGTTGTGGTTCTAGCTAGCAACGGAAAAGTGTTAGGAGAAACCAGTTATAAGAAGAAATCTCCGCAAGCCTATATTGATGAATTAAACGCATTTGCAAAATAATTTGAAAGGGGTACTTACTTCATTTTTAATACTATTTGCAATAGTATGCTCGGCACAACAGCCTTACAAGCGGACGCTCAAACTTATGGGCTGTCGTTTTGATATTACTGTGGTTGCCAATGATTCTAGTCTGGCTAATACATATATAGATACAGCTGTAGCTGAAATCACTAGAATAGAAAAACTCATTTCTTCTTGGGACCCAAAATCCCAAACTTCGGAAATCATCAGAAATGCTGGATTAAAACCTGTAAAAGTTGACGCCGAACTGTTTGACTTAATTAACAGAGCCTTAGGGATTTCAAAATTGACAGATGGCGCTTTTGATATCAGCTACGCAGCCATGGACCATATTTGGAAATTTGATGGCAGTATGACTGAGATGCCTTCGGAAGAGGAAATTACCGCTTCTATTGCGAAAGTAGGCTTTCGGAATATTGTATTGGACAAGGAAAAAGGCACCGTTTTTCTAAAACGATCCGGAATGAAAATCGGTTTTGGGGCTATAGGTAAAGGATATGCCGCTGACAAGGCAAAGGCACTATTAATATCTAAAGGAGTCTCCGCGGGTATCATTAATGCCTCCGGCGATATGAATACCTGGGGAAAACGAGCAAATGGTGAGAGTTGGAAGGTAGCAATAACAAATCCATTGGATAAGAAAAAGGCGTATGGCTTACTACCTATTACAAATGGTGCCGTAGTCACTTCTGGCAACTATGAAAAATTTGTTTCCTTTGATGGTAAGCGATTCTCACATATTATAGACCCTCGAACAGGATATCCTTCCAGTGGCATTCTCAGCGTAACTGTATTTGCACCAAAAGCAGAACTTGCAGATGCGCTGGCTACCTCTGTCTTTGTAATGAACATTGAAGTAGGTTTAAATAGAATCAATCAATTACCAAATATAGAATGCATCATTATTGATGACAGTGGAAATATTTTTACATCAGATAATATAAAAATAGACAAGATATGATTAAGAGACTTTTTATTGCGGCAAGTATAGCCAGTCTTTGCAGTAGTTGTGTAGTTGTTAAGGAATATGGTAAAGTAAATATCAATGATCCCGATATGATACTTGCCGAAAGGCCATGTGATCGTAATGTCACTACAATGCATTCGTATAGAGAGGCTGCCGTAGGAGCTAATGGAGGTAAAACTGGAGGAGGCTGCGGCTGTAATTAATAAAAAGGATATTAAATGTCCAATTTAGATATGAACAAATTGAAATATTTTATCGCAATAAGCTTTTTACTCACATCGCTTTCAGGTTTTGCACAACAATCCCAAGATGCTACCAATGGCTATAAAAAACGGGTGTTAGAAACTACAGAAGTAGATTTCCTGTCCAGTTATTATTCACAAGATGGAGATAATGCTGCTGTAAGTGGTGGTATAGGAACAGAAGATTTAACAGATTTTACGGCCACCTTTGTTGTAGCTATCCCTTTAAACGATGATGACGTACTAACTATAGATGCTGGGGTATCTGCATATACATCTGCTTCTTCTAGTAATATAGATCCTTTTGATAGAAATGGTCCCGCAGATCCTTTTGTAGCTTCGTCTGGAGATTCTGCAAAAGATACCTGGACAAACGTTACGGGAACGTATAGCCATAGTTCTGACGATAGAAATGATATTTGGTCCGCCAAAGTTTCCGTCTCTTCGGAATATGATTATTTTTCTTTAGGTTTTGGAGGGGGATACACAAAGTTATTTAATGAAAAAAACACGGAGTTGAGCATAAACGCAAACGTTTATATTGACTCTTGGAATGCGATTTATCCCATAGAATTACGTCCTTTTGGAACAAATGGAATGGTATCGGCTCATTCAGACCAAGTGAAATAACAGGAAATACAAATTACAATCCTAATTTTACTGAATTTGACAGCGAAGGCCGTAATTCGTATTCTTTGGGTCTTGGCTTCTCGCAAATTCTACATAAAAACTTACAAGGCTCATTAGCTTTAGATTTTGTGCAGCAACAGGGTTTATTGTCTACGCCCTTTCAAAGAGTCTATTTTAGTGATATAGCGGATTCTTTTATCGAGAACTTTCAATTGGGAGATGATGTGGAGCGTTTACCGGATTCTCGATTTAAAGTTGCAATAGGTGGACGCTTAAATTGGTACCTTAATGAGACACTCACAGTACGGACGTTCTACCGTTATTACTTCGACGATTGGGGAATTAACTCACATACGGCAAGTATTGAATTGCCTATCAAGATTACAGACAAATTCACCTTGTATCCGTCTTACAGATTTTACAATCAGACGGTAGCAGACTATTTTAATCCGTACGAGGGAGCTTTGTCCACCGATGAATTTTATACCTCGGATTATGATCTTTCAGAATATTCGGCAAACCAGTTAGGTTTTGGGGTTTCTTATACGGATATCTTCGCTAAAACCCACATCTGGAAGTTTGGTTTAAAAAGTATTGATTTGAAGTTCTACCAATACGACAGGGACACTACTTTTAGTTCAAGTATCATTACAGCAGGTTTTAAGTTTGTGATGGACTAGGGTCAAATAAACACAAGACTTTTTTCTATGGCTCTTTTGATTGTAGCATAGCTAAACTCCATTCTAATATAAAAAAAAATTACTGCAATGCATGCCTTGGCCGGTTAATTCGCCGGTGCTCGGCAAGGTAATTTAGCGCCTGTACAATGGATCGGAAATAGTTAAAATGCTAGTACCAAATATGATATCTTACCAACTGGTGATATCGAAGAAGAAAGGCACATATTTTCTCATTTTTATTTCCCCAAGAGCATCTGAAAAATTGTCAAACCCGTAAATGAAATTTTAAAGTTTAAGACTTCCTTTTACTATAGATGGATAAATTTCAATACAGAAATCATATTCATTCTTCTATTTATATGGCTTCGTTTTAAATTATTAGGGGATGTAATCTTTTTTCCCTTTACCTGATATTTCCATAGATGTCATTTGAACGTATATGACTTTGGACGGTCAAGGGATTCATATAGCGCTGATCCATGTTAGTTTTTTTGTTATAATTGGCATCCGAAGCCCCTCTCCATTCAGGAATGTCCAATGCCTGTCTCACATATTGGCTCCAATCGTACAATTGGTATCCCAGACCATGTGCTATAGTTGTGTGATCAGTGTTGAATTCAAATTCATTCACATGTTCCGCATTGAGCAGTCTTAGGTACAATCCCAGCAATTGCCAGGTATTTTTATTCTTGTACCCTGTAATATGTCCCAATTCGTGGCCCAAAACCCCAATCTGCGCATTGAAGGGAAGGTTGGAAAATAAAATGGGGGTCAGTTTAGTGTTGGACTTTGTACTTATGGTAATAACATAGGTCCGGTTTTCCTTTTTACGAAATGTACTCCTTATTCGTGGACGAGATGCCAACGGGGTTTTGCGTTTGCGATACCTAAAAATAATTTTCGTATCGCTTAGTTCAGGATAAAAAGACATGGCAATCAGCACCTGTGGTGTTATTTCATCTGGTATTTTTTTTTGGTTCTGGTATTGGGAATATTGGGTGGAATCAAACGAATCTTCATCAAACTGCCTGTTGGGTATTTGGGAGTAACCATTTAAATGGATGCCAATAATCAGAAAAGTAGTTACACACAAATATCCTGAAAGTTTCACTTTGAAATTATTTTTTTAAGGAAAATAGGTACTGAACCGATACGCTGGCTATCCAACCCTGCTCCACATCCTTTCCGTCGGTAATAACATTGATTTCCCTACCAAAACCCGCGCTTATTCCAATTTGCGAGGAAGAATTTTTAAGGTCGAAAAAATATCCGGCCTCCAACCAGGGCTGTAGTACCAAGGTGTATGTGGTACCCGATGTCATGTTCAGGCTGTTTGGATCATTCTCCCAATCGATCCACAAATTCCAGATATCCATATTAATTCCAGCAATGACTTTCCCCTTTTTGAGTGGGAAGTGTTTGCGATATCCAAAAGAACCTCCAAATCCCTCTCCCTTTTCCTCGTCATTCTCATCACTGAAATCTTGACGGTCCACAATATTTGCCCCCAAACGATACACCAGTGAGGAACGCTCCGTTAGGTAGCGCTCCAGATTTAGTGTAGGAATGATTCCGGCGGGATAGAGTTGAACGGATACGCCAAGATCCATCCGCTTGTTGTTAGTCTCTTTAACAGCGGTCTGTGAATAAGTGCCTGAAAATTGGAAAACCAATAGTAAAAACAGGATAAATAATTTTCGTTCCATCTTAGATTAATTTTAACTGTGCTTCCAATGCGCTATTGGCCCTAAGCATGGCCGTGCCATCTTTGTAACTGAGATAGCTGTGTCCTTTCTTCTTGTTTATGGCACTGATTTCATACAATAATTTCCAATGCTTGAAGATTTCCTTCCATGCAAAAAACAGGGAATGTTTTGGGTCGTAAATATGTGTGGCCTCACTGCCTGCACCATTTATTTCAATAATCTTAAAATTTTTGCCGTCCGACAATTCTTCCAATGAGGTATGAAGAATATCCAATCGGCCATAATAAAACCCGGGTATTTGGGTACAGATAGCATTTATGGTTTTCAGCAGTCTTTCGTTCACTTTGTGCGAGTCATCAATAAATTTTGCTCCTCTTGTATGGCTTCCATAAGGTACAAGAACCAATTTCTCGCCCTTTGGCAAAATAGTATTCAAACGCCTGTCATATTTCTTTTTAAGGACCCTAAGTTGAAAATGGCTTCTTGGGTTTTGTTGGATCAATTGTTCCATGGAATCCCTACCATTTCCCGTGACCGATAAAAATTCCTTGGATACAATACCAGTTATCCTTCCTGTTTTTTCATCTGGAAAACGAACATAGAATAACCCAATCTCATTGGGATATTCAATCAGTTCCTGAATCAAAAAATCATTTGAAGATTTAAGCAGATAAGATTGTAGTTCACTGCTATTCCCTATTTTTTCAACGCCAAGAGCCTTCATTCCGATATCTGGTTTTGCAATTATCGGAAATGCAATTTCGACCTTTTGAATTTTTGAAATTATGTCATTTAATGCTAATGTTCTAGGAATCAAAATGGTTTTAGGAATATACCGGGACGGAATTATGTCATAGATCTCTTTTTTTGATTCCATGGCCATTCCCCCATTTTTGATCGTGGGGTTGGAGGCATTGAAAAAGAAAAATGACCTCGCCTTCAGTGCAAAATACAACCACACCGGGAAAATTGGATAATAAATGGCCTCCATGGGCCAATATTCCCAATGTGTTAATTTGTACAACTGTGATTTTAAATAGTTCATTGAAATTGGTTCGTCATGTAAGCTAGTGGTACCGCTATCGAATGTTTTTTGTTCTTTAGGAGGTCCAAGTGGTTCAATTCTATTTCATCGGCCTCAAAAACGGCCTGGGTAATGCTGAAAGTTTTCACTTTATCGTTTCGGTTGATTACAAGACCATTTTCGAAATCACCATCATTGCACCTATGAAAATCGATGATGCTATTTTCGTGAATCATATCGTTCCCTTTAAGAAATCTAGCAAACTGTGCTTCTCTTTGCAGTATTGCGTCTTTGGCATATAGCGTCACCGAAGACCAGATATAATTGTTTCTGGTATCTAATTCCTTAAAGTACCTGTTATCTCCATCCCACCTAAATTCCATCAATCTTGAGGTATTGAACAGTATCAATGTAAAGGGCTCTATTTTTCTTAGATTTATCTTGGATAATTGGGCAATGGGAGTTGTATCACTGATAATCTGCAATAATAACAACCCTCTGCTTAGCCTGTAATCACCTGTCGGAATATGCTTTTTGAAAGCCCCATTGAGCAATACGGCGGCCACCCCATTTTCCTTTATGGCGAACCATGTTCCCCCGGCCTTTGGATCTTTGGGATAAATAATCTTGCAATCGTTTATGATTTCTTCCTTGGGTTCATAAGCCGTGGGCCGTGAGGTCTGTTCGTCACGGTTAGACGTTAGGATAAATTTATTATTTGACGATATGAAACTTACTGTACACATTGCTCTCTGTATTGCATTGTTGAAGGCGCTACCCCAAACGATTCTGGTAATAAAATAGCCGATAATTCATTGATACCCACCTTTATCAAGGCCTTATGATGTATAGTGTGCTCAAGGTTGTACATTACCTCACGGTAATAGTTGGATTCCAGTTTTTCCTCACGGCCATCCAATCCAAAATTCACCCCTACTTTTTTATTAGGCTTCTCAAGCAAAAGCTGAATTTGTGTCAATTGTTGGATCGCAAAATTTAAATCAATCTCTATTTTTTTATTTCTTTTTCGCTTGTCATAGGAAAACACTCCTGAATCGTGCCCTGCTATAAGGCATTGGTACAATTCAATAATATGTCTTGTATGTTGCCCGATAGTAGCTTGTGAAAGCGTTTTACAGGGCTTAGAATAACAATCTGCAGGAAGTTGCAACAGTACTTCTTTAAATTGTTCCAGGGTCTGTAGTGATGATTTGAACATGATTTTTATTATGTAGTTAATTTCAAATGATTTTTATAAAGGGCGAACAGCATATACAATGAAAAGCCTAAGTAAAGACAGCCCATCACAAAAGCAATGACATAATTATACTGTTGGATGTTTTGAAATATAAAATTTCCCATAAAGATAAAAAGTAGGAAACCCGCCAATGACCCAAGGCCTATCCCCAACAGATAGAAAGAGTACATACCACGAGTATTATCCAGCGTTTTTTTTGCCGTTAAAATACTGTTCCAACTTATCCAAAATGGAAAATGCATTGGATTTAGAATACTCAACAACAGCCCTAAAACAAAAGAGGATTTTATCATGGGAATCAAATTAAGGCTCGTACCCAGTTCCCTTTCTTCACCAATGGTCATGAAACTAGCCACTGATAAATAGAGCAATATCAGGGCCGCTAGCGGCAATGTATAAAAGAAGATCCTATTCCTTAAATCAATCGTGCCCGACCATTTCAAAGTGATTCGTACCACAAGTAATTCTACCAACACGACAGCAAGGGCAAACCATAGTGCATTGCCTACATCTTGAAATACCGCAATTTGAAATGCGGTAATGTTCAAGGTCCCCAATGGGAGTGATCCCAAAAAGCTTATCAATAACCCGGTCAAACCTATTCGTAGGAGCTTGTTCAAACTATCGTGCTATTATTTTATGATTATTATTAAGATGAGAATAATAAAATTATTCCCTACCATAAACCGCTTTTACCGTCACTTCTACTTCTTTGGCAATATTGGTAGACGGTTTGCCATCTGAAAAGGTCACACCAAAATTGGCAAGCACGATATTCATTTTAGAATCTAGCGTTACTTTACCTGCTTCAACGGTTATTATTGCTTTTTCGTTTAAGGCCTGTGTTTCCCCTTTAATGGTAAGGTCTCCAGCTACCTGGGCTTCATAGGCGCCATCCTTACTGAAATCAACATCATTAATGTTGCTGATTTTCCCGGTAAATTTGGCCTTGGGAAATTTTTTGGTGTCCAAGAATTTCTTGCCGTTATAATGCTTTTGCATCAGGGCCTTTTCAAATTCAAAGCTCTGCATGGGTACTGAATAGACCACATCACCCGTTGCCGTATCTATTGTACTTACTACCTTGTAATTATTGGCTGTTATGTCCTCTATGGCCGTATGCGAAAAGAAACTTATGTGACCATCCTTACTAACCAATTTGTCTGCTATGGGTTTAAAGGCGGTTAATGTAAATATTGCCAACATAATCGCTGTTATTGTTAATTTGTTCATCTTTAAATGTTTTTAATTGTTAGTATTGATTACTATTTGTTGTTACTCGTTTAATACATCACATTTTTCCATGATCACATCTTCGAATAGATCAAGATCTTCATCAAAACCAGCACCTGAACGAATGACACCTTTAATAGTAATGGTCTCACCAATCTGGAGGTTTTCGACATTCTTATTTGTTTCTTTGGTAAAGGTGCAACTAACACCGGCTTGGTCATCAAGGTTTTTTAGCAGCACCACTTTTTGGTTGTTCAAGTCCATATCAATAGAAACAACCGAACCAGTTACCGCTAAAATTTTGGAATCCCCCTCTTCTTGCAGATACTTATCATTAGCCAAATCGGCATTGGCCAAATATTCGTTTACAATTTCAGTGGATGATACCCTGAAATCTGTTTTGGCCGATTGCACATCGCGCTGGGGCATATTGAACATAAAGTACGCAACTCCTATCACGATCAAAAGCCCGAAACCAAGTATTGCAGTAATTATTTTGGTCCTTTTTCCCATTTTATAATTCATTTGATGCTCAAATAGACGCTCCAAAATATAATCCTGACAAGAAAGCCTGCTTTTTAATTTTTTTTATTTTCATACTAGACCAACATGGAGTTATTTTGGCAATAGGGAAAAGGGAGCATCTAAGCCAAGAGCAACTGAAAATAAAGAACAGACAATCAATAGCAATGATGGCCGTTAAATTAAATTCAGAAACAAACAATACTAATTGTGGACACAAAAAGGAAGATAAAATACCAACAACCGCCTGTCAGTTTTTCTATGACTGTGAAAATTGCAAAAGGTGCAGAAACCGAGGAAGGGCGATTGTTGTGCGTAGCGTAATTTTGGATTATGAAATGTCCACCAATCCAACTAAATGGCAGTTGTGGCTAATGGATTTGTTTCAGTTACCGATAAAGAAAAGAGTTAAAGTTGGATTCCTTGAAGTAGGTGCTTGCCATTTTATCCTTATGCAAAACCATAATACAGGCATCTCAAGCTTTTTTTTGAAAGTAACGGATTTATTTGACGACCATAAAAGCAATGCAATTATTTAATTGTTTTATATGCAACAGGAGATAATAAATTGGTTCAATACATATTCGGATGACTTATTTAGATGGGCATATCATAAAACATCCTCAAAAGAAGTGTCTGAAGATCTAGTGCAGGAAACATTTTTATCCGCTGTAAAGGGTTTCGACGGATTTAAGAAGGACAGCCAGCCCAAGACCTGGTTGTTTGCAATATTGAATAATAAAATAATCGATTTTTACCGAAAAAAGGCAAAATCCATTAGTTTGAACGGTAAACATACAGAACAGAAATTCATCAACCAAACGGACTCCTTTTTTGATTCCGATCAGCGTTGGACGTTGAATAGGGAAGCGATACTATGGGAAGAGGAAACACATATTTTAGACGACCCAGAATTTAAGAATGTATTGAATAGCTGTATGGGAGAACTACCAAAAAATTGGAAGTTTGCCATTACTGGCAAGTATCTTATGAATAAGAGTTCGGGACTAATTTGTCAGGAACTGAAGGTGACGCCGTCAAATTATTGGCAGATAGTGCACAGGGCGAAATTGATGCTCAAAAAATGCATTGATTTGAATTGGAAAATCTAAATTAGATAAGGCCTTTGATATGATAAAAAAATTAATGAACAACTTATTCTTTTCTTGCCAGCATGCTACGGAGTTGGTTGAAAAACGAGAATTTGTTTCCTTGTCCCTAATGGAAAAAGTTAGGTTCAAGGGTCATATGCTAATGTGCAGCGCATGCAGGTCTTACGAAAAGCAATCCGCCTTGATGGAAAAAATGTTTCATCACTCGTTTAATTCAACCGAAAATCGACAAAATGCCCCTAAAATGGATGATTCTGCCAAAAACAAAATCCTCGAAAAATTAAAGAAAGTGAGGTAGACCTTTAACAGTTAGTATTCTGTTTTCGCATATGGCTTTACACAAAGCCAAAAATTGATTTATAAAGCGATCAATCGTACGCGCCATGGGAGCCATAAATAATTTACGTCCTACCTTGTTTTTTATTCCTGATATTTCCGGTTTTACCACTTTTATCAATAAAGTGGAAATTAATCATAGTACTCATATTATTACGGAGCTGTTGGAGATTATTCTTTCCGCCAATGTACTTGAGCTAGAGGTTTCGGAGATTGAGGGAGATGCCGTTTTCTTTTACAGGATTGGTGAGGAACCTGGTTTTGAGGAATTTGCAAGACAGGTAGAAGTCATGTTCTTGAAGTTTCATCAACATCTAAAATTTTATGAGCGCGATAGAATTTGCCAATGCGGAGCCTGTTCCACGGCCAATGAGCTTTCATTGAAATTCGTTTACCATTATGGTATCACCACAATACGAAAAATTGGGATTCACGAAAAATTGTTCGGGTCCGATGTAACCCTCACCCATAAATTACTTAAGAATGATGTTCCCTTAAATGAATATTTGATAATGACATCCGTCCTTGAATACCCAAAAGATTTCAAAAAGCCAGATTGGATGGAAATTAAGGAAGGGAGTTCCATTTACCTAGGAATAGGTGAGGTCTCTTTTAATTTTATCTCGCTTGCCCCCCTAAAACACAAGGTAGCAGAACTGACACCGAGAACCCAATTTCACAGATACGGAAACCCTGTTTCAGCAAGCAGGGAAATGAAGATACCGTTGAAAGAACTTCACGGAATCGTTACCGATTTTTCTTTGCGCCCAAAATGGATCTTTGGGTTAAGGTTCATTAAAAATAATAGTGATCAACTGAATACCATCGGGTCCAAGCACCTTTGTGTTATGCCGACGACCAGTATGGAATTTGTTATCACCTCACAGCATATTGAAGAAGGAATCATAGAATATGTGGAGCAGAGCAAAAGCATTAAATGGTTAGCTCCCTTAAATGTGGTCTTTGTTTTGAAAAAGATTTCAGGAGATACTTCAGGTGTCGAAATCCATATTCATTATAAGAAAAATTGGCTCTCCAAGTTACATCTTGACTTTCCCCTACGTTTGATGATGGTAATGGTTGCTGGGGTATCGCTCTTAAAATTAAAGCGATATATTTCAAGGATACCAGCTTAGAAAGCGTAACGTATTTATACAAATATGACAGATAGATGTTTGTATTGTTCAGATAAAAAATTGACTTTAACAAAACTTAAAGAGTATTGGTTGTCAGGGAATCAAATCCTCACGTCTATTATTTCAAATCATGAATTATGCGTACCATATTTGTTTTTTTGTTTATTGGCATTTGGTCACATCAAGGAAGTGCGCAAACATGTTGTTCCGGTGGGGTACCCCTGTCCAATAATTTGGGTTTGCCCAATGAAGGCAAGGGTGTGTTATTGCTAGGTTTAAATTATGATTATAATAATTTGAACACGCTAAATGCAGGAACCACCGAACTGGATGATAGCTCAAGACAAAGAATTACGAATTCCGTGCTACTTAATCTAGGGTACTCTTTTACCGATAAACTGGCTATAGAAACTCTGTTTACCTGGGTAAACCAATCTAGGACCATTTCGCAGTTTGGAAATCAAAACATTACCGAGACCTCTGGAATTGGTGATGCTGTGATTCTGATAAAGTATTCCGTTCCTGATGTATTAGGGAATCGTACCGTATTGAATTTAGGGGCGGGAACTAAATTACCTTTAGGTGATTCGGATATTCTCTCGGAACAGGGAATTCAACTTACCGCAGATTTGCAACCTGGTAGCGGTGCATGGGATGGTTTGGGATGGGCATCAGTTTCCAAAGGTTTGGGTTTTAGGCCATCCGCTACAATTTCCGGTAGTTTTACCTATAGACTTACTGGGGTGAACAACTCTTATTTGAACAATACTGCGACTTATGAATTTGGAGATGAATTACAGACAAATCTTGGTTATACGGATCAATTTCTGCTTTTCAATACCATTTTCAATCCGGGTGTAGTCTTTAAGTATAGAAGAGCTTTTGAGGATAAGATAGATGATCAAGAGATTCCCAATACCGGGGGGGAGTGGATATTCATACGCCCGGAAATAGCAGTACAACTGACTCCCAATATCAGTGTTAACTCCCGTTTTGAGCTACCTCTTTATAGTAATGTTGAAGGAACACAGTTAACCCCTACATTTAGGTTCTCCACCGGCATATCATTTAAATTGAACAATAAAAAGAAGATATTAATAAATTAAATTATTAGCTATGAAAAAATTAATTGTATTTGCTTGTATTTCGGTGCTGTACGCATGCAGTTCCTCAAGCTCTAGCGAAGACTTGGGTCCATTACAAGGACAAAACCCTCCCTCTGTTAATTTGGAGTGGAGTATTCCCAAATCTGAAGTTTTAGATGGCGGCCCTGGAAAAGATGGTATTCCGGCATTGGTAAATCCAGACCTTACTACGATTCAAAATATCACTTATCTCTCAGAAAATGATCTTGTTATCGGTATTAAAAATGGAGACGATGTTAGGGCCTATCCCCATGCAATTTTAGACTGGCACGAAATTGTAAATGATGATCTGGGCAATGTTTCTGTTGCTATTACCTATTGCCCTCTTACCGGAACTGGTATCGGATGGAACAGGGTCTTAGACGGAAAGCAAACCACATTCGGAGTTTCAGGACTATTGTACAATACCAATCTAATTCCTTATGATCGGGAAACTGACAGTAATTGGTCGCAAATTTTAAACGAGTCCGTCAACGGAGAATTGTTGGGTAAAAGCGCAGAGTTGATCAGGCTGTTCGAAACTGACTGGAAGACATGGAAGAGTCTCTATCCCAATTCTCGGGTTTTAAGTACCAATACAGGATTTTCACGAACCTATGGCACATCTCCTTATGGCGATTATAACACCAACAATGACCGATTTTTATTTCCAGTTCCAAAAGATTCGCGACTACCGTCAAAAGAGAGAGTTCATGCCATAGTAGATGGAGGAGACGCAAAGATCTATAGATTTTCAGATTTCACATCCAATAATATCATACGGGATACCTATAAAGGAAAAAACTATTTGATTGCGGGTAACACAAACTTCATCGTATCCTTTGAACTTATCGGGGAACAAACAATGTTGGACTTCGAATATGTTCACAATGGTTCTGAGCTATTGGTCGTAGATGATGAAGGTAACGAATGGAACATCTTTGGAGAGGCTATTTCTGGTTCTAAAGCAGGACAATTTTTAGGAAATTCGGCTTCTTTTATGGGCATGTGGTTTTCTATACCGGCTTTCTATACCACAGAAATTTACGGCGGTTAAATGATCTAAAATTTATTTGGATAGGTAAATATGAGAGCAATCGTGATTTCGAGGGGAGGTAGTAAAGG
>RCNB010001184.1_pt1 | contig 16533 bp, 12 predicted proteins | sample 2041321 | NCBI WGS metagenome assembly RCNB01 (sample SAMN09708232, study PRJNA481090) | Marine sediment metagenome, whole genome shotgun sequencing project. | reverse complement strand
CCATAAGTATAAATACCAGATCTTACAACTTCGCCATGTTTATCTTTTTCCGTTACTGGTTTTAGATACGATTTTGCACCACGAGAAGTCGTTTCTTCCCAAGCTTTTTTAGCATCATCTACCCAAAGTGCTACAACTTTGACACCATCACCATGTTTTACGATATGTTTATTGATTTCTGATTTTGAATTCAAAGGCGTGGTCAACACTAATTTAATTTTATCTTGTTTTAACACATATGAAACAGACTCTCTACTTCCTGTTTCTAGCCCTTTATACGCAAAAGATTGAAAACCAAATGCCGATTTGTAAAAATGAGCTGCTTGCTTGGCATTTCCCACATAAAACTCAACATAATCTGTTCCCAATAATGGTAAAAAATCTTGTGCTCCTTCAAATATTTTTTCTAACCCGTATTCTACATTTTTTATATCGCTCATCACTTTAATTTTTAATGATTTAACCAACTTTTATAATAATCATCATCAGCTAACTTCATGGCCTCCACTGTTACCATCAAAGGTTTAAAGGTATCAACCATTACGGCAAGTTCTTCAGTAGAAGTCTTACCTATACTTCTTTCCATGGCGCCAGGATGTGGACCGTGAGGAATTCCAGCAGGATGTAAGGTAATCTGACCAACTTCAATATTGTTTCTGCTCATAAAATCGCCATCCACATAATACAAGACCTCATCTGAATCAATATTACTATGGTTATAGGGTGCTGGGACAGCTTGCGGATGATAATCGTATAATCTTGGCACAAACGAGCAAATTACAAAACCGGCTGATTCAAAAGTTTGATGAATTGGCGGTGGCATATGAACTCGACCTGTGATTGGTTCGAAATCATGAATTGAAAACTTATAAGGAAAATTATAACCATCCCAGCCCACAACACTAAAAGGGTGATAAGCATATACATACTCATGTATATAATCTTGCTTTTTTACTTTGATTAAAAAATCACCAGCTTCGTTAAATGTTTCTAACTCACTTGGCGGATGCATGTCTCTTTCACAAAAAGGTGCATGCTCAAGCATCTGGCCAAACCAATTTCGATATCTTTTTGGTGTATAAATGGGGTTTCTTGACTCTACTATAAACAATCTGTTATCTTTTGTGTCAAAATCTATTTGATAGATTATACCTCTCGGCACAACCAAATAATCACCATAAGAGAAATCTATATTCCCTAACATGGTTCTTAGTTTTCCCGATCCCTTATGAATAAAGATAACCTCATCTGAATCCGTATTTTTATAAAAATAATCTCTTAAAGAAGCGCTTGTAGAAGCCAAGCTAATCTGACAATCACTATTTACCAAGATTGGGACACGACTTTTTAAAAAATCATCTTCAGGAGCCACTTCAAAACCTTTAAAACTGTGTGACTTCATATTCCTCTCAACACCTATTTTAGGGGCAACATCATATGAAGTAAGGATTTTTTTAACCTGGGTAGGGCGCTGTGTATGATATAATAATGTAGACATCCCATCGAATCCAACCGTTCCGAAAAGTTCTTCATATAAGAAATTACCATCCCCATCTTTAAAAACGGTGTGCCGTTTTGATGGAATGCTGCCCAAAGTATGGTATCTCGGCATAAGTTATATTTTAAAATTAGTAATAGAAAGAAGTAGGTACATGAAGACAACCGGAATTATTCTGGGTTTCTCTTCATCAAGAATTTTAGAAGTGATAACAATTCGGCAAAAAAGTAGCTCATTTTATATCTGTTCTTTCGATGTTAACAAATATAACAATTATTATTTTAGAATATGGGAATCGCAGGTGGCTTGAAATTTATTTAACCTCTACTACTTTTTTGATCTGTGGTACATATTTTCTAATGGTGGCTTCAACACCATTTTTTAGTGTCATTTGATTTACATTACAACCAAGACAGGCCCCGTGAAACTTAATATTGACAATACCTTCATTTAATGAAACGAAGGATATATCGCCACCATCGGTTAATAAATATGGGCGAATCTCACTCAACGCTTTCTCAATATTATCCAGAATATCTTTTTGACCCATAATAATTCTTATTTTAATTTTCTCTTACCAAAAACGTTGCGGGAATTAACCTACTTCGCACCGCAGCCTGACATCGTTGTTATTCTAACAATTTCAGTCGGAGGTAAATCTTCGTTTCGCTTAACCAATTCAGTAAGCATCTTCTTAGTAGTTTCAATAAAAGCATGTTCAAGAGTTGTGTCGTCCTGCAATGCAACCGGATGACCAACATCTCCTGACTCTCTGATACTTTGTACCAATGGAATTTCTCCCAACAAAGCAGTATCAAGGTCGGTTGCTAAATTTTTTGCTCCGTCCTTTCCAAAGATATAATATTTATTTTCAGGCAATTCTTCAGGTGTGAAATAACTCATATTTTCGACGATACCCAAGACTGGCACCATAATATTCTCCTGTTGAAACATGGCAACACCTCTTTTAGCATCTGCTAAAGCTATCGCTTGAGGCGTACTAACTATAACCGCTCCAGTAATTGGAACTGCCTGTACCATCGATAAGTGTATATCACCTGTTCCTGGAGGAAGGTCAACCAATAAGAAATCAAGTTCTCCCCAATTGGCATCAAAAATCATCTGATTTAATGCTTTCGAAGCCATTGCACCTCTCCAAATTACTGCCTGATTTGGGTCTGTAAAAAAGCCTAAAGACAACAATTTAACACCATAATTCTCTATAGGTTGCATTTTAGATTTCCCTCCAACATCAACAGAAAGAGGTCTTTCTTTGGCTACATCAAACATGATTGGAATAGAAGGTCCGTAAACATCTGCATCCAATACACCAACACTAAAACCCATTTTAGCTAAAGAAACAGCAAGGTTCGCTGTAACCGTTGACTTACCAACTCCTCCTTTACCCGAAGCGACAGCAATAATATTCTTTACTCCAGGAATCTCATTACCCCTTATCGGAGCTGGTTTAGCTGGAGCATCAACCTTTACATTCACTTTGACGTCAGTTTTTTCATCAACCTCGTCATGAATCACTTTCATAATTTCAACTTCAACCTTCTTTTTTGCCTGTAGTGATGGATTCTTTATTGTGACATCAACGAGGATTTCCTTTCCAAAAACCACAACATTAGTCACAGCCTTGCTTTCAATTAGATTCACTCCTTCTCCTGGAGCTGTAATCCCCTCAAGGGCCTTATATATATCTTGTTTATTAAAACTCATTGCTTCCTTAATTAAAACGATTCTAAACAACAAAGATACTAACTTCTATTGAAGTAAAAAGAAATATAAATCACATTCGGGAAATAAAAAATGACATAAATTTCGTCCTTATTATGGCGTCAAAAGAAGACTCTCTTCAACCTCCCAATTGGCCTTGGCTTCAATGATTGTTTTAACATAATAAACCTGTTCCGGAAGAACATTATTTAGGAAATCTCCAGTGTCCCATTCCCTATTCTCATTGTCATCATAAATGATCCGAATTTTAAACCTTGAAGGTCTCAACCTCCTAAATACGAGCTCCTGCGGTCCTGTTGCATAAGTCTCAGCTACAAGGTCGCCTTTTTCATTAATCAGATGAATAATGGCTGGAAATCGCTCTACGCCTCTCATTGTAAGAAATATAGAACAGTAATCTGATATCTTACCTGTTTTTATGCTAGATTTAATCGTGTCATTCTGAATGCCAAACATGTCTTCAATAGCGCCGGGTTCAATAAAAAGTTTATAACTCTGATTCAGCTCTTTATCAAATTCAAAATCGATCCTGTCTCTTCTTTCTGACACTATTAACCTGAAGGGTACTGCTGACGAGTCCTTGTCTAAAAAGTAGAATTTCGTACTATCTATTTTCATCATAGGCACTGAAGCCGCAATCTGCAATGTATCTCTAGGATGCAACATGCCGTAGGTTGATAATTCTAATCGAAGCGAGTCAATTTCCTCTTCATTAATTTGAATCTTAACAGTATCTTTAAACTGGTCTTTACTCACCTGCAACATCATTGTATCTAATTCAAAATGATTAAACCAATAATTCAGCGTATCAGATCTTCTATCCTTGGAATAAAAAGATTTAAAATCATCTGGGGTATCAGACAATATTTTAATGTCAACATCCTTTGATTCTCCCTCGAATCCTATAATCACATGCCCTTTGGAAATATCTTTGGGCCTAGACACCAACTTAAATAGAAGTTTTTGTTTAAAAAGAGTGAGATCAAATACACTATCTCTGGGAATAGTAATGAATTCTGGATGAAAACCAATTCTATCTTCCTTAGGGTTAAATTTATAATTCTTACTTGCGTCATTAAGGGCTATGAGTCGATAAGTACCTGCTTTAATATTTGTAATCTCCCAATTATTCAAACTATCAATAGTCCTTCCTACATAAGTGGGTTTTTCATTAAATATTATAGAATCTGTATAATTCTCATCAACCGGATACAACATGATCGTAGGGTTTTCTCGCATGACGAGATCATAGGCGTCTTTTATTGAACCTTTAACCCTTAAAGAATCAATATAGTCTCCTGTTGAAAAAATATATTTGAAATTATCAAGAATGTTCCCTTCAGTATTATCTATAATACTTTGGGCAAAATTAAAAGTATAGGTCGTATTTTCTTGAAGTGTATCACTAAGTTTTATCGTAATTCTTTTACTTGGGGAACCCAAAGGTGTGATTACGGGATTATTTTTAAGAGGTGGCGAAATAATAAGTTGAGAATTCACATCCTTTAGCTTAATATACTCGTCAAAATAAATTTTGATTTGGTCCTCTTCAAAATGCAGGCTCTCGAAGTCAGGATCAGCCTTTACCATAATTGGTTTGTCGAAATCCTTAGGGCCTCCCTCTGGACGTCCTCTCCTTGCGCAACTAAAAACAATCAACACAAAAATAAGTAAAGAAAAATAACGAAATATCATACTTTATATAAAATACAAATTAACAATTATTTTTCTCCTTATTCTATTATTTTTTTGCAAAATTACGGCGTAAATGCCATGCTGGCAAGGCTTAACTGAACAGGTGAATGATTTATCAATTGAAGCCCGCAAGCCTCCATCGTTGCGCCAGATGTAATAATGTCATCTACTAATAAAATATGTTTGTTTTCAATATCACACTTTTCATTTATCCTATAATCGTTTTCCAATGTCTTCATTCTATCAAACCTATTCTTTGTAGTTTGGGTATTTCTATTATTTACTTTTCTCAATAAATCCGGTTTAAATTCAGCTTTAAGTTCGTTTGCGATTACAGAAGCGAAGCTCATCACTTGGTTATAACCCCTCTCCTTTTCTTTTATTGGATGCATGGGAACAGGGATCACATAATCAATGGAATCAAATCTTTTACTAAGTTGCATTTCTCGGGCCAACCAAAAACCTAGAAAACCACCTATTTCTGACATTCCTTGATATTTTAATTGATGTAATAATTTTTGAACCAAGCCTTTTCTCTCAAAGAAAAATAAGGATGTTCCTGCTTCTAAAGGCAATCTACCTCTAAAATTAGTTTCCAACTGGTTTTTTTTCTGTTCGCAAAAATGAGTCAAGGGCAATTCTGAAAGGCAAAATAAACATAGAAATTTATCTTGCATCTCAAGTGTGCTGCCACAATTGAGGCATTCTTCTGGAAAAAAAAGATCAAAAACATTCCTTAAGATATTGGACATTAAAACATTATTTATTAACACTGGAGCTTAATTCTTAAAAAAAATTCTTTTAAATCTTTAAAAAAAATTAGATTTGCACACAATTTTTCTGATTTATTACGTTAAATAAGTTAAGATTAATCTAAAATGTAAACCTAATTCTATAATTATGGAGGAAAATTCAAAATCTTCAAACAGTAAAATTTTAATAATAGCATTGACTGTTTTGCTGTTCGGCCTAATTGGCTATACTTTCTATAACAATAATGACCATAAAGAAGCAATCAAGTTTCTTGCGGCTGAAAAAGAACAGATCATTGGTAATCTGACAGCTATGGAAGAAAAGTATGACGTTGCCATTGCTCAAAATACAAGTCTTTCTGATTCCCTTACAATGGAAAAAGATAAGATTGCCTTGTTAAAAGATTCAGTTCAAAATCTAAAACAGATTAATTCAAGCGTCTTAAGAAGATACCGCGGACAATTAGCTTCTTTAGAGAAAACGAATAACAGACTTTTAGATGAAGTTGATTCTCTTAAACTATCTAACAACCTGCTTACTGAAGAAAAAGACAGCATTAATAGTCAACTTGAGATTCAAACAGTTTATAATGACACCTTAGTTGCTCAAAATATGGAGCTTGCTAGAAAGGTTGAAATTGGTGGAGCTATCAATGTAGAAAATGTTGAGGTTATTGCCATGAAAATGCGTACTAACGGAAAATATACTGAAACAAATAAAGCACAAAAAACTGACGCTATTAAGGTTGCCTTTAGATTAATGGAAAACGAAATAGCTGATCCAGGTGATAAAGATGCTTATATCGTACTTAAAAACCCTAGCGGACAAGTTATCAATGCCAAAGGAACTTTTATGATGTTAGAAGGTGTTGAAGCCAAATATACAGATCAAACAATGGTTAATTACGAAAATGCTGATCTTGATGTTGTAATGTTGGTTGAAAGAAAAGGAGATAAATATGAAGCGGGTACTTACCCTATAGAAGTCTTCGTAGAAGGTAAACTAGTTGGTTCGGCCAACCTTGAACTAAACGACTCTTTCTTAGGTCTGTAATTAGTTTAAATAAATTCATAAAAAAAGGAAACACAAATTGTGTTTCCTTTTTTTATGCGCTAAATATAAATTAATTATTTTTGTCGGATAAAGCCAATAAAATTCTAATTGAAAATTGATCATGAGACCAACTAGCAATGGTAAAGATGCTAACAGTCTCGAAAAAATATAAAATTACACGTGAAAAATCAAGAAGACAAATTCAAGAAAGTTGTATCACATGCCAAAGAGTATGGGTTTATCTTTCAATCTAGTGAAATATACGATGGATTAAGCGCAGTATATGACTACGCCCAAAATGGTGCCGAATTAAAGAAAAACATCCGTGAATACTGGTGGAAATCTATGGTTCAAATGAATGAGAACATAGTTGGAATAGACGCTGCGATATTGATGCATCCAACTACTTGGAAGGCATCGGGTCATGTAGATGCTTTTAATGATCCTTTAATTGATAATAAAGATTCTAAAAAACGTTACCGAGCAGATGTTCTAATTGAAGATTATGCTGAAAAATTGAACATCAAAGCTGAGAAAGAAATAACAAAAGCCGCTAAAAGATTTGGGGACTCTTTTGATAGAAATGAATTTGTTTCAACCAACCCCAGGGTTGTTAAATACCTTTCTAAAAAGGAAGAAGTTCTTAGCAGGATGGGTAGCTCACTGGAGAAAGAAGATCTTGGCGATATAAAGGCGCTTATAGAAGAGCTTGAAATTGCTTGCCCTGTTTCAGGGTCCAAAAACTGGACAGATGTAAAACAATTCAACTTGATGTTCGGAACCAAACTAGGAGCCTCTGCCGAATCAGCAATGGATTTATATCTAAGACCAGAAACGGCTCAAGGAATCTTCGTGAACTTTGCCAATGTTCAGAAAACTGGAAGAATGAAAATTCCCTTTGGAATTGCACAAACAGGTAAAGCTTTTAGAAATGAAATTGTTGCCAGGCAATTCATATTTAGGATGAGAGAGTTTGAACAAATGGAAATGCAATTTTTTGTAAGACCAGGTGAGGAATTAAAATGGTATGAAACCTGGAAGGAAACCAGATTGAAATGGCACCTTTCTTTAGGTTTGGGTGAACAAAATTACAGATTTCATGATCACGATAAATTAGCCCACTATGCCAACGCTGCGGCGGATATAGAATTTAACTTCCCATTCGGATTTAAAGAGTTAGAAGGAATTCATTCAAGAACTGATTTTGACCTTAAAGCCCACGAAGAACACTCAGGGAAGAAATTACAATTCTTTGATCATGAAATGAACAAGAATTATGTGCCTTATGTTGTTGAGACTTCAATAGGTCTTGACAGAATGTTTCTTGCAGTCTTCTCAACAGCCTTGCAAAATGAAACGCTTAAGGACGGATCGGAAAGAGTAGTTTTAAAGCTACCAGCCTTACTTGCACCAACCAAAGCCGCCATTCTGCCGTTGGTTAAGAAAGATGGATTACAAGAAATCGCAAGAGAAATCATTGATCAGTTAAAATTCGATTTTAGTGTGACTTATGATGAAAAGGATGCTATCGGAAGAAGGTATAGACGTCAGGATGCCCTGGGCACCCCGTTTTGCATCACTGTTGACCATGAAACTAAAAACGATCAAACCGTAACGATTAGACATCGTGATTCTATGGAACAGAAAAGAGTTAAAATAGAAGAACTCAGTAGTATCATTACTTCTGAAGTTTCTATGGCAAATTGGTTAAGAAAAAACCAATAGGCTTAAATCATTAGTCAAAAATAAAAAAGAGTTATTGGGACCCCAATAACTCTTTTTTTTATAAATCAAAATTAAGTAAGCCTTTTTAAAAGGTAGCTCTTAACTGTAAACTACCTGTATGAATTGTTTTTGAATCTTCTGATTTTCTGCCTAAATAGTTCAGGTTCAAATCTAAAAAAGAAGTCAATCTTTTTTGCAGGCCCAGCAACCACGTAAGATTGGTTCCGGGTTGAAGTCCCTCCAACATTTGATAGGCAACAGGTGAATTTGTATTCCCCTCAAATTCATTGAAAAATAAGTTTGCGTTTGCGTTAATTGAAAAACTCTGTTTGCTTGCATACTTAAAATTAGCTCCTAAGACGTGCATTTTTAAAGTCTCCATATCGAGAATTCTATTCTGCTTGTCTTTATAGGTATAGAACAAATCTAAGCGGGTATTCTGATTATACAAATACGATATTTTAGGGTTTAACTGTAATGCTTTCAATTCATAATTTCTATTTGCATAACTTTGTGACTCGCTTATATTATCATTTATTCCTGCTCCGAGATCCATCAACCAAAATTTACCCAACTTGTGCACAAACTGAAATTGATGTGTCCGTAGCGTCACATCCTGATCGCCAAATGAAAATATGGTCTTTTTCCTGAAATTAAGATAAGAATAAACAAAACTAAACCTTTGAAGTCCCCTATTATAAAAGAAACTGTTTTTAAAATTTTGATCCAATCCTAGCAAGTTTTCTTCATCAGAAACAAATGGATTCACATTAAAATCATCCTTATCTCGCTTTGTTTTGGCATCAATTAAAAAATATGTTTGGTTGGCAAAATGAGACATCACTTTCTTAAAGCCTTGCTTATTTCTCCATGAAGAAGCGTTAATATTCAGTGATTGACTCCATTTATTTTGATTTGTTCTAATAAATGAAATCGTTGGCAATAATACACGTACATAAATCGCCTGGTCTTGAAATTTAGCGATCACAAATTCATCTAATTCTTGAATTCCATTCTCATTGAAATCTATCCACTCATAGAATCCTTTCCCAGGTTCAACCTCAACATAGCTAAATTCTTGTTGTGGTAATGTTCCTGATTTTGTTTCAATTAAAGTTTGAAGACCAATAAAATCCCCCACTATTCTTTGCCTATAAGTAACTCGTGCATTCAACGAACTATCATCGGGAACATTGACGTTTTTTACTGTTCTATAATTCACAAAAAAAGTCAAATCAGTATTCAAATTTTGGATCAATTTGGATTTTATAAAATAGGTGTTAGCCTTGCTTACAAGCCCTAATACTCCTCCCTGCACACTATCCGTTTCCCTGTAATTATAACCAATTTCTGTAAACACTTTGGTTGAATCTCCCAGCCCTGCATAGCCTTCAATTTCAGTGAATCTATGTGATAGAATATTTAATTCATCGTTGTCAACCCTACTCCCCAAATTCCTTTCATAATTAAACTTCGCTCCTATCCAAAACCTCGAAATCTGTTGGGTTATGCCGCTGTACACTCTTTCAAAAGAATTGGCTTCTAACTCATTCTCATTCTTTAACATACTTGCATTTACAAATACCTGTGTATTATCAATGTGCAAATCTGTAATTAAACTATGTCTATCTCCCTGATAATTATCCCCTAAGCTTAGGTTTTCATAATTATAACGGATAAGTCCCAGGCTATCATTATGAAAATTTAGTCCTCCCTGAATATACTGTTGTTTTTCGCTCATATTTAAGCCAGACGAAATAATGTTCCAATCCCTGGAGAATTCTACGTTCCTTATTCGTTCAACTGATCGAAAGTTCTCACTAAAATATTCATAATCAATCACACTGTTCAACTTCCACTTTTTATCCAATATCTTTTGATTCCACTTAAGTTTAGTGGCGACTCCTTTATTCAATTCATTATCAATGCTAGAATAAAGGTTTTGATCCTTATCACTCAAGGCTAATTCAGTTTCAATCAAAGTCTTTTCACCCAATTCGTAATCGGCTTCGATATTCAATATTTGCAACTTTTCAGGAGCTGCCAGCTGAATCACAGGAAGATAGGAGCCTTGCTTTTGATTATTAAGCTCATCTATATAACGATATACTCTTCCTGCTGCAAGGGTTGTCTCTAAAACATAATCCCCATTATTTTCACCAACAAAAGAAAAATTCACTTCATATAAAGTTTCATCAGGGTCATTCGAATACGCATAGGTTTCTATTCCATTAGCGTCAATCTTTCTATATAAAACTCGATTCTCACTATACGCAGTTTCAGTGGCGGAAGGAGCTATCATTTTACTCTTGTCATTTCCTGCATCCGCCAGGATCTGCTTTTGTTCATCAGTGAGATTTTGGTCTACAGGACTATTTTTGGCATCAGTTTCATTGTAATATTGCACCCCTATTTTCAATTTATCAGATTGAAATTTAACACCATCATAGGTCAGAAATCTGGTGTAATTTCTTTCAGAAAGTTGGTATTCAACAGTAAAACGAAGATTTGAACTTACGGTATATAAGGTTGTAAAGGTGATTTCTCCTGTATTATAATCAATCGTATAATCAAAATTTTCTCCGCGCCTAAGAAGAACTCCATTGGCATAGACCCTTTCACTTCCCGAAATCATGATAATGAATTGCTGATTATCAGAACCCAGTATTTTATAAGGCCCTTGATTACCATCCAACCCATTAAACTTATAGCTTTGAAATTTCCCTCTCACCAAGGCTCCTGAAGCAAAAAAATTGGTTTCACCAGCGGGTTTATTAAAATGACCCTTTACCAATACTCCTGAAATCTTCTTTTGAAACCTCATTAAATAGCTTTCAGTATTACTCAGATCAATATCACCCGCAGTAAGAGACCAATTATCCGCATATAATTCAATAAAAACACGATCAAATTCATCCAAACGCTGCGTAAAACCGCCTGATTGCAGCGGTATCTCATTGTCAGTTATCGATGCTCTAATCCCCAATTTATCGGATAACTGCCCTTCAATTTGCAAATTAAAATTTGAATTAACTACAGCATCTTGATTACTTCCAATTGTTACTCCACGAGATAAACTACCACTGGTATAGAGTCCGTCAAAAGGTTTATTCTTTTTTATTCTTGAATTGGCTTGTGAGCTGTATAGTTGAGATTCATCAGTAGCTTGAGCAACAATTAAAGATCTATCAAAGGCAGTATAACTGCGAGTCATGAATTCAGGATAGGGTAAGTACGCAATGTTTACTTTTTTACCTTTCCAATAAATTGGATCCTTAAAAAGTAGCCTGGCCTTTGTATAATCAACGACATATAAATCTCTTTGAACCAATTGTGCTTGTTCGTCATAAAGTTTGAAAAACCCTGGATTAATACTCAAACTATCTATTTGAATACTATCATTTTGAACCAGATATTCCTTTACAACTACTCCTTCTGGTAAGGCTTGCGCACTAACGATGAGGTTGGATAAGAGGAATAGAAATACTAAGATTCTTTTCATGTAGTAAAACAAACTTAAACAATACCCGTGGATTATTTTCGACGAAGTTTTTAAAACAAACTAGTCTGGCCTGAAGGGCTTTCATGTTCCAAGAGCCATTTCTTTCTCCATAAACCTCCCGCATAACCAGTAAGCGAACCATCTGAACCAACTACCCTATGACAAGGGACAACGATCCATATTGGATTCTTTCCATTGGCACTTGCTACCGCCCGAATAGCTTTTTCGTTGCCTAATTTTAATGTTTGTTTCATATAGGTCGTTCTTTTTCCATACGGAATACTCAATAATTCATCCCAAACTCTTTTCTGAAAATCGGTTCCATCAGGATTCAATTTGATTGAGAAATCCTTTCTTTCACCCTTAAAGTATTCTGTCAGTTGATGAACACAATCAATCAATACATGGGGAACATCTAAAGTGCTCTCAACCTCTTCATTTAAAACAGAAATTTCATTAATCCCTGCCTCATTTCCTACAATTCTTGCTGTTCCAATTGGAGTCTTTAAAAAACAATGTTCAAAATCACTCATAGCTAACAATTATATACCAAAAATATCTTTAGAATTAGCGGTAGTTATTCTCGCTATTTCCTCCGAGTCAACTCCATAAATATCCACAAGTTTCCCTAGAATTTCTATCAAATAACTACTTTCATTTCGCTTTCCTCTGTATGGAGTTGGTGCAAGATAAGGGGAATCTGTTTCCAGAACAATGTGCTCCAAGGGGATATCGGACAAAAATCTATCTAAACCTCCATTCTTAAAAGTAACTACGCCACCAATACCCAACTTAAATCCATATGCAACAATCTTTTCAGCTTGGCTCTTGTCTCCGGTAAAACAATGAAAAATTCCATTTAATCTATCGTCGCAAACCTCGTCCATAATTTCAAAAATCTCATCAAAAGCATCACGACAATGAATAACGATAGGTACTTTTCTCTCTTGCGCCCAAGAAATCTGAATTCGAAAAGCTTCTTGTTGCTCTTTGACAAAAGTTTTATCCCAATAAAGGTCCATCCCAATTTCACCAATCGCATAAAATTGTTTACTATCTAATTGCTTTCTAACGATTTCTAACTCTTTTCTAAAATCAGCCTTTACATGAGTAGGATGCAAACCTGCCATAAGAAATATATTTTCAGGGTAGGCCTTTTCAAGTGCAAACATTCTATCGTAATAACTAGAATCAATCGCTGGTATAAAAAACCTCTTGATTCCCAAATCAAGAGCCTTGAGAATCACTTCTTCGCGATCTTCATCAAATTGTTCAGCATATAGATGGGTATGTGTATCAGTTAAAATCATGAAACAAATATAGTTGAACCCAATAAATATTCATCAGAGGTCTATTTAATATTTTGTTTAAAAATTTAATATGCAATGAAAACAAAATTTATACCTGCTTCCTTATATACTGATCAAAAAATAAATTATTTTTACATCCTCAACAACTCAAACTAACCAAAATGAAAATCTATCACAATCCCAGATGCAGTAAAAGTAGGCAAGGCTTGGCTTTGTTGCAGGAAGCTCAAGTTGATCTGGAAATAATTGAATACTTAAAAAATCCTTTGACCAAAAGTGAATTAAAGGATCTCTTGCAAAAGCTGGATATCCCTGCGATGAAGCTTATTCGAAAAAATGAAGCGATCTGGAAGGAGCAATTTAAAACTAAGACCCTTTCTGAAACCGAATTAATTGAGGCCATGGTGGCTTTTCCAAAACTAATAGAAAGGCCCATTGTTGTCAATGGCGATCTAGCAGTAATTGGCAGGCCACTGGAAAATATTAGCACTATCATTTGATCATTAAGGATCATAATGTAAATGACTAAAAATACCCTTAAACCACTATTTTTTTATAATCCTAAATAATTTATATTTATCGAATTGCCCATTTTGTAATGAAATTAGCTAGTATACTGATCATGTTTCTCCTCACCTTCAGCTTATCAGGTCAGGAAATCATGGAAATAAATCATATAAACGGCAAAGTAAAAGATGCCGAAACGCACTTGCCGTTGCAATTTGTAACTGTGACATTACAGAATATGAATACCCATGAACTTATAGGAGATGTAACAGACAAAGATGGTAATTTCGAGCTCAAAGTGCTCAATGGAAAATATTATTGCATTGTTGAGTCCCTATCATTTCAACCTTTTATCATTCATGTTCTTTCCATAGATCAGGATATGGAAATGGGCTTAATTGAATTAAATCAAAACGCAGAGAATCTAGAGGAAATTGAATTGATTGCAACAAGTAATCTAGTTGATCACGAGCTTAATAAAAAAGTTTATAATGCCTCAAAGGATATTGCCAATATTGGAGGAAATGCCGTAACAGTTTTGGAAAACACACCTTCGGTAAAAATTGACGGACAGGGAAATATTACCATTAGAGGTAATACAGCTTTAGTACTTGTTGATGGAAAACCCTATGGTGGACAGAGAAGCAATGCCGATGTTCTAAGTCTTATCCCTGCAAATACAATCAATAAAGTAGAGATCATTTCACAATCTGCAAAATATGACGCTGAAGGCGGAGGTGCCGTTTTAAACATTGTACTAAAAAAGAGGTCTGTCGAAGGATATAATGGAACCATTGAAGCGCATTTAGGAATTCCAGATAATGATGGGCTCTCAACCTTTGTCAATTATAAAACAGACATGGTTAATATGTATTCTACCTTAAGTTTTAACCATCTTGTCAGGAATAAAGACACTGAAATTAAACAGATATTTCTTGATGACTTGCAAAACCCTACGGGAAATTTTGACGAGATTCGGACTGATTATCGCCAAAGAAATAGCTTTTTGTTCAATATCGGTAGTGATTTTTACCTGGATGAAAAAAACACCTTGACTACATCTATACTTTACACAAAGTCGAACAAAAATTACGATTCAGAATTATTACTAAACGACTATCTACCAATTGATCAATTAATCAAATCTTCGTTAAGAGAGGTCAATGATAATTCGGATGAAGGATTTCTGGAGGCTTTTGTTCAATATTCAACAAAGTTTAATGAGAAGGGCCACCAATTATCTGCTGACATAAAATATGATAACAATCTTGCTGATAACGAAACAGACATCTTAAATACGGAAACGTTTCCAGGAAGCGAGACATCTGAACAACAATATATTAAAGACGAAAATGCTGACAATTTCTATACCAAGATTGACTATGTATTACCCACAAAAGATAATGCCAATATTGAGGTAGGGTTTAAAGGTAATTTTCGAAATTATAACAATGATTTTTCAGCGAGCAATTTCAACCCCTCAACGGCCAGATTCGTAGCAATTGCTGAATTTACAAGCAAGATAGATTACAAGGAAAACATCTACGCTTTTTACGCCAACTATAGCAAGCAATATGAGAAAGTTAGTTTTAGTCTTGGTCTGAGAACTGAAATAACCAAATCTATAATCTCAGAAAAAACCATAGATCAAGACTACGAGAATAACTACACTGATTTGTTCCCGAATGCTCTATTGACTTACAATTTTGATGACAAAAATATCATTTCACTTGGCTACACTAAATACATTGACAGACCTACCATTTCAGAATTAAATCCGTTCAATTCATTTACCGATGAAAGGTTTATTTTAGTAGGGAACCCTTTTTTACAGCCCTATTACACGAATTATTTCTATTTAGAATACTACCGAGAATTTGAAAAAATATCGTTTAACTCGGCTCTGTTTTTCTCTAATTCAACAGATCGAATACTGAATGTCCTTGAAAAAACAGGTAATCAAACTGGCGATGGATTTGATGTTTATAGAAAAATTCCGATTAATAATGGTACCCTGAATTATACCGGTTTTGAATTTGAAGCTACGTATAATCCAAATAATAAAATCCGTTTGTATGCGCTTCTTAGTCCATATTTTTCAGTATTATCAGAAACAAGAGATAATGCATATGATTTCGAAAATTGGGTCTTATACGGAAACTTTAGATTTTTGTACCGTATAACCAATACCTTGAGATTTAATATTGATTATGTGTATCAGTCTCCACAAAAAACGGCATTAACTGAGTTAAAAACATTTCAATATGTTAATCTAAATATATCCAAAGATTTCTGGGAAGGTAAATCTACTTTGAGTTTTAGAATAAATGACGTTTTTCATACGAGAAAGGCAGATTTCAGCTCCCTAGAGGCTAATACAATTACAGAGCGAAGCTTTATTTTTGACACACAATATCTCCTTTCATTCTCTTATAGATTCAATAAGAGTAGTAGACGTAATTCGCATAATAGATCTAAAGAACTTGAGAAAAATATTTTTGAAGTAGATGACCAGATAAAATAAAAAAAGCTTGTTTTCACAAGCTTTTTTTATTTTTTTATTTAGATTTAGCCTTTTTAGCTTCTTTCTTTAGTTTCCAACTTTCCATTAGATTACCAAACAACCAATAAGGCACTATTGTCGTTAAAAGAAAGATTAACATCCAAAAACCCATTGTAAATACAGTTAAGAATACTAAAAAACCTAAAAATTGACCAATTTCCATAATGTTGTTTGATATTAAATT
>RCNB010001183.1_pt1 | contig 16533 bp, 12 predicted proteins | sample 2041321 | NCBI WGS metagenome assembly RCNB01 (sample SAMN09708232, study PRJNA481090) | Marine sediment metagenome, whole genome shotgun sequencing project. | reverse complement strand
TTTACAGCATTCATCAATCTATTATACCCTTTTTCTGAGGCCTCTAGAGCATCACTAGAAAAGTCTAATACGCTTCGATAATGCGCTTGTAGCATAAAAAAACGTGCTACCGTAGCAGGAAAAGGCTTGTTTAAAATCTCATTATTACCAGAGATAATTTCGCTAGGCAAAATATTATTACCTGTAGATTTAGCCATTTTTTTACCGTTAAGTGTAAGCATATTACCATGCATCCAATAACGTACAGGGTTATGACCTGTACTAGCTTTAGCTTGTGCTATTTCACATTCGTGATGCGGAAACTTTAAATCCATACCACCACCATGAATATCAAATTCTTCTCCAAGATACTTAGTACTCATTGCAGTACATTCTAAATGCCACCCTGGAAAACCATCGCTCCATGGTGAAGGCCAACGCATGATATGCTCGGGTTGTGCTTTTTTCCATAAAGCAAAATCTTGAGGATTTCTTTTTTCTGATTGCCCATCTAAAGCACGCGTATTATGTATAGCATCTTCTATATTTCTCCCGCTAAGAATACCATAATGTTCTTTTTTATTGTATTTCAAAACATCAAAATATACCGAACCATTGACTTCATATGCCAATCCTTTACCTAAAATTGTTTTGATAATTTCTATCTGCTCAACGATATGACCCGTAGCAGTTGGTTCTATACTTGGCGGTAAGAAATTGAATTGCTGTAGTACATTATGAAAGTCAACCGTATATTGCTGTACGACTTCCATGGGTTCAATTTGTTCTAAACGTGCCTTTTTAGCAATTCTATCTTCGCCAACATCGGCATCATTTTCTAAATGACCTGCATCAGTGATATTTCGCACATAACGCACCTTATAACCTAAATGTTTAAAATAACGGAAGATCATGTCAAAAGACATAAAGGATCTCACATTACCCAAATGAACATTGCTATAGACCGTGGGGCCACAAACATACATACCAATATAACCTTCAATTAAAGTGTTGAAATCTTCTTTTTTATTGGTTAAAGAGTTATAAATTTTAAGCTGTTGCGAATTGTAAAGTTCCATTTAATAAAACAAATTTAGTCGCGTAAAGGTAACAACATTTTAGCAACAAAAAAACCACTCTTACGAGTGGTTTTTACTTTAATTTTTATTAATTACTCTTTTGGAAAACTCATAGAGCCGTACCGTACATTCATATTGAACTTAGCGCCTTTTGGTGCTTTAATCCTAATGACATGCTTTATCTTTGTATTTTCTCTTTTGGCAAGTATCTCTCTTACTTCAACTCTATGTTTCACCATTTCTTTAGATCTTTTCTCATGCGCTTCTTGTCGTTTAATCAATGATAATTTACGTTCTTCTGTTCGCTCTTTCATACGATCTTTGATCTCTACTTCACGTAATTTCATCTCTTTTTGGCGTTCCTTCATTCTAACCTTAATCTCTATTTCCCGCGCTTTTCTTCGTACTTCTGATTCTTTTAACCTTTCCTCTATTTCTTTAGCAAGTTGGTTTTGGCCTTCTGTGCTAATATTCCATCTGAATGAAGGATCATTATCATTTGAATCTATCGATATAGAATTTCTACCTACTTTAATCTTTGCATTTTCACCAAGAATATCTTCGTTCTCCTTTTTCCAACGTTCTAAATAGTTTTTGTCTTTCTTATAGGCTTTAAAATCAAAGGGAGATGGCAATGGCGGTAATTCTGGCATTTCGGGCATTTCGGGCATCTCTGGTAACTCAAACATTATTTCGGGCATCTCTGGTATTTCGGGCATCTCTGATAAATCGGGAATTACAAATTGTAGATTATCAAGTGTACTCTGTATATTTGATTCATATAATATATCGTAATTGGGTGAATCAAAATCGAAGGAATAAATATCGATAAGTCCTGAAGATTTTGAGCTTATTGTAATATTACTTTTATTACCCATAGCTTCAAATTTCCATTTTTCTAAAAAATCATCAATTAGTTTTTGATCTACTTCATCAGTGATATCTATATAAGCGTCAATAACGACTTCGTTTTTATTCCAAGTTTCGATTTCAATATCGGTATAACGTGTATCTATATCAATAACAACATCTTTGTTTACCGTAAATCTTTCAGTATATTTTTTTTCTAATTTTTTTTGCGCGGTAACTGTAATTAGACCGACAAATAATAAAACCAATGTTATCTTAAATCGTTGCGTTCTCATTTTCTATATTTTTTGATGTTTTCATTTCATTTAAAGTGTCTTTCAACTGTAATAATAATTGCAATCGTAATTGCAAGTTTGTTATCATTGCATTGACTGTTTTCTCATTGATACCATTTTCAGAAATCTCTTTATTTAAGCGTGTATAATCTTCAGTTAGTTTACCGATCTTATCCAAATAATTATCTAAGATTTCTTGATTTTCTGGCGTTATTTCTAAGCTTGCTATTTCATAGTTAATAGCCGCCAAATAATAATCTTCTATTTGTTTCATTTCTGGTGAAACACTGTTTAAATCTACGATCGTATCTTCTTCAATAGGTTGGTCAATAATAGTAGAACTACTATTAAAAATAAAATAACCTACGCTCACTAACAACACTATAGAAGCTGCAATCTTTAAAAAGAAAAAGTTGCTTTTTTTAACGGTATGCATTTGCTGCAAACGTTTTTCAAACCGAGCTCTATGATCTTCTTTTAACTCTTCAGAACGTTGAGCCTCTTTTAAAATATCTCTTATATCTTTAGGCATAATTATATTGTTTTAGTAATTCTTTTAATTTATTTTTCCCTCTAAATAATTGTGACCGAGAAGACACTTCAGAAATGTCTAATATTTGTGAAATCTCTTGATGATCATACCCTTCTAACAAAAACAGTTTTACTACAGTTTTATATTTTTCAGGTAATTTATTGATAGAATCATCAATACACTTCATCGTAATACTATCATCCACTTTCCAATCTTCCTCATTTGCGACTTGAATATGTTGACTATCAATTGAAACCACGTTTAACTTCCGTTTCTTTAGCCAATCTAAACATTGGTTAATAACAATTCTCTTGAGCCAAGCGCCAAATGAAACTTCAGCATTAAACGAATCAATCTTTTGAAATGCCTTAATAAAACCTTCTTGCGCCATGTCTTCGGCAACAGCTTCATCTTTCACAAAATTGAAGGCTGTATTATACATTGCTTTACAGTACATATCATACACTTGTAGCTGCGCTTTGTGATTGTTTTGTTTGCATTCTGCAATTAATCGTGACTGCAAGAATTTGGTTTGGCTCATCTTATTACTTTGCTTCTGTTTTAAATACGACTAAATAAATCTAGTGTTGCAGTTTTCTAAAAATAATTATTATAAATTTACAATTCTTATCGCTTTCGCGGAATATGACTAAGAAAACTAAACATAAAAGTGCTTTAAATGAAGTTGACGGAATTGCTCAACCATCATCAACAGATAGCATTTCTATCCAAAAAATAAAGTTAAATAGAAATATACACCCTAGTGTATCAGAATTTGTTGAACAGATTCTAAAAGGTAATCGAGTCTATTTAAGTCGTGCTATTACACTCGTTGAAAGCACCAATGTACAACATCAAAAAAAAGCTTCAGAAATAATTACAGCTTGCTTACCACATGCTAATAAATCTATACGAATCGGTATTACTGGAGTTCCTGGTGTGGGCAAAAGTACTTTTATAGAAGTTTTTGGCAAGCACTTAACTCGTTTAGATAAGAAAGTAGCTGTGCTTGCTGTTGACCCTAGTAGTTCTATTAACCGTGGAAGTATTTTAGGTGATAAAACGCGCATGGATGAACTGGTAAGAGACGAAAATGCTTTTATACGTCCATCCCCGTCTGGAAATTCTCTAGGTGGTGTTGCAAAAAAAACACGTGAAGCTATCGTTTTATGCGAAGCAGCTGGTTTTGACACTGTCATTATAGAGACTGTTGGTGTTGGCCAATCAGAGACCGCCGTACATTCTATGGTTGACTTCTTTTTACTATTAAAGTTGGCTGGCGCAGGAGATGAATTACAAGGTATTAAACGAGGAATTATTGAAATGGCTGATGCTATCGTCATTAATAAAGCCGATGGAGCAAATATAAAACCTGCGCAATTGGCAAAGGCCGAATTCGCCAGAGCTTTACATTTATATCCACTAAAAGATAGTAATTGGCAGCCTAGAGTTGAAACTTGCAGCGCTCTTAATATCGATAATATTGATACCGTTTGGAAGACTATTGAAGACTACATGCAGCTTACCAAGAGTAACGGTTACTTCGAAAAACGTAGAAATAATCAAAATAAATTTTGGCTCTTTGAGACGATCGACCAACAATTAAAAGACAATTTCTATAAGAACCCCACCATTAAAAAGAAACTAGAATTACTATTAAAAAAAGTAAACAGTTCTAAAATGACACCTTTTGAAGCTGCTCAATTGCTATTAAAACTTCATTTAAAATAATCTATTGCTTCTTTTTATTCCTTAAAAATATAGATTACATTTATTCCACTAAATTTTTACTTGGCTTTTGATTGACATTACTATAAAAAAAACAGGTCGATTACTTAATTGTATTTGCGTGATTCTACTCGTGTCTATTTCTTCTTTTAGTCAAAATAGCCCGAAGGAACATGAATACTATAAATTATTTGACTCGATAATAGGTGTTGGAAACAATGGGTTATATAACGGAACTCCGTATGAAGAACGATTTAGAACCTTAAACATTAGTCACAAATACTTTGTTTCATCAGAATTTGTTAAGGGGAACATTGTCTTTAATAAGCAGCCCTATTATAATATTCAGATGAAGTATGATATTTATGAAGATGAGTTGATTGTAAAACTTCCTACAAATTCCGGGTTTGCTGTTATTCAATTAAGCAAAGAAAATATTGAAAAATTTTCTATTAGTGGACATCAATTTATTAAACTATCACAGGTAAATAATAGTACTTTTCAATCTAACACAGGTTTTTATGAAGTACTCCATCAAAGCAATTTGATTCAATTATTTAAGAAGTATAATAAAGAAAGAAGTGAACATACTGACGAAAAAGTTATTTATAGCAAATTTAAAGGGAGAACTTATTTCTTAGTTGCGTACGACGACAAATATGTAAATATAAGAGCGAAAAGGGATATGATTAACCTATTTCCAAAGCAAAAGAAAAAAATAAATGCTTTTTATCATAAAAGAAAGAGTTTAAGAAAATCGAATTACGATTCTTTTTTATCACAGCTAATGATAGAAATAGGCGATTTCAAACAGAATAAACTAATTGAATCTTAATGAGATTATTTTTACCCTTACTATTTCTTTTGAGTTTTCAATTTGTTACTGGTCAAGACAAAACGGAGCAGGATATATCTATCAAATTTGATAATACAAGTATTGAGGAGGTTATAAATCAAATTGAAGAGCAAACAAGTTATCGCTTTTATTTTGTTAAGAATTGGCTCAATTTACCATCAATAACAGGGAACTATAACAACAAAAACATCTCCTTTATATTAGAAGACATATTTAAAAATACCATTATAAACTATTATATTACAAAAGATCAAAAAATAATTTTAACACGTAGTAATTATATACGTGATTCTTTACCAGATGTTTTTTTAAAAAATAAAGACCCTCAATCTGTAAAAGCAGAATCTGTAAATCCAATTTTATACACCAATGAAAATTCAGATCAAAAATTAGTAACACAAACAATTAGAATAGGAAAAGAATCGAAAAATTCAAAGAATAAATTTTTTACAATATCCGGTTATGCAAAACTTTCCACAACTGATAAACCTATTCAAGACTTGGCTATTATTGTTCAAAATAAAAACATTTATGCACTGACTGACGTAACTGGCTATTATACTGTCAAAATTCCTTCTGGAGTTAATTATATAGAAACTAAGGCTCTAGGAATAAAAGCGTCCATACAGAGAGTTGTTATTTTTAGTGATGGGAAATTAAGCTTCAACTTAAAAGAAGATAATGAAACTTTAGAAGAAGTGATCGTTCAAGCTAATAAAGATAGAAACGTAAAAGAAGCAGCCACTGGTATCACTCAAATAAAAGTTGAAGAAATAAAAAATATACCTTTAATATTGGGTGAAAGAGATATATTAAAAGTAGCAACTACATTTCCAGGAATACAGAAGGCTGGCGAAGGTTCATCTGGCTTTAATGTAAGAGGGGGTAAAGAAGATCAAAATCTTTTCTTACTCGATAATGGCGTTCTATATAATCCCTCTCATTTTTTTGGTATATTTTCAGCCCTAAATCCTTTTACCTCTGGTAATGTAAATATCTATAAGGGAAATATCCCAGCGGAATACGGTGGAAGATTATCATCAGTTTTTAGTATTAATACTAAAAATGGAAATGATCAAAAATTCTCAGGTGAAGCCTCTCTAGGGCCAGTAACAAGTAATTTAACATTAGAAACCCCCATAGTCAAAGATAAATCCGCTCTTCTAATAGGCGGTCGCGGGACCTATTCGGATTGGATTTTAAGATCCTTAGATAACGAATCTTTGCAAAATAGTAAAGCTTCTTTTTATGATATTGTAGCTAAATATAATCATAAAATTAGCGATAAAGATAATTTAGAAACTACTGGATATTATAGCCATGATAATTTTAGTATAAGCTCTGATTCAACATTTACTTATAGTAATAGACTTTTATCATTAAAGTGGGACCATAATTTTAATGAAAAAAATAATGGTAGTCTAATATTTGCGAATAGTGAATATAAATACAATATAGCATTTGATGCAAATTCGACGAATGATTTCAACCAAAGGTTCAAGGTAAACGAAACTGAACTAAAGTTGAAAATGAGATATTTTTACAACGATAAACATAAATTCGATTATGGACTCTCCAGTAAATTATATGTCGTCAATCCTGGAAATATTAACCCGACAGGCTCAGAATCAATAATTCAACCTTTAACAATTCCTAGAGAAAAAGGCTTGGAATCTGCTTTATTTGTTTCTGATAATTTTGAAGTAAATAAGAAACTTTTACTAAATTTAGGAGTGAGATATTCGTTTTATGCCTCTTTAGGACAGGCTTCACAAAGAATTTATCCCGATGACGCTCCGAGAAATGAAGACACCCTGATTGAGACACAAGAATTTGATGAAAATGAAATTATTAAAACCTATGGCGGCCCAGAATTTAGAGCTTCTGCAAGATATTTTTTAGGTACAAATTTTTCTGCTAAAGCTAGTTATAATAGTACTTATCAATATATTCATACACTTTCAAACAATACAACTGCATCTCCTATTGACACATGGAAATTAACCGATTTAAATATTAAGCCTCAACAAGCAACTCAATATTCTCTCGGTTTGTACAAAAACTTAGAGGGTAATTTATATGAAATTAGCCTAGAAGGATATTATAAAAAATCTGAGAACATCTTAGACTATAAAATTGGTGCTAATCTCCTATTGAATGAAACGATTGAAACTGAAGTTCTTCAAGGAGAAGGAAAAGCATATGGAGTTGAATTTTTAATAAAAAAAACCCAGGGAAGATTAAATGGTTGGTTGGGGTATAGTTATTCAAGATCATTTATAAAATTGAATAGTGAATTCAGTGAAGAACGTGTAAATAATGGAGAATTTTTTCCTTCAAATTATGATAAGCCGCATGATGTTAGCTTGGTTGCTAATTATAAGTTAACTAAACGATTTAGTTTTTCAACCAATTTCAGCTATCAAACAGGTAGACCAGTAACCTACCCTGTTGGTAACTTTGTTTTTAATGGCTCTGAAAGAGTTTTGTATAGTGATAGAAATAGATTTAGAATACCAGATTATTATAGATTAGATATTGGTTTGAATATTGAGGGTAATCATAAAATAAAAAAGTTTGCTCATAGCTTTTGGAACATTTCAATTTATAATGTTCTCGGTAGAAATAATCCTTTCTCCGTATTTTTTGTCACTGAAAATAATGAAGTAAAGGCATATCAAAGTTCAATCTTTTCAATACCCATACCAACAATTACGTATAATTTTAGATTTTAATAATGCTTAGAGTTTATAAAAAATGAAGATTTTTAAATCATATTTCTTTTGGATATTAATTTTAGTTTTAACAAACAATAGCTGTATTGAACCTATTGAAATTAAAACAATAACTTTTGATGATGCCTTAGTGATTGAAGCAACAATTACGGATGAATTTAAGTTCCAAGAAATATCTTTAACCAGAACTTATCGGTTTGAAGAAGATGGGCCGTTAACAGAAAGTAATGCTGAAGTCAAAATTATTGATGATCTACAAAATATATATACTTTTCAAGAGATAATACCTGGTACATATATATCCTCAACAAAATTTAGCGCAAAGCCAAATGTAAATTATCAGTTACAAATTAACACAAATAATGGAAGGTCATACTCTTCGAGAGAAGCTCAATTAACGGCTACTGCTCAAATTGACAGTGTTATATCATATCAAGACGTTAATGATGATGGGGTGACCGGCATATCCATTGGGGTAAATAGTTTTAATCCATTAGGTAATTCGCAATACTATCGCTTTGAATATGAAGAAACATACAAAATTATCGCTCAATACTGGGTGGCTTATGAAGCTGTTGTGATTTCTGACTCTTCTCCTTATCAAGTAGATATCGTTTTAAAAACAAATATGAATGATCAGATTTGTTACGATACCAATTTTTCACAAGGAACCATACAAACTGAAACAACAAGTTTTTCTGAAGATAGAATTACAAATTTTCTTGTAAGATTTATACCTGAAAATGACAAAATCATAAACCATAGATATAGTATATTGGTAAAACAGTATGTTCAATCTCAAGAGGCCTATACTTTCTACAAGATATTAGAAGAACTATCAAGTTCTGATAATTTATTCTCTCAAATTCAACCTGGTTTCTTGGAAGGAAATCTCTTTTCTAATGATAATATTGAAGAAAAAGTAATTGGTTTTTTTGAAGTATCATCAGTTTCGACGAAAAGACATTTTCTTAACCGTATAGATATTTTACAAACGAGTTTTAGGCCTCTTGATTGCGACTTTAGAGCACCAGAATTTGAATTACCTTTTTCAGGTGGTTCTCCTCTAGTGGAATTACTTTTATCTGGAGGATTTAAATATTACGAGGATCTTGATCCCTTAGCCCCACCTCCACCTCCTAGTGGGGTTGTAGGTAATGGGCCGTATATAATTGTTGAAACTAAATGTGCTGACTGTACAGTCTTAGGAAGTAATATAGTTCCTGATTTTTGGATTGACTAACGAAAAAATATAATGAAGTTACACAAATTAATACCACTCTTTTTCTTCGCTGTAAACTGTATTTTTATGTTCGGTCAAATGGACATAAATAATAAAAGTTTACTTAGTGATATTCCTCAAGAAAAAATATTTGTACATCTTAACTCATCAATATTATTTAGTGGCGAATATTTACTCTACAATATATATTGTTTAAACGCTGATACGAATAGATCAAGCAGTTTAAGTAAAATAGCCTATGTAGAATTGATCGGTTCAGACAAAAATATAGTCATTAAACATAAAATAAGATTAGATCAAGGAATAGGTAATGGAGATTTTTTTATTCCGCCGACAATTGTCTCAGGTAATTATAAACTTATAGCTTATACACAATGGATGCGAAACATTGGCGAGAGTCATTTCTTTCAATCCGACATAACGATTATAAATCCTTTTAATACAGATCAAAATAATTTAATAAGAAAAGAGAAGCGTGATACTATTCATAGCGTAACCGACAAAAATAGTCATAAGATTATTGAATTATCTAAGGAAGAGCACAGTACATATTTTGATTTAAACCTTAGTAAAAAAAGCTTTATCAAAAGAGAAAAAGTACAAGTGAACATTAATGCTGTTGATAGTAAATTTCCTGAAGGAAACTATTCTATTTCTGTTAGAAAAGTATTTCCCATTAACATAAGAAGGGTTCCACGCACAACTAATTATTTGGATACAAAACGGCAAAATAAAACAAAAAATTTAGAGTCGAAATATTTACCTGAATTACGAGGCGAGTTAATTTCTGGGAAGGTTATTTCGAGGGTAACGAAAAAACCTGTATCCAATCGGAATGTTGCACTGTCTATTCCAGGTAAAAATTACATTCTGAAAGTGGCTAACACAAACGATTTGGGTTTTTTCTACTTTAATGTATCCAAAGAATATGAGAATATTCATGCTACAATTCAAGTAATTGATGGTGATAATTATGAAATTGAATTGACGAAACCAAATGACTTAGAATACGATGATTTAAAATTTTCTGATTTTAAAATTACGCCAGAAATAAACGATTTAGTACTTCAAAGAAGTATATATACTCAAATTGAGAATGCTTATCAAAATGAAAAACTCAATATATTCGACAGTATACAACCGAATACACCTTTTTTTCAGTCTAATGCTATAGTATTTAATCTAGATGACTATACAAGATTTCCTACAATGAAAGAAACAATTGTAGAAATAATTGACCCAGTGTATGTTACCAACAAGAAAGGTGTTTCATTATTACATATAAAAGGTATATTAAATGCAAAAATTTCACCTCTTGTTCTTTTCGATGGGGTTATTATTGAAGACCATAGCGACATCATTAATTATAGTGCCCATAAAATTAAAAGTATCAGTTTAATTCGAAGTGAATATATTTACAGCACAAAAAAGTTTAACGGTATTTTATCTTTTGAAACGATCGATGGCGATTATAAAAATAATTACGCTAAAAATTATATTAAAAAAATAAAATTGCACCAACCTCTTAGAAATAAAATATATTTCGAACAGCATTATAATGAAAATGACAGTTCTAATAGAATCCCAGATTTTAGAAATCAATTATTATGGAAACCAAAATTAAAGATTGATAGCATCGATACTATTATTACATTCTATACATCGGACAATGATGGTGTTTACGAAATTTGTTTAGAAGGTTTCACAAAAGAAGGACAGCCCGTATCAATAAGAAAGACAATAAATGTTAATTAAAATCAAGCATCATTCTTGACTTTCATCAACTAATTTTATTTCGAAAATTAAATCAGTATTTGGTGGTATTGGCCCGTTTTGCTGAGGACCATAACCTAAATGCGAAGGTATGAACACCATTGCCTTATCACCATAATCCATGGTAAGCATGCCTTCTCTAAAACCAGGAATCAATGTCGCTTCCGTGCTATAGGGCATTGTGAATGGATTGTATGATCCCGCATTTTCGGCACGTTGATCATATTTTCCGAAGATTTCATTTATTTCTTTATAGGTACTATAAAATAAATTACCATCCGTAAAATAACCAGAACAATTAATTCTAACCGTTGTACCTGTTTTAGGCTTAACCCCGCTACCTTTTTCAATAATTAACATTTTTAAACCTGATGCTAATTCTTTCGCTTTTATTTTATTCTCTGCAGCTATTTTCAAAAAATCACTTTTAGCTTTGGCCATAGTTTCTTGCTTCACCTTAGCGGCAACTTCTAGTTCCTTAAAATAACCATCGAAAACTTTTGATGCATCAAATTTTTTAGCTTCCTTACCTACCCGTATGATATTAACTGTATTCATTTTATCACCAATAGCAATACTGTCTACAACATTCTGACCTATTAATAATTGCCCAAAAATAGTATAACTTCCATTGATACTTTGATACTCAGTATGCGTTATAAAAAACTGACTTCCGTTCGAATCTCTACCAGCATTTGCCATAGCGAGTACTCCGGCTTTATCAAAAACATACATCTCTGTACTATCTGATTTTTTCGGATGCTCATTCTCAAATTTATATCCCGGTCCACCAGAACCAATACCATTAGGATCACCACCTTGAATCATGAAATTTGCAACAACACGATGAAATGTAAGTCCGTCATAAAAAGGTTTGCCTTTGTACTTATCTTTTACATAGGTATTATTACCTTCAACTAACGTTATAAAATTTGCCGTAGTGATCGGTACATTTTCGTAATACAATTCTAATAGTACGTCTCCTTTTGCAGTTTCAATGTTTGCATAGATACCATCAGTCAAATCAGTATATTTAGCCGTTTTACACGATGCAAATACAAGCATAGCCAAACATATTGTAATTTTTAAAAATCTCATTTTCATCATTTAGTGGTAAATATTTTTTTGAGTGCTACAGTAAAAATTAATGGTTGATTTCCAGCAATTTTTTGATAACCTGAATAGCCATATGCTTTATGTGAAGGAAATAAAAACACAACTTCTTCTCCTTCTTTCATTAACTTTAAACCATCTTGCAATCCAGATATTAACTCCTCTCGATCCACAACATAGTTTCTATCACCTAATGCCGCTTTAGTGTATAAAATCTCATCATTTACGTCTTTAATTTCATACCCATAGACAATCTCATCACCCTTAATAGGGAATTTCGTTGAAATCGAATCTCTGACATTATATCGATACCAAAAACCGTTTGGAGAGGTTATATATACCTGCAGAGAGTCATTTTTTATATAATTTAATAATGCTTGCTCTTCAACCTCATTGATAATTTTATTCCGCTCTATGGATTCTTTTAAAAAAGTCGACGTTTTTCTAACAACTGGTTTGCGTGGTGCCGGACTCGCACAACTTATAACCAAGACTAAAAACAATAAAAAAATACTATTCTTCATAAGATGCTTGTAATTCTTTTGTATGGTTTGGTAAAATTTCTAAAAATCTAGTGACAGTCTTTTTTAAAGAATCTTCGCTTCGCCCTCCTGCTGCATTATCATGACCTCCACCGTGAAAATATGTACGTGCAAAATCATTTACTGAAAATTTCCCTCTAGATCTGAATGACATTTTGATGATCCCCTGCTTTTGATCTTCTATAAAAATAACTGCAAAAACAATCCCTTTTAATGATAATCCATAATTAACAAATCCCTCTGTATCACCTTTTTTGAAATTATATGAATTTAATTCTCTTTGAGAAATTGTGATATAAGCAGTATTACTTGCAGCTACCGTTTTTAAATTTTTAAGCGCTGTACCCAATAATTGCAATCTACTATAAGAATTTGTATCATATAAGCGATTGTGAATTTTTGTGTGATCAATACCAATTTCCATCAAGTGCGCAACGATATTATGCGTATCACTTGTTGTTGAAGGATACTTAAACGATCCCGTATCGGTAACAATTCCCGTATATAGGCACGAAGCAGTAGCTAAGTCTACTTTATCTAGTTCGTCTAACATTTTAATAAAATGATAGATCATTTCACATGTAGACGCTTTTGAAGGGTCTGAATACATATATTTTGCATAATCATCAGGTTGCTGATGATGGTCAATCATAATAAAATCAGCAGAAGCCTTTTCTAAAACTGCTTGCATTGCGGAACCAACTCTATTCAAAGCGTTGAAATCTAAGGTAAATATGATGTCCGCGTTATTCAGAAGTTCTGTTCCTTTAGACGCACTCTCTTCAAAAATTACAATCTCATCCTGACTTGGTAACCATTTTAAAAAATCTGGACAATCATTTGGTGAAACCACTGATACGTCTTGATTAATTTTTTTCAAATAATGGTATAAGGCCAAGCTTGAACCGTATGCATCTCCATCTGGATTCCTATGTGATACGACAACGATCTTATTCGAACTAGATAATAATTTTTTTATCTTTAAAATATGGTTTTTATTCATCGGACGCGAAGATACAATAAATTACTATTTCTTAATTTGCAAAATAGCTAGCTTTGACAAGCAAAACACCGCAGAATGACTACTGTTTTAATAGTATTCGTTGTAATATTCCTTACATGCAGCCATCCAAAAAGTTCTAAAACTGAATTTCAAATTTAGAAAATAATTTCACCATTGCATTCGGTTTGTGTAACAATCAAGACTTAAAAAACATTTTTTGGAATGATATCTTAAAAATTAAATCAGATGTGTGGATTTGGGGAAGAGATAATATTAATCAATTCTTGAGTTTGATTTTAAACAAAAACAGTTATTTTTGCAGCTCAATTTAGAAAAATAAAAAAATGACAAATAGAACATTTACAATGCTAAAGCCTGATTCGGTTGAAAAAGGTAATATTGGCGCAATTTTAGAAAAAATCAATGCTTCGGGCTTCAAAATCGTCGCAATGAAATTGACACAAATGACAACGAGAGATGCTGAAACTTTTTATGCCGTTCATAATGAAAGACCTTTTTTCGGTGAATTAGTAACATATATGACACGCGGACCCATCGTTGCTGCGGTTTTAGAAAAAGAAAATGCTGTAGAAGACTTTAGACTTTTAATTGGTGCAACAAACCCCGCTGAAGCGGCTGAAGGCACCATAAGAAAGGCGTTTGCTACATCTATTAGTGAAAATGCAGTACATGGCTCAGATAGTGACGAAAATGCAGCTATCGAAAGCGCCTTTCATTTTTCGGGTAGAGACATGTTTTAATTTTCTGATACTCTTAAACATAAAAAAGCTCTTGAATGTTCAAGAGCTTTTTTATGTTTATACATTAATTATTTTCTAATACTTAATTGCTTTTTTACTGATAACTGAACCATCTTTCATAGTAGCATTCAAAAATAATACCGTTCCTGCTTTGATACTTTCAGAAGGGACATCGAATGACGATGAATTAGGATTGAAATCGATAAGCAGTCTACCCGTAACGTCATATACTTTTAATGTAGCTACCTCTAAACCTGCTTTTATTTTCAACGTTTCATTTTGACTGTATACAACAAAGCTGTTATTTAAAACCGCTTCTTCAGTGCTTAAAACGCCACTATTAAACTTCAACGTAAATCTTTCTTTATAATTACCTGCCGCAGTGACATCAAATTCATATGCTCCTTGTTTTAAATCATGAACAATATTCAACTCATTATCCACAAGATACATATCTTCATCAGCTAATACACCTTCTACGTTTCCTATAGAAATTTTATGTTTATTTTCTAAAGCCGTATAGAATCCTAAAGACACTTCTTTTGCTTGATTGAAAGCTCCTAGACCTTGTATAGCGTAAATATTGTCTTCTAAATTTGAATAGAACGTAATATTACTAGATCCTAAATGTAATCCGTCATAACCTCTATCAACACCATCTGTCGCTTCCTCCATAAAGCCTATTAATAGTTGATTTGAAGATTTGCCATCTTCACTTGACATATTCAACCAAACTCTATCTTTTTGTGTGGTAGTTTGATCAGATTTAAAGAATTGAGCGTCATTACCACCTACAATTCTCATACTATTATTAAATCTCACAAGTCCATTACCAGGTGTAACGACTCTAATTAAAAAACCTTGACCTGAACCAATAATGTTAGTAGGAGTTACACCCGTACCTTCATCATTTCCTGAGCCAACTCCACCAACCAAATTATAGGTTGCATAATCAGCAGCAGTAAATTCACCTGTAGTTCCACCGTCTATTTGTGTGCCATGTGTCCATAACCAGATAGTAGCATCGGTTGTTACATCATCTCCATTATTAATTTCATTGTTAGCTTGATTCTTTAAAAATATATCAATATCAATTGCCGAAGGATACGGATTACCAATAATATTATAACCGCCGTATGTATCAGTATTTGTTAAATCAATACCAACAGAAACATCAACTGATCCAGTGTGAGGCGTTCCAACAAAGTTTACTTGATGTTGTTGACCTGTCGTGATAGAAGAAGGTGCTTCCGCTAAATAGCCTCGGCCTTCTGTCATCGAACCTGAAGCAATTTCCCAATTACCTGTGTCACCACTTGATGGCGTTCTCCATTGGAAGATTCTAGTTGGATCGACCCCTGTAAAAGCACTCGTTATCGTTGTGTTTACTGGTGAAGACCAATACGTATAATCTCTAAAATTATTTAAAGCTGTTGTTTTTTCTATTTTAGTTAAAGAGCCAGTTACAGTTCCGTTTGGCAGAATCATAGTTAAAGACTCTGTATCACCCAAAGTAAAAACGCCATTGTTTATTAAATTATTACGAACCAATACAAAATCAGATCCTGCACCATTACTATCAAGAATAACTGAACCTCCAGAGGTAATGGTTAAATTACATGCCGACAAAGAACCATTACTATTGGTGTAGGCACCATTAATGACAGCCTCTCTTGTCCTATCTGGTATCCCATCACTCCAACTCGTCGTCCAAGTTGTGGAGCCAAAAGATTGTGTACCTATTGCGATATCCATAGATGCATCAGCTACGTCCACTTCGGCATTAGTTAATTCTATGAATTGACTCTCATCATATAAAATATTTGCAGGGTCATATACTATTGCTGGTTGTAAAGTAGTACCACACCCTTTTACTATAGATTTATTAGCTCCCCAGTTTGTAGTTGAAGGACCAACTACACCAATTACATCTACTCTCTGAGCATAGCAATCAATTCCTGTAGTCAATGATATTACAATTACATCATTACCCGTAAAGGTACAAACGTCAGAGGTTACAATATTTGTTGTGCCTATATTTAAT
>RCNB010003533.1_pt1 | contig 16545 bp, 13 predicted proteins | sample 2041321 | NCBI WGS metagenome assembly RCNB01 (sample SAMN09708232, study PRJNA481090) | Marine sediment metagenome, whole genome shotgun sequencing project. | reverse complement strand
AGTATGGTTACTGAAATAAGTAACATTATTGTCCTATGGCGTAGGTTACCCGTGACATAGTTGATCAATTTGTGGTTGCAGTTGTAAGCCTTACGAGCGCGGAGTAATTCCTTTCCCTTGAATATGATCATAGCGTTTCTCCTTTGCCCAGCATAGGATCTTTAATATCTGAAACTCTTAAGTACCGGCGATATTTACACCGGTTTCTCTCGGCCCTAATACGTTTAAGGACTTTTAAATGTAATCGTATTTATTCAACAGCTTAGGTGTTTGGAGTTTTTACGGAATAATAATCACATCATCAGGATTTAACAAGATATTTTGTTTGATATCTTTACCGGAAACAACACGCTCATAATTGAACTCAATCCTGGATTGTCCTTTTTTGTCTTGGCGGAGGATAACGATATCTTCTTTCTTGGCCCATTCGGAAAACCCGCCTGCCGTGGCAATGGCCTGGAGAATAGTTGTTGGCTTTTCCAATAAGTATTCGCCTGGAGAAGCAACCATACCCACAATATAGATTTTCTTGCTTCCGTTTTCTTGGAGCATTACATAAACTGCGGGTTTCTCTACATATTCTGTCAGAGCCTTGGTAATTCGTTCTTTTAGATCCAAGATTGTGCTTTGGTAAGTGTCTACATCATCTACAAGCGGAAGGGAAATCTTGCCGTCTGGGCGAACGCGCACTGTACGAGAAAGGTCCGGCTCTTTCCATACCATAATCTCGAGAACATCTCCAGCCCCAATAAGGTAATCACCCTTTTGGTGTTTTGTTTCATTTTGCAGTGTTGTGGGGTCTGCTGCCAATACATGCCCAGGTGCTATCTCTATAAACGTGTTTCCAAAGAGAACAGATAAGATGAAAGTTATGGCGACAACACAAATATAGCTATACAAGGAATTCCTCATTGTAATCATCGGGTCGATTATCCTTTCTTACAAACTCGTGATAATTTTCCCTTATACCATATTCCTTGATCTTACTCAACAAACCTTTGTAGCTTACTTGTAATAATTCTGCCGCCTTTTTTCGATTCCAGCGGGTGTGGAACAGGACATCTGTAATAGCTAGCGTTTCCGCTTTTCGAACTGCCTTTTTGCACACTTTTTTTAACGCACACGGCACTGTAAAGCCAACTTCATTATCAAAACCGGTTTCATCTGCCAGCAGAGGATTAGTAGCAAAAGAAAAAGCAGTATTTAAGCGATGATAGCCCATTTTTTCATACAGTTCCCGATTGTTTCCTAGGACCGTAATAGTTTGTATGAGATTTTCCAATTCACGAACATTCCCAGGCCACGAATACTCGCAGAACTGCTCTTGGATTTCAGGGCTTAGCGGAGTTAACTTCTTGCCGTGACGGGCTGCATATTTCTTCAAAAAGTGATTGCATAACAGGCCGATATCTTTTTTACGCTCCCTTAATGGTCCTATGTGAATAACGACCACATTAAGGCGGTAATAGAGATCCGTCCTAAAGAGGCCCCGTGAAACCATGTCGCCAAGATCATGGTTCGTAGCCGCCAGTACACGTGAATCAACCTTTGTGTTAATTATGCTGCCAAGAGAGGCAAACTCACTGTCTTCAAGCACCTGAAGCAGCTTGGCCTGCATAGACATGGAAATGTCACCAATTTCATCTAAAAAGATGGTGCCCGAGTGCGCCAGCTCGAATTTCCCCGGTTTTTTGTTAAAGGCGCCCGTGAAGGCCCCTTTCTCAAAGCCGAATAATTCGCTTTCTAACAGATTCCTAGGCAATGCGGCGCTGTTGACCTTGACAAAGGGGTTTTCGGCCCGAGAAGATGCCTTGTGGATTTCCCGAGCTACAAGCTCTTTGCCTGTACCACTTTCACCACTCAAAAGGACCGTTGCATCTGATTTTGCCGCGCGTATAATATGCTGCTTTAATCGAGCCATCATTGGGGTTTGCCCAATAATAGCGGCATCTAACTCCTTGGAAACAGAATCCTGAGATTCTTGTATGAGTTGTTCGATAATCCGTTTCAAGTCATCGTTACTAAAACCCTCGTGCAAATAGGCGAGATTGACCTTACATATTGCTGTTTCGTCAGAGGGGGATGCATTTCCGTCTGTGATAACAAGGATAGGAATGCTGCCTTTTTCACGTTCTATTACTTCGGAAAGCGCCCTTATATGGCCTGTATGATTGCTTGGGCCCAGTAGTAGTAGATCGGGATTATAGCGATCCAGTTCAATTAGAAACTTTCGCTTTTCTGAAAGGCAGTTGGTTTGATACCCATTAATCTTGAGCAGCTCACTTAAGTAGTCCAGTGTGCCTAAAGATTCTTCAACAACAAATACTTTGATTGGTTCCATAGCCTTCCCGCTTTGCTCCGCCTATTTTGTTTGCCTGTCAACAGTGCTTTTACTAGCAAGCATGGTGCCAGCGACAAAATGCTGGTGGAAACTACCGAAGGAAGGTGGGCAAGCCAAAGACAAGTAAAGAACGCAAAGTGAAAAGAAATGAGCTATAGAACAGGTTTGTGAAAGAATCTAAAAGCAAGAACCGATTTTTCCCTGTATGAAAAAAATGAAACAAAACAAGCAAAATAATTCACATTTATAGGAAAGAAATTTACCACTTATAGGAAAACATATACCATGAACGAGGGTCCCGCCTACGCTTTGAGAAGCTTCGGCGCGGCAAGCAGGGATCAGGGTCCTGGGTCCAAGAGAAGATAGTGACGCCGAATAGAACAGCAGAGATTGGTGGAATGTTGAATGGTTAAATGGGGGATTGAGGGACAGGAAAGAACGAAACGGTGAAGCGGGGAAACGGAGAGGCGGTGAGTAGTGATACCCCTGATAACCGGCAACTAACTACTGATAACTGACAACCGGGAACCGGTGTCACTCATCGCGGCGAAGACCTAAACCCTTGATTTTATAAAGAAGGGCTTTATAACTGATTTCCAAAAGTTTTGCCGCCCTCTTTCTGTTCCAGTCTGTTTCCTTGAGCACTACACTGATAAGCTTGCCCTCAGCCTCTTCGACGGCCTTCTTTTTCACTTCCTTTAGCGTAGGAAATTTTTTCTTTTGTTCTGGAGCTACTTCCTGTTGTTCAAGCACAGGCGGTGGAACCTGCGTGGTTAGTTCGTGGCCATTAAATTGTCTTGTCTCTCTGGCCAGCAACTCACTTTTTACAGTGCGCCAGTCTCCCAAGATCATTAACCGTTCCACAGTATTTTTGAGCTCTCGAACATTTCCTGGCCAAGAATATTCGCGGAAAAATTCCCGTGCGCCATCGTTAAATTCAAAGAGCGGCCTCTTAATTTTTTCGGCAAACTGTTTGCCGAAGTGGTCAATAAGTAAATTGATATCATCTTGCCTTTCTCTAAGGGGTGGTATAAAGATCCTGATTATATTCAAGCGGTAGTATAGGTCTTCGCGGAAACGACCTTCTTTTACACACCGTTCCAGGTCTTGATTTGTAGCGGCCAAGACCCAGCAGTTGACTCTTACATCATTCTTGGCGCCAAGGCGTGAGAACTGAAAGTCCTGCAATACTTGAAGCATCTTCGCTTGGAGGGAAATGGGCATGTCTCCAATTTCGTCCAAAAAGATGGTGCCAGTGTGGGCCAATTCGAACTTTCCCATCTTTGATCTGTCTGCACCAGTAAAGGCCCCTCTTTCATAACCGAATAGTTCGCTTTCAAGAAGCTCACTGGGAATTGCGGCACAATTGACCTTAACGAATGGTTTTTCTTTTCGATTGGATGACAGATGAAGGGCCTGGGCAACTAGTTCCTTGCCAACTCCGCTCTCTCCACAGATGATAATATTGAGGTCACTGTTGGCAACTTGACGAATAAGTTCCTTGACTTTCAGGATTGGAGGGCTTTTTCCAGCAAAAATTTGATCGCATATGCTCATGTTTGGTTTTGTCAGATGAATGCGCCTTGTCCTATTTGTGTAATACAGACTCTATTATGTCTGCCAACATTTTAAGATTAAAGGGTTTTTCTAGATAGTAATCAGGGGATTGTTCGCTTGTCAAATTCTTGACTTGCTTGCTATAACCGGTCATCGCAATAATCGGTAGGCCGGGAAATTCTTTCCGCGCAATCTCAATAAGCCCCAGACCGCTGATGTCAGGCATGACAATATCGGTTAAAAGGAGACCATAGTCTCCATTACGCAGAAGCTTCAGTGCGTCAAGGCCTGTAGCGGCAGTATTTACCTCATAATTGGAAAGAGCTAAGAATTCCTCAAGTATGGTGAGAATGGTCTGATCGTTATCAACAACCAAGACTCTGATCTCTGATGTTTTTTCCATTGATGGGCACTAACCTAGTTCACTTGAGGGTAAATCGTTCGTGAACGGTTCACAAGACCTTTTTGTATTACATATTAGCCCAAGAGTGAGCGAAGAGTCAACTTTTTTCCACATACCTTGTGTAAAAAATGGAAATATTTTTCCAAGTAGATAACTTTTTTCACAGTCACTTTGGTGGGATGATAAGGATTCAAGGGGCATAAGCGCTAAGTAATTTTTGCGCCGGATGGACTGTGGAAAGTTAATGAAAAAATGAACGTCCAACATCGAACGTCCAACATCGAATGTTGAATTGGATGTTTGTTTTTCATCCCACGTTGGACGTTCGATATTCAATGTTCGATGTTCATCTTTCAAAACAACCCTTTACATCAACTAACTTGTTACGAAACAGTCACTCTTCTAGTGATCCCCAAACTAAGAAGGCGCTTGTATCTTTTTTAAAGACTCCACCAATTCTTTTACGGCATTGGCTGAGTTTTGAAGTGCAACCTGTTCGTCTTCCTTTAGGTCGATTTGAATAATTTTTTCTATACCGTTACTGCCAAGCTTTACGGGTACACCAAGGAAAAGATTTTCAACACCATATTCGCCCTGCAAGTATGCCGAACAGGGGAGTATCTTTTTCTTGTCTTTCAAGATAGCTTCAGCCATTTCAACGGTCGCAGAGGCTGGTGCATAGTAGGCGCTACCTGCCTTCAATAAGCCAACAATTTCCGCCCCCCCGTTTCGGGTTCGTTCCACCAGGGCGTTAATCCTTTCTTCTGACATTAGTTCAGTAATTGGAATGCCGGCAACAGTTGAATAGCGGGGCAGGGGAACCATGCTGTCACCATGACCTCCCAGAACAAAGGCATACGTGTTTTCGACAGAGACATTGAGTTCCATGGAAATAAAGGAACGAAACCGAGCCGAGTCGAGGACTCCGGCCATGCCTATAACCTTATTCTTGGAAAACCGACTTGTTTCGAGGGCTACATGACACATGGCATCTAATGGATTGCTTACTATGATCAGAATGGCTTCGGGGGACAATGGCGCTATCTGGGCTACAACACTACCGACAATCTTGGTGTTTGTTGAAAGCAGGTCGTCTCGGCTCATACCTGGTTTTCGTGGGACACCTGCCGTGATAATGACAATGTCAGAGCTCCGTGAGGCCTCGTACGAATTTGCTCCCACAATGTTTGCATCGTGTTTTTCGATAGGGGCCGCCTCTTTAAGATCTAAGGCCTTTCCTTGAGGTAGGCCTTCCACAATGTCGATAAGAACAACATCGGATAACTCTTTTTCAGCTAGACGTTGTGCTACAGTGGCGCCTACATTACCAGCTCCAATGACTGTAATTTTCTTATCCATTTTTACCCTCCCGGATAAAATCGCTTTGCTTTTTTGTGAATAGCATACAAGGTATAGCTGTCAATGACAAAAGGAGTGATTTGTTTCTTGACTTCTTGGGACATGAGAATGTAAAAAGTCGAGATGTTCAGCGTTAAAAAAATTAGGATGATAAGGCCCTTTACATCAACTAATACAGTTGCGCCCAAAATGCTCACGGAACGAACAAAATTGACTTTTACGAAACTATCAGGAGTTTCCATTGAAAACAACTACGTATGATATTGTATTGCAGGGTCTAAAATTAGTAAAGCAAGGCAAGGTCAGAGATATCTATGACCTAGGTGATAGCTTCTTGATGGTGGCTAGCGATCGGCTCTCTGCCTTTGATGTCATCTTACCTGATCCTATTCCGGGGAAAGGTCGGATATTGACAGTGATGTCGGAATTCTGGTTCCGCAAGATGGAAAAAATTGTGGCCAATCATTTGATTACCACGGATGTTGAACGCTTCCCGGAGGAATGTCGTGTCTATGCTGAGATTTTGGAAAATCGCAGTATGTTAGTCCGTAAGGCAGAGCCGTTGCCGTTGGAATGCATTGTAAGGGGATATATTGCGGGGTCGGGATGGAAGTCCTATGTGGAATCTCAAAGTATTTGCGGAACGAAACTTCCCGAAGGTTTGTTGGAATCGGACCGTTTACCAGAACCCTTATTTACACCCTCTACCAAGGAGGATGTAGGAAGACATGATGTAAACATTAGCTTTTCTCAAGCACAAAAACTCGTGGGAGATCCCCTGGCAACGAAACTCAAGGAATTGAGCGTATCAATATATAAACGTGCTGCGGAAATCGCTGAGACCTGTGGGATTATCTTGGCTGATACAAAATTTGAGTTCGGCCTAATTGACGGAAAACTGGCACTTATCGATGAAATACTCACACCCGATTCGTCCCGTTTCTGGCCCAAAGCAACATACAAGCCTGGGAAAGCGCAGAAAAGTTATGACAAGCAATACGTCCGTGATTATCTTATCTCTGTCAACTGGGACAAAAAGCCACCAGCTCCAAGGCTTCCGGCCGATGTGGTGGAAAATACGAGGCGGAAATACGAGGAGGCCTTAGAAAGGTTGACCGGTAAGGTTGATGATAAGGGTTCAAGGGGCATAAGTGCTAAGTGATTTTTGCGCTGGATGAACTGGAATGAACGTCGAACATCGAACGTCCAACATCGAATTTTGAATGAAAAAAAATGAAGAAAAAGAAATAACTGTCGAATGTTCGCTGTTGGATGTTTGTTTTTCATTCGACGTTCATCTTTCAAAACAATTTTTTACGAACCATCAACCGTGAGATACGACCAGCGCACAGTAATACTATCGGAGGTAGACACAACCGATCACACCTTCTGCCTCAGTCTGCGTATAGATGTTGGCTCGCTTGTCGATTCCATCCATGTCCTTGGATTAATCAATCCCCCTATTCTGAGACGAAACAACGATAGGAGTTACACAATTCTATGTGGGTTTCGTCGTGTTAAGGCATGCCGGTTGCTTAAATGGCCAAAGATTGAGGCACGGGTGGTCGCTGCGAACTATTCTGAAGCCCAACTTTTAGAACTTGTCATACAAGATAACACCTCACACCGAAGTCTTAATCTCATTGAGCAGGCCCGGGGTACTCAAAAGCTTTTATCTCTTAGGCCGACGATCGATCTTGGAACCCTAGCTTCATTGTTCGGTTTTCCCCCAAACAAAAAAATTTTTCAAAAGATTATGGCATTGGCAGGACTTCCGGAAGCCGTGCAGGAGGGATTGTTGGACCAGAAGATATCCTTTGAGGCTGCAGTAGACCTCTCAGGGCTTTCCATTAATGATACTATGGGTCTTTTCGATCTGTTGAAGGGATTAAAACTGAGTCAAAACAAACAAAAGGAAATCATTACCATGGCTCGCGAGATCGCGATTCGAGAAGACCTTCAAGTTTTGGACGTAATTCAGTCTCCAGCGGTTCAAACAGTTCTGGCCGAAGATGAATTAAATCGAAATGAAAAGGCTGCCAACATCAGAAACTATCTCAGAAAGCGGCGGTTTCCAAGATTGGCCAAGGCCGAAAAAAGTTTTTTCGAAAATATCAACCAATTAAAATTAAATAATTATTTACATATTACCCCGCCTGCCAATTTTGAAGGGAGGTTCTATGTATTGCGCATGGCCTTCAAGGATCTCAAAGACCTAAGAAAACGCCGCCAGGAGCTTGATGCCTTGATTCAAAACCCTGCCATGACAAAGTTGGTAGGGGAGGGGAGTGAACTGGAATGAGATGATTTCTCGGCTTTACATCGACGAAGCAGTCAAAGAATATCCGTTGGTCAAGGCTATACAGAAACGACTTGCCGGCATTGAGACTACCGTGGTTTCTGATAGCGCTGATTTCCAACAATCCATGGCAAACATGCACGATCCAGTAACCGATCCGATAACCGATCCTATAACAAGGGGGAAGGAAACTCTTTTTCTTACGCAGCATCGAGGGTCCTTTCTGAAGAAGTGTCCGGGAACAAAAGACTATATCTGTTGTGGTTATCAGATCCTTCATATCGGAACATATTGCACCATGGACTGTGCCTATTGTATTTTACAAACCTACTTTCGACCACCAATCCTTCAGTTTTTTGTGAACCAAGACGCACTTTTTAAAGAAGTTGATACTTTGTTTGATTGCAGCCAACCACCTTTTCATCGCATTGGCACAGGTGAGTTTACGGACAGCCTCATATGGGAACAATGGACTGGGGTTTCAAGGAACTTGGTACGCCAATTTGCCTCTCAAGACCGTGTGGTTTTGGAGCTTAAGACAAAGACATGTGATATTGAGAACCTAAGAGACCTTAAACATAACAAGAAAACGATAGTAGCTTGGTCTGTGAATACGCCTTCAGTCATCTGTCGGGAAGAACGGGGTACTCCAAGTATTAAGGCCCGCTTAAGGGCTGCGGCCCAATGTGAGAGATGGGGTTATCCTTTGGCTTTTCACTTTGACCCTTTGATTATATACGATGGATGGGATGAAGATTACAAAAGGCTTGTAAGAGAGCTTTTTAGTACAGTGTCGCCAGAAAACGTTGCATGGGTCAGCCTTGGCTCTTTTCGATTTATGCCTTCCCTAAAACCGGTTATCCAGAGGCGATTCCCAGAGTCAAAAATCGTGTATGGTGAATTTATTCCGGGACTTGATGGGAAAATGCGATACTTCAAGCCATTGCGTATAGAGCTTTACCGTAAAGTAGTGCGTTGGATCAAAGAATTGGCTCCCGAAGTGGGTATATATTTTTGTATGGAAGACGAAGAGGTCTGGCAGAACACATTAGATTTTGTCCCTGAAAAGGATACGGGCTTGTCAAGGATGCTGGATGAATATGCTGCAAGGCATTGCGGGATAAAGGTTTAGGGTTCAAGGGTTCTGGGCTCGAATGTTCCGGGTTTCTGGCTTTGTTACTGATAACCGACAACTGGTAGCTGACAACTAATACCTGGTAACTGACGAAAGAGATGATAATACAATTCAGAGCTTGCCGAACTTGGGTCGTATGGTGTTTGTTTTTTGCAGTATTGTGTTTTCCTGAAAAGGCCTGGTCGGCTTCCTTTCGTTTGTACGGTGGGTTGACGATGGAGACACAATAGTCCTTTCCGACGGTACACGCCTCCGTTATATCGGAGTTGATGCACCGGAAATCAAGCACAAAGATATGCCGGCTGAAAGATTTGGGCATAAATCCAAAGTCTTCAACCGAGATCTGGTATACCACAAGAAGGTACATCTGGAACTTGGCAGACAACAACACGATCATTATGGTCGCCTGCTGGCTTATGTGTTCCTTGAAGACGGAACATTTGTCAATGACAAACTAGTAAGAAGCGGCTACGCATATTATCTTTTTCGCGAGCCAAACATGAAACATAACCGCCTCTTGTTGATTGCCCAACGAGAGGCGATGGCAAAAAGAGTGGGGCTGTGGAAGGAATTTCAAGATAAAATCGGCCACTATATTGGTAATAAACGTTCAAAACGCTTTCACCGCATAACGTGCCGATTTGGAAAGGCTACAGCAAAACGGAACCGAATCTCTTTTGACAAAAGATATGCGGCTTTCTGGGCAGGATACAGTCCTTGTAAAAAGTGTAAACCATAAATCTTGGTTAATGAAAAAAATGAACGTCCAACATCGAACGTCCAACATCGAATTTTGAATGGAAAAAGATGAAGAAACAGACTTATGACCTGGAAGAAAGGCTGATCGAGTATTCGGTGAGAATCATAAAGATCGTTGAACAGCTTCCAAATACCAGAACAGGAAACCATGTTGCGGGCCAATTATTAAGATCGGGAACTTCACCTTATCCAAACCATGGTGAAGCCCAGGCAGCGGAGTCCCCAAAGGACTTTATCCATAAGCTTCGTATCTCACTAAAGGAACTCAGGGAGACCCAGAGATGGTTAAAACTTGTTCGGCGTGTACCACTAATAAGAAAGGCTGAACTATTAGATGAAATTTTTGAGGAAACAGAAGAATTAATTAAGATTTTTGTTACGAGTATCAAAACGGCTAAAAAGAAACAGAAATAACTGCTGAAAGTTCGGTGTTGGATGTTTGTTTTTCATTCGACGTTGGACGTTCGATGTTCAATGTTCGACGTTCATCTTTTAAAACAACCCTTTACATCAACTAACCGGGAGAAGAACCGCATTTTTTAACGCTGAACATCTCGACTGATTTTTCCTCAAACTTTAGGTCTTATCCCTCGCCCTTTGCTCTATGTCTTAGGCACTTATCTCACTCCTTTTTCTCTTTCTCTATGAGTTTCTGTAAAATGTGTGCAGGGACTTCAGCATAATGGTCAAACTCAGAGACAAAAGTTCCCCTTCCCGCGGTCATGGAAGTTAGATCAGGAGCGTATCTTTGAATCTCGGCCATGGGGATTTGTGCCTCAATTACCTGGTTCTTCCCCTGGACTTCCATGCCCAGGATTTTGCCGCGCCTACTGTTCAAGTCACCAATTACATCTCCCATGAAATCTTCCCGGACGGTTACAGTAATGTTCATGATCGGCTCTAGCATGGTGGGGCTGGCCTGCTGTAATCCCTTCTTGAAACACATAGAAGCTGCAATCTTAAAGGCCATTTCAGAAGAGTCTACCTCATGTGACTTCCCATCATAAAACCGCACTTTGACATCTACCACCGGATAACCTGCTTGTACGCCAGAGCCCATCGTCTCCAATATGCCCTTTTGCACTGCCGGCACAAAATTGCGGGGCACATTCATGCCAGAGAGGTCTTCTTCAAATTCAAAGCCTGTTCCCTCCGGAAGAGGGGAAACATCAAAATGGACTTCGGCAAATTGACCACGACCACCTGACTGTTTCTTGTGACGATAAACCATACCCTTTGCTGTATTCTTAATCGTTTCCTTATATGGAATCTTCGGAGAATTTAGATCTACTTCGACGCCGAACTTGCGTTTAAGTTTTTCAACCATGGTTTCGATGTGAATTTGCCCTATCCCGGAAATGACAATCTCCTTGGTTTCAGCATTTCTGTCTAGTTTAAGGGTTGGGTCTTCTTCCAAAAGTTTGGATAACGAAGTAAAAATCTTATCTTCATCTCCTTTCGATTTTGGGGACATAGCATAGGAAATAAGAGTAGGTGGGGGAGCAAGCTTTTGAAAACGTATCTTGTTGGCTTTGGTGCAAAGTGTGTCTCCCGTAGTAGTCTCTTTGAGCTTTGCAATAGCCAGGATATCTCCCGGACCTGCCGAGACCATGGGTTTTTGTTCTTTTCCTGCGATCTGAAGGAGTTGTCCGAACCGCTCCTTCTTGTCCTTTGATGCATTGAACAAAGAGCCATCCGGCTTAAGGGTTCCGGAAAAGATCCTGAGGATACTTAGTCTACCCGAATAAGGATCGGCAATTGTCTTAATAACAAGGGCGGAAAAGGGGGCGTCTGTTTCGGGGTCAATTTGCTTTGTTTGTTCAGTTGCCAGGTCCTCTGCAGAAACTGCGCCCCGCTCCAGGGGAGACGGCAAACACGCGTTGATGAAATCCATTAAAAGGTCAATGCCAACATTTTTCGTGCCAGCCCCGCAAAGGACGGGAACAAAGCTCCGATTAAGGGTGCCGACCCTAAGCCCCTCAAAAAGCTCTTCGTCAGTGGGGGGTTGTCCATCCAGATATTTTTCCAACATTGCATCATCTGCCTCGGCAATGTTTTCCATGAGTGTTTCCCGTTCCGCTGCTACTTCATCTTGCATTTCTGCTGGGATTTCAATTACTGTGGCCTTCCCACTATCATCATACACATAGGCCTTTTGGCTGATTAGATCGACAACGCCTTTAAAGTCTTCTTCTGAACCAATGGGAATTTGTACCATTATTGGTTTTGTGTCGAAGATTTTTGTAATATCGCTAAAGGTCTTGGAAAAATCAGCTCGTTCCCTGTTCATCTTGTTTACAAATACCAGCCTGGGTATTTCCAGTTGATCGGCAATTTCCCATGCCTGCTCCGTCTGGACTTTAAGGCCTTCAATAGCCTCAATGACAACAACAGCTCCATCAGCGCCCTGAAGGCATGATCTTGTGTCGGCAAAAAAGTTGGCGTCGCCAGGAGTGTCAATGATATTGACGTTATGCTTCTTCCACGGATATTGATGAAAGGCCGTGCTAATACTAATATTTCTACGGATCTCTTCAGGCTCAAAATCCATCACACTGTTTCCGTCATCCACCTTGCCGAGACGTGTGACAACGGCAGCGTTGAATAGAAAAGCCTCGGCGAGCGAAGTCTTGCCTGCACCACCATGCCCAACTAAAGCAACGTTTCTTAGAAATTTTACACTTTCATCCATGTATATCCATCTCCAATCCGTTGTTTTTTCCCGCTTGAGCCATCTTAGCGGAAGATGTCATAAGTATATTTTATGAAGAAAAAAATCAACCCCAAAGTTGATTTTAGACTCAGTCGCAATACAACAGAACGGCATGATTCATAAATGGTATTAGATTGGCACAGGGGATGATTTGTGCTAGACAGATATCAACGAGAGGATACCATGATGTATTACATTAACTGTGCACCGAAACTTTGTGAGATAGTAGATATAATCATAGATGGGCCAAATTAACATGATTGAGCTTTTTAAAGATCTTGGTGAAGATGAGGCAAATTCATACGCATTGACCCTTTCGGCGTATAATATCTCACATCGTGTAATAAGAGGGCGCAGTGGTGGGTTTAGTTTGTATGTAGATGAGTTGAATCATGAAAAGGCCCTGGATATAATCGAAGGATATATTGAGGAAAACAGGAGAATCAACCATACCGACCTTGGCCCTAATGGTGAATATGGCAAGACATTTACAGGATTATGGGCGGCAACTATTCTTCTTGTTTGCTACACAGTTGTCGTAGCCTGTAATCAGAATGAAAGCATTATTAGGACTTACGGATCATCGGCTTCACATATCTTGCGGGGAGAACTTTACAGGACGGCAACTTCGCTCATGCTTCACACAAATGCCTTGCACCTAGCAGGAAACATGGTAGGCATCGCCCTTTTTGGGACAGCCGTATGTAGTGTTGCCGGTTGGGGGGTTGGGTGGGTTATGATCCTTGCTAGCGGGATAATCGGAAATACCGCTAATGCCTTCCTGTATAGGGAAGGACATCTTTCAATTGGGGCCTCCACTGCAGTCTTTGGCGCAATAGGCATCCTTTGCGCACTACAGTTCTTGAAGAAATTGAGGAGCAGGGGATATCGTATGAAGGCATGGCTTCCCCTCGGAGGTGGTTTGGCCCTACTAGGCATTCTCGGTTCCGGTGAGCATTCGGATATTATGGCACATTTGTTTGGATTTGTGGCAGGAATCAGCCTGGGAGGATTTTATGCCCTTCTGATAAAAAAGCCGGCAAAAAAGGCTTGGCAATTCATTTGTCTTGTTTCCGTTTTGATTGTTCTTGTGGTGGCTTGGATGATCCCGGTATAAAGATAAGGGTTCAGGGGTTCAAGGGGGCAAGGATTCAAGTGAAATGCTTAAGAATTAAAAAAAGTCCATAATAAAATCATTTCTGCGTGACCCTAAAAACTTCTTCAATGGTTGTGATGCCGTCCAAGACTTTTTGTGCGCCATCTTGCCTAATATTGATCATCCGGTTTTCCACAGCTTTACGCTTTATGGTATTGGCATCGGAACTCTTCAAGATGAGATTTTTGATGTCATCATCGAGAAACATAAACTCGAAGATGCCCATTCTTCCTTTATAACCTGTATGAAGGCAGGAAGGACAACCTCTCCCCCGATAAAGCTTTCTTCCTTCCAAGTTGCCATGTGATAGGCCAATGCTTTTCAGGGATTCTTCGTCGGGGTCATAGGGCTTCTTACAATCATTACAAATCACGCGGATTAAGCGCTGGGCCAAGATGGCAAGGACGGAAGAGCTTATCAGGAAAGGCTCTATTCCCATATCTATCATCCGTGTGATTGCACTTGCAGAATCGTTTGTATGCAATGTTGAAAAAACGAGATGTCCGGTTAAAGCAGATTGAATGCTGATTTTCGCCGTTTCCGTGTCTCGGATTTCACCAACAAGTATAACATCTGGGTCTTGACGTACTATCGAACGCAGTCCTTTAGCGAAGGTAAGATCAATCTTAGGGTTTACTTGAATTTGAGCAATACCATCCATTTGATACTCAACGGGGTCTTCTATAGTAATGATATTGATCTGTGCTGTATTGATAGTGCTTAGCGCTGCATAAAGCGTCGTAGTTTTGCCACTTCCGGTTGGTCCTGTTACCAAAATAATACCATGAGGATTATGGATAAGACCGTCAAAAGCCCCTAGCTTGTCTTTGGGCATGCCAAGGTCAGAGAGTTTAAGTAATACGTTTGATTTGTCCAACAACCGGAGCACTACCCTCTCTCCAAAGGAGGTAGGGATGGTGGAGACACGAATATCAACGTTCTTATTGGCAATTCTAATCTCAATCCTTCCGTCTTGGGGGAGTCTTTTTTCTGCGATGTTGAGCTTGGCCATAATCTTGACTCGAGAGACCAGTGTTGACTGGATATGCTTTGGTGGTGTGAGCTTGTCATAAAGGATCCCGTCCACACGGTATCGAATCTTAAGTTTGTTCTGATATGGTTCAATATGGATATCGCTAGCCCTGGCTTTCACCGCCTGTGAGAGCATCAAGTTGACTAACCTGATAATTGGTGTATCGCTTGTTTCATCCAAAAGGTCCGCGGTTTCTTCAATCTCTGACATGATTGACTCGCTGTCGTCGTCATCATGCATACCCTCGATTACCTCTTCGGCAGAATGTCTGCCCATGTCATAGGCAGCATTAATGGCGGCCAAGATTACTCCATGGGGAGCGAGTATGGTTTGAATACCATTCCATCCAAGGGCAAGACGCAAATCATCAACGACTTGAAAATTTAACGGGTCATTGACAGCGATGAAGGCCTCGTCACCCTTCATCACGGGAATCATGTTATATTTTTTTAAAAATTGAATGGGGATTTGTTCCGTGAATTCAATTCTCATGTTCTCGGTGGGTAGAGTAGGAAAGAAGGGAAGGTAAAGCTGAATCCCCAGGCTTTTCAAAACATCCGGTTCAGAGACAGCCTTTCGATCAATCAAGATCTGTCCAATCCGACCGGACTTTTCTCCCTGGATCCGAAGGGCTTCCGTGAGGGCCTCAATGTCTAAACCACATGTCTCAACCAGTATTTCGCCAAGGAGTCTATGGTTCATTGCTGTTATGTTTTGTGCTCAGATTATCATCTGGTGCAGTTTCGGCATCTTTTTGAGTCGGCTTTTCGTACATCTTGATTACGCCTTCTTGGAGTTTGTCGATACTTTGCCTCTTTTCCTTGTAAAGATCTGCAGCTTCAGCCGGGTTTTCGAGGACATGTGGAGTTAGAAAAATGAACAGGTTTGTTTTGTCTCGGGTCCTGGAATAGGACTTAAACAACCATCCCAACAGTGGAATATTACCAAGACACGGCACTCCGGCTGTACCTACACTTATCTGCTCTCCAACGAGTCCGCCAATGACCACAGTTTGATTATCTTTAACGACAACTGTGGTCTTAGCTGTTCGCTTAAACGTCTCAGGCTTGTCTCCCTCGCTAGTACCTGAAAATGTACTATATTCCTGTTCGATCTCAAGTCGAACAAAGCGATTTTGATTTATCTGAGGCGTGATCTTAAGTTTCGACCCCACATCCTTGTATTCATATGCATCATATTCCTGGTCTCCTGTGGCGGATTTGGTCAGGAAAGCCTTATTGGTTACAACATCAAGCTGGGCTTCTTCGTTGTCTGTGGTAAGAAGCTGGGGGGTTTGAAGGATGTGGACATCTGAATCTGATTGAAAGGCCTTGACGATAGCCGATATGGATGGATACGATATCCCGCCAATCTCGATCGCCTCACCCACGATCCCTAAGTGGAGCGCCGTACTTGATAACTCGATGCCTCCAGTTCCGGACGCTGCAAACGCTCCAATTGAACGACCATCATTGCTCCCAATATCGTCTGCTCCCAGCCAATTCACGCCGATGTTAAAAGACTTATCGGTGCTCACTTCCATTATCAAGGCTTCAATATATACCATCGGTCTCGGTATATCCAACTTGCCAATAACATCCATGATGGCCTGATAATCCTGTTTGTTGGCGGTGATGACCAGGGAATTGGTTGCTTTGTCGGCTACTATCTGAACCTCCTTGGAAATAACCGGAGCCTTTCCCTTCGTGGCCGTTTTTCCCTTATCGGAAGGAAGGTTCGTCAGGACCTTGGCAAGCTCTTCGGCATTGGCATGTTGAAGATAGTGGACA
>RCNB010001181.1_pt1 | contig 16553 bp, 19 predicted proteins | sample 2041321 | NCBI WGS metagenome assembly RCNB01 (sample SAMN09708232, study PRJNA481090) | Marine sediment metagenome, whole genome shotgun sequencing project. | reverse complement strand
TTTGGATGTGGAGTATGTATTGATAAGTGTAAGAGTGGAGCCCTAAAATATAAAGATGCTGATTTTCAATATGTTCTTGCATGTGCAGCAAAGGCGTGTGTTCAAGATAAAAACGTGATATATCTAAATGAAATAAAAAGAATCGCAAAAAGTTGTGATTGTGATCCATTTGCAGGACCAGTTATATGTCCGGACATTGGTTATCTTGTATCTAATGATCCTGTGGCAATAGACAAGGCATCTTTAGATCTTGTTGATGATGTCAAAAAAGACGTTTTTGAAATGGAAAATAATATCAGTCCATTCAAACAGATAAAATATGGCGAGGAGATTGGACTTGGATTATCCTCATATAAGTTGATTGAACTATAGAGATTGAATTGATTTATTAAAGATACATCTAGAGTTACAAAAGAATCTAGCATGTAAATAGAGCAATTTTAGGTTCCTGAATATTTATATTCTTATGTAGTCTGTTTGATTTTCAGAAACATATTTCTTGTTGCTCCTTCTTAAATCATGGATTAGCTTATTGGTTTTTATGTTATATGTGTGTAGACAATAATTCCTCACAATAAATCAATTTCGATTTTATTTACTTATGACTTGTGGTTTATAGATCATCGCAAGAGCTGCTGCTATGAAACACATAACAGCTGCCGGAATGAATGCATACATAAAACTCATACCTGCATCTTGTACTGCACCAGCAAGTATTGGTCCAATAACACCACCTATACCATATGAGGTAAATACGAAACCGTAGTTAATACCTACATTTTCAGAACCGAATGAATCTGCAGTTGCTGCTGGGAATAATGCAAAATTTCCTCCAAAGTTAAATCCAATAAGTGCTGCTGCAACATAGAACATATAGGGACTTCCAGCAGAATAAAAGAATAATGCCATCATTATTCCTTGGAAGACAAACATTGCACCAAGTGCTTTTCTTCTTCCAATTTTATCAGAGATCTGACCCCATATGATTCTACCAAGTCCATTGAAAATTGGTAAACATACTGCTGCACCAATTACTGCAAAATCTATAGCTTCTTGTGCAGAAAAGCCATATGCTTGAAATCCATCTGTTGCACTCTTTGCAAAATTTTGAATATTACCTATAACCATCAGACCTGCCAGAGCGCCGAATATAAACATCATCCATAATAGATAGAATTGTTTTGTTTTTAGCATCTCTTTTGGAAGCAAATCAGTAAGGATTTTTTTCTTTTCTGATGATTTTACCTCCAGTGGATTCCATCCAGCAGGTTTCCAATCAGCAGGGGGATTTTTCATTAAAAGAGAACCAAGAACAACAAGAAGCAGAAATGCAATACCATACAATCTAAAGCAGCCATCAACATTAGCGATAGTATAAGCAAAATTACCGGTCTGTTGTGTAATCATTCCACTGAATCCAAGTATACTGGGAGGATTTGCCATAAGAATCCATATAAATGCACCAAATCCAAATCCAGCAACGGCTAGTCCACTCAGAAGGCCTTTTTTATCCGGAAACCATTTCACTCCAACAGCAATTGGAACTACATAAGCTAGACCGATACCTGCACCTGCTATTATGCCTATACTAATCAATTTTAAAGCAAAATTTGCGCCAACAAAACTACCCATTATATATCCAATACCTAATAGGGCACCACCTGTTAATGCAACCTTTCGCGGACCAATTTTCTTCTGAAGTCTCCCCCCAATAATTGTAAATATTGCAAATGTTGCAAGCCCTGCTGCAAATATTGCCTGTGTCTGTGTTTTATTAAATGCAAATTCACTAATAGCTAACTCTGTTCCCTGTAATGGTGTTGTAAAAGCAGACCATGCATAAATAGCACCAAGGGCGAGCTGTATCATAATAGCCCCAACAACTATTATCCATCTATTCATAACCTTAGATTCTTGATTTTTCAAATTTTTATCAACCATGGTTAAATCCCCAAGTCCCGCTGAATAAAACACATATTTAAATATCTGTCGAGAAAATAAAAAACTTATTGCGACAGAATAACAACAAAGCCTGTAAGTATCATTGCCAACACTACAAGTATTGCTAAAATTTTAACAGCCCATTTTCTAAGAGTCTTCTTTTTTATCTTCATTTTATCATGTCTCCAGATATCTCCACATAGAACCCGTCAAATTGTAAAATGCCTTTATTTTTCTTTCCTTTGACTTTTGTCTCTTTTTTGACTTTAATATAACCATTCTTTATTAAAAGTTCATCTGGATTTTTTTTATCGACAATCGGTATCTCCGACCATCTAACATCTCCACGATTTTCGATAATTTTTATTAACTCGTCTTGATGTTCACCAATCCATTTGATTAGCTTCCCACTTTCTTTTTTGAACAGCGGCCCTATAGTAGAATGAACAGGTTTAACCAAAGTAATTTTTTCTTCTACATCTGGTTTTCCAACTATAAATTCGTGATCATCAGGATAGTTTAAAGTTGATTTAATTATTGACCCACTGAATTTATAGCTGTTAATATTGTTGCCTGTAGAATAGGTTTCAGAGGAATCCATAGGAGCATTTAACGCCATACCTTGAGCGCTTTTCCATGAGCGCACCGAAGAAATGTATTTTTTAACATATTCTCCATTTTTTTCAGCCTCGTTATCAATGAGTATTATTTCAGGCCATGATGAAATATGTATACTCGTACAACTCTCAAATTTTTTATAAAACTGATGGTATATCTCCTCTGTAATATGTGGTAAAAATGGTGAAAATAATTTTAGAATGCCTAAACCCAGTGTGTACATTGTGTATCTAATGCTTTCAACATTTTCGTTTTTGTATATGGATGTTTTTGCCATTTCAATATAGTGATCTGCAAGTTCATGCCACAGAAAGTATTCAATTTCTTTCATTGACTGAGAGTAATCAAATACATCCATTAGTTTCGAACATTTCTTTACCAGTTTGCTATATTTTGTCAGTATCCATTTGTCAATATCGATTAGCTCTACTTTTTCTGGTTTAGTATCATTTTTGATTATGTTTGAAATGAATTTCTCAACATTCCATAGTTTTCGAAGAAGTCTTGTTCCTCTTATAATATCCTTGTTTCTAAATGCGTTATCTTCACCCAAAGCACAACTTGCCGCATAGCATCGAAATGCGTCAGTGCCATATTCATTTATCACGTTTAGTGGATCAATTACATTTCCAAGACTGGCATGCATAGGTGTCCCATCTTCAGATAATATGAATCCATCCATCATGATGTTTTCAAAGGGCTTATCATCTGTTAAAAGATTACATCTTAGAATCGTGTAAAATGCCCACGTCCTGATTATATCATGTGCCTGTGGTCTAAGAGACATTGGATACAGTTTCTTGAATTTCTCATCATCTCTATGCCAAAATGTATTGAAGAGGGGAGATATTGATGAATCCATCCATGTGTCGAAGACATCTTCGCAGCCTTTGAGATTTCCTCCGCAATTTGGACATGTTTCTACTGGTGGTTTATCAATTGTGGGATCAACATAGCAATCCTCAGATCTAGCTAGTACAACATGATTGCATTTTTCACATTCCCAGAGTGGTATTGGAGTTGCAAAATATCTTTGACGGCTGATGACCCAATCCCACTCAAGAGATTCCACCCAGTCAATAAGTCTTATTTTCATGAACTCCGGGCACCAATTCATCTCGTCACTGGATTTTAACACCATTTTTTTGAATGGTACCGTTTTTAAGAACCATTGTTCTGCATTGATAAATTCGACAGGTGTTTTGCAGCGCCAACAAGCCCCTACGTTCTGTTCCAGTGGACTTTGTGCGATAAGCAAATTGTTTTTCTGCAAATCCTTAATTACATTCTTACGTGCATCCTCAATTTTCATCCCCTTGTATTTGTCACAGATATCCGTCATGCAGCCTTCTTCGTCAATACTCATCTCAATGGGTAGTTTATACTTAAAAACCCAATGTAGATCCTCTTTGTCTCCAACGGTACATATCATAACAACACCAGATCCAAACTCAGGGTCTACAACATCATCTTCAACAATTTTTACCTCTTTATTGAATAAGGGAACCTTTAACATTTGATCTGCAAGCCAGGGCGCACGTTCATCTTTTGGATGAATTGCAACGATCTGACATGATGGAAGCATCTCTGGACGTGTAGTTGCAATCTCAATATACATTCCAGCATCATCTTTTTCAATTCCATGATAATTTAAAAGCTGTTCAGGTTGATTTTTTACAAAATGGAATTTTATTGTATTTAGTTTAGTTGTTCTATCAACATAAATCACCTCGGCATCTGCCATAGCAGTCATGCAACGCGGACACCAGTTAACCGGAAATTTACCTTTGTAAATGTAACCTTTATCATATAGCTCGATGAATGATATCTGGGTGAGTCTTCGATAGTATTCTGCATTAGTCTGATAATATATCGAGGGATCCATGCTTTCTCCAAGTATGATAAACTGATCAGTCATGGTTTTGATATTTTTCTCAGCAAATTCAGAACAAAGCTTTGTGAATTTATGTCTATCAATATCTTTACGAGTTATGTTTAGCTGCCTTTCGACACGTTCCTCAATCGGTATTCCATTTACATCGAAACACAATGGGAAAAACACATTGAAACCACACATACGTTTGTATCTTGCAGCAAAATCAATGTGAGTATAATGCACTGCATGACCTGCATGAAGAGGACCAGACGCATAACGTGGTGGAACATCTATACTATATGGTTTTTTATTACTATCAAAATTAAAATGATAAATTTTCATTTCCTGCCATTTCTTCTGCCACTTTTTCTCAACAGATTTCTGATCATATGATGCTGACATTCTGTTCTCTCCACTAGATAAACACATTAATAGAGGTCAAAGAATTTTTACTTATAAATATTGAGGTTACTGACCTCGATTTGCATTATAAGAATTAGAAGTACTATCAGAGATTACATTTAGCCATATTTATGAAAACAAATGAAAAAAGATTGAAATTAATACAATATGTTGTTTGTTAAAAATCATTTGTTCAAAGTAAAAGAATATTGTTTCTCAAAGAACACAAACATCAATCTTCACTCAATGAAGGTTGAACCTCGTCGAGCGCGATTTTTCTAAATGTTTTAGCTTGTTCAACAGAGGGTATAACTGGTGTTATAAGTTTCTTTTTCATCTTTTTATTATATTCCTCTATGCTAATTTCTTCTAGTATTTTTCTACCTTTTTCCCTAAGTTGATCCATAGAACCATTCACGTTGTCAACTGTATTACGCAGTACTAAGAAAAGAGGTAACATAAACTGACTGAATAGTAATGGAAATCCTTCGAATCTGATATCCATACTTTTATCAACCCTAACTCTCCATCCTGGCTCTGCCCCTAACTCTGATATAGCAACACCCATTCCAACACTGAGTTCATCGGAAAAAGTTGGATCCCCATTTATCCACTTGCCATTCACTTTCAGCTCTGCCTCACCATGCGCAGCATCAAGAAAACCTAAAGATTGAAAGGTTTCTCGCAATATCGGATCTGGAGCAACCATAACATCATACATCTCCTTGGTTGGAGACAATCCATATAGCCTATAGCGAGCAGGAATGCCGCCAGCTCTTGCTATGGCTGCCAGAAGTGATAACTGATCAAGGCACACTCCACCTTTCGTCTTGAATGTTTGTAGAGCCCCTCCAATTGGTTTGAAGATCAGATGCTTATTATTTTTGACCCACTTAAAAGCAGCCTGAACAAATTCTTCATCCGATTTGTTTTTTACTCTTAATTGTTTTGCAAGGGTACGTATCTCAGGGGCATCAGATTCGCAAAAAAGTGTTGGCCTTAGATATTTTCTGTTTTCATCTTTATAGTGGCCTATTGTATCAAGAATTTTTTCATTCAAGAGATTGGTAGAATCATACTGACTCTCATCAATAATGTGTGCCCATGGTACTCGATGATTTCTTAATCTAAGTCGATATGAAGGCATATTCTTGAATAAAGTCTCAGGATGATTTGCAACTATAAATGATAATGGACCTATCGTCTTTAAAAAATTTTTCAAAAGTGGTCGTGGTATCAATAATCCCTTATCTATTCCATCACTAATTTTTTTAAACATTTTATCACCGTATTTTGATCCATATTTATTGAATTTTTTTAATATTAATACAAAATACTTACGTTTTACAGTGTATATAAATGTTTTTATTATCAAAATTTTTATTGAAACATTTGTTACAATTCAGAACTTAGTGGAAAAACAATATATCTTACTACTATTTGCTACCCAAAAGAGTTTTTAGTTCTGTAATATCTTTTTTAATTGCTTCTATCTCTTTAAGTTTTTCTTTTTCAAAATTTCCCATTATATTTTCTAAGGGTGACGAAAGTGAATAGAGATAAATAGGCCTTCCCTTCCCTTCTTTTTTTAGATCTCTCTTATCTATCCATCCTCTTTTCTTCAGTTCTTGCATTACCACACTCACTTCAGGTTGTCTAAGTCTTGCTCCATACTCAATATCTGCAGAGCGACATTCATCAACCTGCGATATGTATGTGAGAGTCTTAGCCAGATTCCTAGGCAGTCCAAGCTCTGTGAATATATGTACTATTTTCTCATCTTGCTCTGTTAATTTATGAGACGTATTTTTTTTCATATTAATCAACCAACATAATTATTATATTTCAGATATTAATAATATATGAATGACTATATAAATTTTATTATCTAATAAACATAAATTTTAATACAAAAATACAATTTAATCTAAAAAATTCAGCGCTTCTTCAATACGACCCATTTCAATTCCTGTAGTAAGACCACCAATAACTGCACCTTTGGTATTTGCCACAAGTCCACTACCAATTAAAGGAACACCGTGATTAACTGTTCCAATCATAACGCTGACATTAAAAATTTTTTCTAACTGTCTTTTCTCATCTGGTTCAACCTTTGGATGGCAAAGCAATCCTTTATTGGTAACAACCGCAGCCATGCCAACAACATTTAAAGAACCAATAGTGCCCCTATGAACTGGAACCTTAAACATTTCTTCAATTTCTTTTATTGTTTCATCTTTTAGACGAGGATGAACTAGTGCACCATTATCATTTACAAGAATATCATTACCGGCTGCGTTTACCTTATCTTGTATGACATAAACATCCAATCCTTGATCCTTAATGATTTTAATACTTGCATCATCAATGAGATCAGTGACAACCGCCCCATTTGAATTAATTGTAAGAAGAGAGCCAACAATATTTGCATCTGCTATGGTTAGTTCTACGAGAGTTACATCCAAAGCAGAAATAATCTTATTTGTTATTTTTTTGGTAAGTCCTCTTTGTATAAAAGCAACGTCTTCATTGGTCCTGCAAAGAACACCTACATTATGATTTTCATTGAAGTTCAATCGTTGGAATCTAGATTTTTCGTACATTTCCTTAATCATGATAAAAAACCTCAAAGATAATATATTTTAAAATGATTTTTTGTATTGATGCAAAATGTCGATTGTTTCTGAGGGCGATAATGATGATGTATGATATGAAATGATAACCTTGTTTAATTGGTGAAAGTTTAGTCATAACGATACCGAGACAAGTATGTGACTTATATAAGTTTAACCCAGGAGATAAGATTAAACAGAGGATTTAATGACTTTTTGATATTATTCAAAATATCAAATTAGAACTTCTAATTTTCAAAAACATAGAAATATTTTTCAATTGTAGGATTATATATAGATATATAGATAATTGACGGAATAAAAAAAATGAAAATTGAAGCATTAATTATAATTGTAGTTGCAAGCCTATTGATTACAAACTTTAGCATACCTACAATACATGCAGGTATTTCGCCAATAAAAAAGGTCAATTCATACCTTGTTAGTTATGCAAATTCAGATGAATCAAATGAAGAAATCAAAACATCTGGGTTAAATTTGAAACCAGGAGACATCGCATGGCGTTGGATAGACGCAGAAACTTTTCCATTATTTCAGTATTTTATGCACCCTCTAATGTGCACAGGTTACTTTGGAGATAAATATGAATTTATTGAAGCAAATGGAGTCAAAGACGTTTGGATAAGAATAGAATCAGAACAGTGGATAAAAGACAAAAATATTTTTGAATTCGTCTATAGAGTTAAAGATGAAATAGCAAATGACACAGATATACAAAATGCTATAGATTTTGCAAAATCACAAGAAGGGAAGAAATTTGCCCAGTTATTTGATTTTTATAATTTTACATTTCATGAAAAGAACAGTAATCCAAACGACCCTTATGATAACCTTTCAGATGCATGGTATTGCACTGAACTGATATGGGCAGCTTATTACAACCAGGGAATAGATATCGACTCTAATGAGGGTTCAATAGTAATGCCATTTGACATTCATACTAGTCCTAATTTGGATAAGATATTACTAGAAGATTAATGATAAAAAAACCTTAATCAACTATATATAAACCAACTAGAATCAAAATAGGTTTCGATCAGGAATTAAGCATTAAAACCAGTATGCTGAAACAAATATTATTTGCTTTTTTTCTTGTTCTCTTTCGGAAGAGTTTTTTTCTCAATGACTTTAGGTTTAGTATCAACCTTTTTTGTAGTTTTTGGTTTAGCTTTGTCTTCTTCCTTTGGTTTTGATTCATTATCTTTAGTTGGTTTTTTTTCTATTTTCTCTTTTTTTGCAGATGGTTTTTCCTTCTTTTCAGGCTTATTTTCTTCCTTTTCTTCTTTTGTTTTAGGAGCCTTCTTTTTCTTTATTTTTACTTCACCATCTGCGGTTGGGCTAACTTCAAAATCTTCATTACCAGATAACTCATCAGGTTCCCCCTCAGGTTCCTGTTCCTCCTTAACAAGAATAGGCTCTTTCTTTGCTTTCTCTTCTTTCAATAGCTCACGTCTGGATTTTTTAAACTCAAGTTCAGGAAGATATACTTCAACTACACCATCATCGAATTTGACAGCTTTGACCCTGATTTTACTTGGCATCTTGTATTTCCCATGTTTCCATAGAGCATTATTTAGGGAATCATCTATCCAAATATCTTTGTTTTCAGCCTTCATATGTTTAATTAAATACTGTTTCACCCTCTTTACAGCTTTAGGTGCCGCTACAGAGGATTTAAAACCTTTCGTCTTCAAAGGTATAACATATATTTTCTCAATTTCTTCTGTCATGGTAATCAAGCTTTCTTAAGTTTGTTTCTACGCCAGTTGCGCGTCTTAGGGTGACGTGTAAACCGCCTGTTAGTTCTAATCATAATCCATGCAGGTACACGTCTGTTGCTTTTAGTAGCCTTATTCAAACGAAGTTTTTTACCAAGTGATTTATGGGTTGCCATAATATTCTACCTTCTCTCTATTTTTATATCTCTTTTCTTTGGAATTATCTTTGAGAGCAGCATACGTAACTGCTCATCATTTATTTTATTTTTTAATCTGCCACTTTGGGCAAGTACTATGAGTTGATTCTCGATTTCCCCTGCCATTTCAGGTCGTGCAACCTTTATTCTTCCAAGTCGTTCTTTTGCTTGTGTAGTAAGTATGCCTCTAAGAATCGTTCTCTTTTTTTCTTCAAACTCCTTTTGTTGAGCACCCTGTTCTTCATGTGATTCTTGAAATTGGTTCTGTTGTTGCAATTCCTGCAGTTTCTTCCTTCTTAGATTCTCAAGTTCTTCATCCATAAATCCCAATATTATTAATTTATCTACTACCTAATATTTTTCCAGACCAGGATATTGAGTCCCAATATTTTTCATAACATCATGAGATGTATTATCCAAAAAGGATCTTCCTTTTGGAGTGAGAACACGTCCTTTTCCCCTAATCTTTGTTACATATCCTGCCGTTTCGAGCTGCTGAACAGCCCTTCGTACAATAGAACCACTACCACTTCTTGCTTTATATGGCTTTGATCCGCGATTTCTTTTTCCACCATATTCTGCTCTGAGATGTTCTATACCAATAGAGTTTTTAATATATATTTTACGTAAAATTGAAGCGCATCTGATGTACCACCAATTCTTGTTTGTCGGAGGATTCTCCTTGCTTACTCCTGTTCTAACGTATTTATTTTCCTCAGGCAAAACAATAGCTTTATCATTTTGCAATTTCTTTGCTATTTCATCAATTAATTCCTTAGCTGGAACATCGTATAGTATCGTCATATATTCGTTACTCCCACAATATAAGAGTGAAATTGAGTAACGGTAATAAATGAAATGTTATTTAAGTATAGCGGATGGTTTTCCCCCAGTTTTTTTTAGTGGAATCCTAGTGTATTTTCTGCAGTTATAGCAATAACCAACTATTTTTCCTCGATGAATCCTCACTCTGCAAGTAACATTTGGTAAGAGATAACTATAACAGTGTTTGCAAAATCTTCTTTTATTTCTTGCAGAGATAGGTGTTGAATTTCGCATTGATATTTTTCGTGCAAGTTCCACATACCTATTTGATAGATTGAATTCACCAGATAGGGCATTTGCCTCCGCCAAGACAAATAGTTTATTTATTCTCCCAGTAGCTATAGTTTTTTGCATTTTCTTATTTAACATTCGTCTTCTTGACATTGTAATCCTTTTGTTAAAACTCCAAAGTAAATATTTAGCTTATACAGTTTTTGGAAGTGTAGTATGATGAAACTATGTTATAAATACAGAAAATATTCAAAATCTTAATGAATATTGATGTATGACAGATTCAAGACAAAAATAAAGAGAGTTCTAATCAAAATTAGTAATCAAATAATTAAACATAATACCTAAAATATTGTCTAAATTCTTTTGATTAGAATATAGCCCATGACGGAAAATAACGCTAAAAGGGTAAAATTAAGAATTTATCTATTTTTGATAATATTTTTTAGTCTTGATATATTATCTTGGATAGTTTGGACTTCTTTTAATTTTTCCTGCTCAATATTCTTCATTATCTCTGATAATTGAGTTATGGTACTATAAATATGAATAGGTCTACCTTTTCCATCACCTTTAAGATCCCGCTTTGTTATCCATCCTCTTCGCCTCAACTCCTGCATTGCTATACTTACCTCGGGCTGTCTTAAATCTGCCCCCTGTTCAATTTCTGCAGATCGACATTCATTTATCTGTGAAATATACATAAGTGTTTTTGCAAGATTTCTTGGTACTCCAAGGTCTGTAAAAAGTTGGACCGCTTTATCATCAGTTTCATCCAATACAAACAAGTTTTTAGTTTTCATATTTTCTTCCCTCATTATAAAGCAATTGCTTTTTACTTGTAACGTTTAATTGGTTTTAAACCTAACGGTATTTAAAAAAACATTTCTCGTCGGATATCTATTCCCCTTTAAAGAAAGTAAAGTTTACATATGTCTCTATTTTTCACAATTTAAAAAAGTTATATCTTTAAGTATCTTGATGTTGCCTTATCAAACATATCATCCCAAGAGCTAAAGACTGAATTACTTTTTACATATGTATCCAATTGATCTCTAGGAATATTTTGAAATAGTTCATATGTTATCTCTGATATATCTTGGGGTATTAATCCACTATCAAGTATAAAATCATTAAAATTGTCATATTTTGTATAATCTTTCATAAATTTACTGTTAAACAGTCGTTCGATAAACTTTTTGTCGTTTTTGGCGTCTAGGAATTGTCCACAATGTAGACTTGTATTTTCAGAATCTAAATCTTGGTCTTTTTCATCAATTGAACAACCACAACCAGGACACACATAGGTAGAAGCTGTTGAATCAGGTAGTAAATACATTTTCTTCCCACAATCAGGACAAAGATATTTCTCCTTTTTCATCCCAGATATAACTTTCAAATCCATCCAATCCTATTTATGATACAAGATATAGTATTTGATATTAATAAATGTATTTAAACATATTTAGTTAAAATATCGTTAGGTAAAAATGTATCTTATAGTAATCATTGATACCAAGAATTAGTTATGCAAGGTTTAACTCTTTTCTCCAGTTTATTTTAATCATTTTCTTTTGTTTTTCTGTTTTAGATCCTACACATTCATATAATTCAAATACTTCCTTTTCTAATGTCTTAGGTAATTCAAAAACTTCCTCTTTGGTACCACTACCAATACTTATGTGACAACCAAGTTTATCCGATTCTTTTGTATACAACTGCAATTCCCATTCTTCTTTTTTATTTTTTTGGATTTCCTTTTTGATTTGTTCAAATTCTTTTTCTTTCTCTTTTTCACTTTTCTTTTTTTTCGCTAATTTATCAAGAAATTCATCAATTTCCCTTATCGCAAGCATTTCATCTATCTCTTTTACTACAGACCTGTATTGCTCATTCATTGTTTGTCCCTCCATCCTTTAAATCGGTAATATCTGTTTCATGTTTACCAGCATATTTTCTTATTAAATATTGAAGATATTTCTTCTCATCTTCAGAATTAGTAGCAATTATCATATTTTTCACCACGATTCTTATCTCTGTAAGTTTGTTTATTAAGGACTTGTTGTTCAATTGTTACCTAGTTACTCTGATCATTAGTTTATTACATAAAATTTTTAGAAAAACACTTATTCTATATTGTAAAAATTGCATGAATCTTAAATCCAAAATATTGGGACTATCAACGTTATGAATATGCCAATAGATGCGCCAAATAAAGATAGGGCCATAAAATTTCGTTTCCTATATCCGTTCATTTTCAACAATGTTTGTGTATATTCCCAAACAAGTAATGCATAATCTTCTCCAAATTTACCATATATCTCCTCAAATAGATCATCTTCCATAATATCTACTTTCTTTTTCCTTTGAATAATATTTTTAGATATTTTTGAAAAATCAATTATTTTCCCATTATTGTCATTAATAGCTTCACTTTGGACAATATGTTCCATTGTTTTTCTTGATATGAAATTCTCTTTTAAGCCCATATTTTCTTCATTGATCGTCTCTGACAATTTTTCCGTTCTTATTACTTCTCTTTTTTTTAATAATTCATCAATTTTTTTGATTTTAGATTCATATTCTTCATCAATCAACTTTCTCGCCGCATATTTTTTAACAATTTTCTTATTAAGGACTTGTTGTACAGTTATTACCGAGTTGTATAGTTTTATTAAAAAGGGCATTCTTGCTATCAATCTAAATGAAGTGCATATAAAATAAATAAAAGAAAAATGAATTTTAGAGAATTAATTAACCATAGATATCATAGTGGACACATAAAAAAATTAACAATGAATATCAATGGTAAAAAGCTAAGATATTAAAAGATATGGATAAGAATATTGTTTTACGAAGCCGTAGAATAATGGGGGATTCATTTAACGATATTTCCTACTTAGGAAAATTACCAAACCAACCATTGTTATCAAGAACACGATAAAGATTATATCAAATGTAGAAAAACCTTTTACAAGCTCATTTGGCCCTGTAAAAACAGAAACTGTAATGTATTTTGACTTCGAACTTGACGCGCCATCATTATCCGTCACTGTTAATGATATTGTGTAAGTTCCCTTATCATAAGTATGAATAAAATGTTCTTCTGTAGAAATAGTTCCATCCCCAAGATCCCAAGATCTTGAAACAATTTCTCCATCTAAATCAGATGATGTATCAACAAATCGTATCGGATCATTAGAAATTAGAGTAACATTATCCGAAAAAAATGAAAAATCTACAATAGGTCCTACATTTGACACAGCTATCTTTTGAGATTTTTTATCTGTAGCACTGTCATCGTCTGTAATAGTAAGTGTTATTGTATATGTTCCATTATCATCATATTGGTATGACGGATTTTGCAAGTTAGAGGCATTCTCATCTCCAAAATTCCAAGACCAATTAACAATATCTCCATCTAAATCAGATGATGTATCAGTAAAAATCACACTTTGTAAATCCGTTGGATTTGATGGAGAATAGTCAAAATCTGCTGTTGGTCCTACATTTAAAACATTCAATTTTCTGGATATTTTACCTGTTGCTCCGTAGTTGTCATTTATCTTTAAAGTTATGTTATAATATCCATTATTTACATATTTGTGTGTTGCATTCTGTTTCGTTGAAGTATTGCCATCTCCAAAATCCCAAGACCATGAAACTATATATCCATCCATATCTGTTGAAGTATCATTAAATTTAATATCATCCTGGGTAGTTGGATTGGAAGGTAGATAAATAAAATCAGCCTCTGGTTTTTCAGTAATTGGTTCCATTAATGGATGTAAATCTTTGTTATTTCCACCAGAAATATTGTATGGTTTATCACCAATACCATTATCATCTGAATCCATACCTATGTAATCATCCCAATAATTTCCACCTGATGGTAAATCCCAAAAATTAGTAGACAAGTCATAAACATTATTTATGTTGTTTAGAAAATTATTTTGATAAATTGTGTTGTTAACACTAACATTATCGATATAGATTCCATAATTATTATCTGTGATTGTATTGTTTTTTATTATGCTTTCAGAAGAATTCTCAAACATAATTCCTTTTATACCATTTTTAATAGTAAAACCTATAATCTCAACGTTATTAGAGATAATGCTAATAACAATGTCATTATCTCCATCAATAGTTGTATTAACTTTATCCTCACCAATAAGAGTTATTGATTTTGTAATTAGTAAATTTTCTTGATAATATCCGTGATGAACATAAACAATATCTCCAATACTTGCATTGTCTATAGCATCCTGTATATTTACATAATCTTCAAGGCCATCACCATCTACATAAAATGTTGTTCCAACTGCCTTTGTATTTTCAATTTGATAAAACCCAGAATGAGAAAAAACAAATATTCCAATTAACAACAAAATTACAATTTTATTTTTCATATTTTTCCCACCACCAGTATAATGTTAATATATTTTTGACATCACTAATCGATTTTTCACTCTTGTGTTAACTTCTTATATTCCAACAAAGACTTTAAATGCAAACCAACCAACAAGAATCATAATAAAGATATGTTTTACACTTGATTCCAGATGACCATCTTCAAATACACCAGAAACTAACCCGCAACCTATACTTTGGATTATCGTAGCAATAAAAAACACTTGAACAATAGCTGCTTGACTGATGTTCCCACCTAGATTCCCCATTGTAGCTGATAAACCAGAGGCACCCTCACCAGTTATACTAGGAATAAATACACCTACAAGTATTGCTATTATCGCTAGGAAAACAAACATACTAATATATATAACCACCACATAAGATGCCATATTGATCCGGCGTTCAGTTTCTAGAATTTTTATCTCCCGAGCATCATTTGCAGCAACATCTAATACATCTGCTACATTTCCTCCGCTTCTACTAGCTTCAATTATTAGAGAAACAGTTCGACGTATTGAGATTGTTTTCACCCTATTAGAAAAATCAAGTAAAGCTTCTTCCACACTACTTCCCCATGATATTTGCTGAGCAATTTTCTTGATTTCTTCAGTAAGTAATCCATAACTTCCTTTAGAAGAAAAAAGTATGGAATTTGTAAAAGTCATTCCTGCACGTCGTGATGAAGCAACATCTCTAATAAAATCAGGAAATACAGCATCAATTTTACAAATTTTACTATGATGTAGGTATTGATACATACCATAGATACCGGTTCCTGATAGCAAAGCAAAAATTATAAAATCGGCAGTAGAGCCGAATTCAATAATCCCTATAAAGGAAAGCAATGCCAGAATAAGAAAAACTGAAACAGCTACACCAGTACATGTGTATATTATCAACTTGTTAAAATTTCCTGATAGAATTAGACCTTTAATACGACCGGTTTTTGGAACTTCTAACATAATATTATGCCTCCATAGCCATGGCTCTAATAACATATGTGAATCCCAAATGAATGAGTGGAACGACTAAAAGAACAAGAACATACAGAAAAGTTAATTGACTTGCATCACCACTGATAAGCATCATAACAGGGATAACAATAAATAGAAGTAGTATTCCTGCAACAGCAGCTGTAACATAGCTTTCTGCCATAATGCCCAAGCTTTCTATAAGCTGTTTCTGATTCTGTCGGTTTTCTGTCATATATTGATTGGCCTTAGAAACAAAATAAGATTTCAGGGAACCTCCTGATGCAACTGTTACAATCATTCCTTGTAAAAACTCACTAAATTTTTCTGAAGGTGTTCTACGAATATTATTTTTAATTGCAGTAAGGATATCCACCCCTAATAAGACAACATCACGATAAATCCAAGCAGCCTCCTCCTTGATCTCACCATATATATCTTGCTTAGAAAGACTTTTAAAAATATCAGTGGGAGTTATTCCTGCAGAGGACATTGCAGAAACAAAATTCAAGGCATATGCCAAATTTCTATCAATTTTTTTACCGCGAGATTTTGCATTCATTTTCGGTATAAACAACGAAACAAAGTATATTCCAATACAAATCAAAACTGGAATAATTAGAAAGAAAATGGTCATTATATTATCTAGATAAATTCCAAGGAATGGAAATACTATAAACACCAACATAGTAAAAATTACAAATGAAACTAAAAGTCCCAAGAGC
>RCNB010001179.1_pt1 | contig 16564 bp, 15 predicted proteins | sample 2041321 | NCBI WGS metagenome assembly RCNB01 (sample SAMN09708232, study PRJNA481090) | Marine sediment metagenome, whole genome shotgun sequencing project. | reverse complement strand
GTAATAAATAATTACTTTCTTTTTGATCTAACTAATGCTATGTGCAAGAAGTGCACAAGATGAATCATTAGGTGACGAGAAGTATCGTCTATTACCCTACTTTGATTCCCATAAGTTTTCTTCTGTGATGTTTGTTACACAAAAGTCTAATACGGAGGTATAGACCTAAATTGAAATCCAATAAAGATAATAAAAGTAATAAAAATGAACAGGCACACGAAGAATCATCAACTACGAAGTATATGATTTATGCTGACTTCAATATTGATGGTGTCGTTGAAAAGCCTGATGTAGTAGGTGCTTTATTTGGTCAGACAGAAGGATTACTCTCTGAACATCTAGAATTACGAGAACTCCAAAAAGGAGGTCGCGTTGGTAGAATTCAAGTTAGTCTTTCAATTAGAGGTGGAAAAACAAAAGGCACTTTAAGCATTCCATCCAGTCTCGACAAAGTTGAAACATCAATTCTCGCTGCAGCAGTTGAAACTGTTGATAGAATTGGTCCATGTAATGCTAAAATTAGTATTATGAAGATTGAGGATGTTCGTGAAGAGAAACGAAAACAAATTATCTCTCGTGCTTCTGACCTTCTTAAGAAATGGGACTCCAAAGTTGCTCATGAATCAAGCGAACTTCATGATGAAGTCATCAAGGCAGCTCGTGTTGGAGGTATCACCTCTTATTACGGATTACCTGCTGGCCCAGAACTAGAAGATTCTGATACGATCATTATCGTTGAAGGAAGAGCTGATATAATCGCTTGTATGAAAGCAGCTATCAACAATACATTAGCTGTTGAAGGTGCATCCATACCTAAGAAAGTTAGCGAACTCTCTAAGAAGCGAACAGCAATAGCCTTCCTTGATGGAGATCGTGGTGGTGATTTAATCTTCAAAGAACTGCTTATGTTTGCAGATGTTGATTACATTGCTAGAGCTCCTGTTGGTAAAGAAGTCGAAGATTTAGGACCAAAAGAAATTGTCGAACAATTAAGCAAAAAGGTACCTATCGAGAATGCAAAGTTCATAACTGAAATTCGCGCAAATAACCTTCTTGATAAAGCAATTAAACGTAAAGCTAACAAGAAAATATCCAGAGAAAAGCAAGCTATTGCCCCTGCTGCACCCGCAGCAAGAGCAGCACCAGCTAGTAGGCAACCAGTAAGAACTGAGGCTCCAGCAAGATCTGAAGCACCAGCTAGAACTGAAAGGCAACCTTATTCACGAAGACCTTCAGGACCAAGAGATTCACGATCATCATATTCACGTAGACCTTCTGATAGAGATAGAAGAGGTCCTCCACGAGATAGAAGATCAGATCGTAGAGAATATGTACCTAGAAGAACCTTTGATAGAGTTCCTGAAGCACTTTTACCATTAGTAAAAGAAGTTGAAGGAAAAGATAAGCAAGAAGGTCACTTTTACGATGCAAAGTCAAAAGTCGTTAAAAAAGTGCCAGTAGCAAAAATATATGAAGAAATTGAAAAATACAAGAAATCAATTTCAAAAATAGTTTTTGATGGCATCATTACTCAAAGATTAATTGACTTGTGCAAGAAAAAAGAAGTGGAAGAACTTATTGGTGCAGTGGCTTCTGAGATAAAAACTAAACCAATAAAACCAAAAATTTACACATTTGCAGAATAAATTGGCAGGTAACATCAGTTACCTCACCAACTTTCTTTTTTTATTTAGTTTTAAAACATAATATACAGATAATCTGTTAGTTTAAGAAAAGTAACTCCATCTTTATATTGTGCACGACAATGTCTAGAGGAGAAGATAATAGTAATACCAGTTCTTATGTTGAGGACGATACTAGTGGTTCTACTTTTTCTGAAATTCAGAATCAACAAGCCGCTAAAAACCCCAATAACCAAACAATTGTTCGAATGAAGGATATAGAGGACACTTATGATGTTCCTATACCTCGAGATCCTTTGAAAAGAATCATTGGGCAAGATTATGCAATTAGGATTGCCCGTATGGCTGCTCGACAAAGAAGAAACCTCCTCCTTATTGGTCCACCAGGTATTGGTAAATCTATGATCGCACAAGCATTGTCATTTCATTTAGGGCAACCTTCTGAGGAATTATGGATTGTTCACAACCCAGAGAATCCTGAAAGACCATTTTTTGAAATTAAAACCCTTGAAGAAATTAAGAAATTAAAAAATCAAACACAAACTTCTAGTGAATATGGCAGATTAATTCCACCATCAAAAGCACCAAGTGATGTTGCAATCAAACTAGGATATGAATGTGAACATTGTCATAAATACTCTATTCCAGAGTCAAGAATGTGTCATCATTGTAATAATTCTAAACGTAAAAGATCATCATCAAGATTTAGTGATTTACTCACTCTTTCTCCATTAGGTGCTAAATCAAGTGATGGATTAAAAGTATCGAAAACTATTAGCTTACCAGATGGAAGAGAAGAAGTACTTCTATTTGAGGAAGCAGGGAACAGTATCCGTGTTTATGATCAAGATGCTATTGAACAATCACAAGCTAAAAAAGGCCCAAGACCAATGAAAGTTCTTGTGCCAATTAGACGATCATTGTTTGTTCAAGCAACCGGCGCAAGCGATACAGAGCTTCTAGGTGATTGTTTACATGACCCATATGGCGGTCATCATAAATTAGGAACAGCACCATATAAGCGAGTTGTCGCAGGATCTATTCATGAAGCTCATCAAGGAGTTCTATTTGTAGATGAAATATCACAATTAGGCAATATGCAAAGATCATTACTTACTGCTCTACAAGAAAAACGATATCCAATAATTGGCAGGAATCCTCAAAGCTCAGGTGCATCTGTTCGAGTAGATAATGTGCCTTGTAATTTTGTTCTTGTTGCAGCATGCAATATTGCAGATTTGCCGAAAATACTTCCACCATTACGTTCAAGAATTCAAGGTGATGGATACGAAATTCTTCTAAAAACAGCTATGCCTGATAATGAAGTCAACCGAATGAAGTTAGTGCAATTTATTGCTCAAGAGATAATTAGAGATGACAAGATTCCACCAATGGATCGAAAAGGTATATTTGAAGTAATGAAAGCCTCGAGATTATTTGCAGAGCAAGTTGATAATGAAGAATCATCTCTCACATTGCGTTTAAGAGAATTAGCTGGTTTGATTAAAGTAGCAGGGGATTTGGCAGCAACAAATCGAGAAGATAGAATTTCTGAAAATCATGTAAAGAATGCTATGGAAATTGCTAAGCCTTTAGAACAACAAATCGTTCAACGATACGGTTCATATGAACAAGCACTCAAAAGTGAAAAAAGAGGTTTCTCCACAGAAGATGGAGAAAATGAAAAGACGCCTTTCAACCAATGGAATGGTTAAAGGTTTTAATTTATTATAGCATCTAATTTCTCAAGAGATTCTTGTAGAATATCTATCTCTTCTTCATTACTGTATACATAAACAGATGCTCGTGCAGTTCCAACACTTGGATGAATTCCCAAAGAGTAATGGAAAGGATTTGTGCAATGGGCACCAGCTCTTATCATTATCTTATGAGCATCTAAGTCTGAATCAAGGAAATTAGCTATGTCACCAGCAGTATCGATATTCTTCATTTGGAAGGATACTAGACCGCTTCTCTTTGTTGGATCTTTTGGACCAATAATATTTATACTGTCAAAATTAGCAAGCATTTTGTGGAGTTTCACAGTTAATTCAGCTTCTCTTTTCTCAATGTTCTCCATACCTATTGATGCTAAATAGTCACATGCTGCCCCAGCACCTATTTCTCCAGCATAATTTTGTAATCCAGCTTCGTATTTATGTGGTGGTTCCAAATAAGTTGGTTTTACACAACCGTTTTCATATTGGACATCCTTAATTGTATCCCCACCAACAAGGAATGAATCCATTTCTTTTAATAAATGACTCTTACCGTAGAGAAAACCAACACCTGTTGGACCTAATGCTTTGTGCATACTAGCAGCGCTAAAATCTACATCAGATTTTTGTACATCCATCTTTTTATGTGGGAAATATTGAGCATCATCGGCTAAAACTAAAGCTCCATGATCATGAGCAATTTTGATGATTTCCTCTAATGGTGCAGTAGTACCACTAACATTTGAAGTATGAACTATTGAGATTAATCTGGTGTTTTTATTGATAGCATTTTCAAAATCTTCGACATTAAACAACCCTTCATTAGATGCCTCAATTATTTTTAGCTTCAAATTTTTTCTATTCATTTGTCTATGAAATGGCAGCACACCACTATGATGTTCTAGATTTGTTGAGATAATTTCTTGCCCTTTTTCAAAATGAAGACTATTTGCTACGAGATTAATTGCCTCAGTTGTATTCCTCGTCCATATAATTTCATCATTGCTTTTTGCATTGATATGATGTTGAACTTTATCTCTTGCTGCATCTCGCTTTTCAGTTGTTTCACGAGCGAGAGTATGAATTGATCGTCCACCACAAGCTCCAAGTTGTGTATAGTAGTAACAGATAGCGTCAATAACAGGTTGCGGTTTTAACGCCATACATGCGCTATCCATGTAAATTATCGATTTTCCATCTATTTTTCGTTTTAGTGTAGGAAAATCATTTCTTATTTCTTCCCAGTTGACCATTAATTTCACCAGAGTTTCTCAAATTAAATACGCTTAAATAAGCGTGAAAGACCAACTTATTCCAGAAGAAAAAGTTTTCGATGCCTAGAAGATTTTTATGTTGTAATGGTCTATCATATATAGAAGATAATTAGTAAATACAAGTGTGAATTTTATGATAAAGTCTATTGCTAAATGTAGTATCTGCGGTCAAGTTACTGCTCGCGATGAGTTGATTCTCTACAATTTTCCAAAAGGACCACAACTTGTCTGTCGCAAATGTCTTAATCAGCTCCCTCGAGATCCAAGAAAAGATAGACTGCCGCAGAAAAGAAAACCAGGGGACGATATTTTCCCACCAATGGAGTATTGATATTAATCCATGATCATTGGAAAAATCATTTGATGAATTAATTCGATTCTCTCATTATCTGGAAATTGTATTGTTAATCCCTTGAATTCCATAACCATTGCTTGCCAATATGGATCTTCTTTTTGGTTTGGATTATCAATTATTATATTCGAAATAACTCGAGCGAGTTCGAGCTGAATGTTTTCAATTTTAGAATTATCTCTTACTAATTGTCGCAAGTCTTCTAAGAGCTCATTAACTTTTGTTTTATTATTAATTCGATAATTGTAATTGATGATTCTTCGCATAGATCGAGCGAAAAGCTCTGGTATTTCCACAACTTCAGGGAATTCCAAGCTCTTATTTCTGATTTCTTCTAATAATGTCTCGAGTAACTCAGGGTCACCATTTTGAACGAGATAACGAATCGCAAGTGTTAAACCCTTAACAAATTGGACCTGAATATCATTTACTACATCATATGTAACAGCCATTTCTCGTAGTTCATTGAGATAGACATTCATTTCAACATGTAGTTTGTTTTTTCCATAGCAACTTATTGTATTAACAAGAGCCTTTGAATATAATGTTTGAATAGCGATATCTGTTGGATCTTCTTCAAGATAGTCTCTAATATCTGCTAAAAGAACTTTAATTTTCTCAGGAATGTTCATGTCGCCATACGCTTTTATGGCATCAATATAGGCCTTATATAATCGTATAGTAATCTCACGATTTTCAGTGGAGATTGAATAATCTTTGATTATATCGATGATCTCTTCCATTTCTTCTAGATTACCAAACATTCCAAGCATTCGTACAGTATTTACTAGTACCTTCGTGTAACTAAGTAGAATCTCTTCATCATCCGGATATTCGTTAACTAAAGCTTCTGATTCTTTGATATAAGGATAGATTTCATCTGGTTTTTCACTTGTTTCTGCAAGCATGTAAGTAGTATTAACCAGAGATTTGGCGTAATAACGTGCTAAGGCTAAATTATGAGGATTCTCAGTATACAATAATTGTAACTCAAAGATTATTTGTTCGATTACTTTTCGTTTACTTGTTTCAGAAAGCTCTCGAGTAAGATTGAATAATCCTCTACCAAACATTATTTTGATTTCATAATCATCAGAAAATCGTTGGTAAATATCACTTAGATTAGACAATAACGATAAAATCAATCCTGTTTCCCAATATGCTCCTGCCCAAGTTGCGGCTTTGAAAATGCCTACAATCGCTATTTGTTGAATATTTCTATTATCAGGGATATCACTAGCTAAGTCAAAGAGCTCTTTAGCTAAACGAGTTGTATTGTCTAAATCAGCCATTATCCCTGAAAGATCAAGAGCGATACGAAGACCATAGCCATAAGCAATCTTTACATCAAAATTATCATTAAAGGTTGAAGCAATTTCTCTTAATTCTTCAAGATTTTTCATCATCAAATCAAAATCTTCATCTTCGCCAAACCATTTTATCGCATGAACTAAACCATTAGAGTAATTTATAATTAGCTCTTCAATGTTATCTTTATTTTTTGTATAAACGTCTTTCATTGTTTTTATGGCGTTTTTCATTTCGGTGACTTCATGCATGTCACCATAGCAATCAATCTCTTGAGCAAGGCCTTTGATTAATACGCCAGCGAGAAAACCATTCACTTCATCTATTGGGAGTAATTTGTTCAGAAACTCACTATATTCATCCACTTTATCGTAATTCCATTCTCGACCATATGATTTGATTGCTAAAATTGTTATTTCTGCAGCTGTTGTTCTTAGAACAATGTTTGCGGGATTTTCAAAACTTTGGTTTATGAGATTTGTTGAGTATTTTTCAAATTCAATATAAAAATCATTATAGAGCAAAATTTCTATTGCCAGTAATATAGAGTCACATGTTGGAACCAAGCATTCATCAATATTCAAATTGTGATACATATAGGTTACTAGTTTCTCTATTAGTTCAACGATGAAATCAGCACGACCATTTTTGAATTGTCCATTCAAGACGGTATTAAATCCTTCAATTAAAAGATAATACAATTCATAGTTCAAAGGATTCTGATTTACAAATTTTATTAGTGTCTTAAGTAATTCATCTGCTTTTTCAAGTTCCTCGCGAGTAGAAGCCAATGATAAAGATTTGAGGATAGTTTGAGCTTGCTCTATAATCTCATCATCTTTTGATTTTATTAGTGCAGGTAGCTCTTCTTCTCCCGATTGTTTGTCAGATTTCTCTTCCTTTTTCTGTTGAGAATCTTCACCCGGGAATTCTTCTCTCGTCATTAGTATTCACTCTATAAATAACAATTATTTGAGTATGATAGACTTTAGAAGTTATTTAGGTTTTGTAAGGGTTTCGATAAAAAGAAAAGAGAAAATAAAAGTGGAAAAATAACCACTTTATTGACCTTTAGGATTATTTGCTCCTTCAACAGTAAATCTGTAAATGAAGCAATACACTCCGCCGACAACAAGAATAAGACCTGCTGTGGTAAAAGTTCCAAATCCAATTATCATCATAATAAAGCCTGTTAAAGCAACATCGATTTTAGTTAAGAAGTTTCTAAAAGGCACTATGAATAATTTGAGACCTACAAGTATAGCGAGAATTCCAAATACCATATTGAGTATTGTTCCTACATATCCACCCCAAGGTGTATTAGTAAAGTAAAACCATCCAGAACCATCTAGGAAAGGTAATGAAAGTCTTAGTGTTGTTCCAAATATTAAACCTAATATGGCATTAAATAATAACAAATTTCCTCCAAAGAAGAAGAAGAAAAATCCCCAATCTTCTGTTTTATTTAGTTCAAGCATATAATTCACCAATTTCATTAAACAATGAGATATCTCACTAAAGCTAAACTCGATATCATCTATTAAAAGATTTTCTTAGAAAAAGAAGATTAATTTCATTGTAAAATGAAAAAGTGGTTATTTTCCTCTTGGGTTCTTTTCTCCTTGTCGAGATAAACGATAAACAAGCACGAGAACGCCACCAATAATAACCAAAATACCTCCAATACCGAAGGAAATTATTCCAAAGATAATCATTACTATGCCGGTGATTATTAGATCTATTTGTACCATAAAGTTCCATGCTCTCTTAGTAAAGATCTTCAAACCCATTAGTAAGCAAAGTACACCAATTACTATGTTAATGGCTGTACCAGCATAAAGACCCCAAGTGTCATTTATGAATGTTAAAAAACCGGAACCACTAATGAAGTCTGCTACATTTAAGAAAAATGACGCTATTAATCCCGCAATAGCATTAACAATAATAATTAATCCTCCAATGAAGGAAAAAAGGAACCCGAAATCATCAGTTGTATTAAGATGAACCATATTAAATTCTCACCATATAATTCTAAGTTTCTAAATCATTTTTAGGATAATAATATTTTCCAAGATAGATTTAATGAATCTATCTTGTTTTTACATAAGTGTTGAGAATTGCTGCTGTGATAATTTTTGCTGCATCAACTAATTCATCAAGTTCCACAAATTCATTTGCTTGATGAATTATCTTTGGATCACCACCACCAACAATGGCGAATGGAATATCTTTTGGTGGGATCAAAGCTGCTGCATCGGTTCCATACGACAATCCTATTGGTTTACCAGGGAGACCGGCTATTGATTTGGACCATGCAAGCAATTGTTTTATCATAGGTTCATTTTCGTCTGAACTTAAGGCAGGTATTTTATGAATGAGTTCATGAGAAAATTTGTAATCATATTTATCTGTTAAATCTCTCAAGAGATCTTTAATTTCGCCATCAAGGACTTTATAATCAACACCAGGTACTAAACGAAAATCAAGATCTACAGAACAATCCTCAGGAACAACATTGATCTTTGTTCCTCCTTGAATTATTCCTACATTGACTGTTGAAACGCCTAATAATGGATGAGTAGTTTTTGGAATGATTTCTTTTATTGCTGTTATCCCTAAGCAAGCTCCTTCAATAGCATTTATTCCAACTTCTGGCATGCTTCCATGAGCAGCTTTTCCTTTAACATGCAATCTTATCCAATAAGGTCCTTTTTCTGCAATACCAACTTGTAGTGATGTTGCTTCTGTAATTACCAAGAAATCTGCTTTATCCATTATTCCTTGTTTTTGTAAATGAAAAGCACCATTCATACCAACTTCTTCATCTGCTGTTCCTGCGAAAACTAATCTATGTGTTAATTTGTGTCCCGAACGTTTGATGGCATCCATTACAGCAATGAGAGTAGCAACACCCCCGAGCATATCTGCTGTTCCTCGTCCCCATAATTTACCATCTTTTTCTGTTACTTCTAAAGGAGGATATTTCCATTGATCTAGATCACCAACAGGAACAGTATCCAAGTGACCGCTAAGAACAATATCTCTTTCACCTTCGCCATAATAGACCATAATATTGTGTCGATTTTCATCTAAAGGAAAAATCTTCGTAGTAAAGCCAAGCTTTTGACATTCTTCTTCTAGATAAGAAGCTAAATGAGAACATTTGCCTGGAGGATTCTGGCTATCTAAAGCGACAAGACTTGCTGTGAGGTTTTTAATTAAATTAACATCAATTGTTTCTAGTATTTTTTCTACTTCCATCAAAATGACCAACCAATTTCATGGTAATATGTTTGTATTTCAAAAACAATTAGAGTAAATAAGTACTATGTCAAATATCAACAATAACGCTCACTATGAGTATGAGTGTTATAATACTGGTGCTAATTTATCATAGGTAGCAGCTATTGCATGATAGATGTCTTTATCGTCACTTGTATCCCACACTACTTGAAATATCTTCAGCAATTCAGTGATTTCAGGTGTAATATAGGGATCGATATCATCGTCTCTCATTTTTAAAGTTTTATAGAGTTGTTTCTTGATAAAAATACAAGCAGCATCTACAATCAAAGATAATCTATCCAAGTTTGATTGAGCAATTATCTTTAGTTTCTCGTGCTCAAACAATTTAGTATTCAATAAAAAGCTTCGACCTATTTCATGGACAAGAATTTTGTATAACATAACATCCTCTTGTTTTGAAGCAACAATTATTTTTTCAGCTACTAAATTTGTTGCTATTGTTGATGTTGGTTCAACAAGGATGGCAGTAAATTCAGGATAAGGGAATTCTAAATTTAATTTCTTCTGCCAAGTGCTAATGATATTTATTGGACTGATAATAACATTGAGTTTCTTTACCTGATCTTCTAATTCTTTTTTGACCGTATTTTCCCAATGATCCTTGTAAAATCTATCCCACAAACCGCGAAGAATGTTTTGAAAAATCCTTATGATATTTATTATAATCTCTTTATGCTCATTTAATCGTTTAAAGTGACCATCAAAAACAGTTAATGGTGCATACACTTCTAGATAATCAAAAACTTCTGGGTAGCTTGTAATGAGTGAATCTATCGAACCTTTCTCAACTGCTTCGATTATTTTTTCATAACAATCAACAACCATGTCAATATCATCTGCAGGGATGTATGACGGTAATTGAAACAATACAGCATAAAGTTCAGCATTACAACCAAGAGTCATACATTTCTTGGCTTGTTCTTTCCAATTTGTATAATCATCATCTGCTAAGGTAAAATGATGCTTCATTCCATAGTCTGAATTATAAAATGAACCCTCTATCTCCAAGCAAGAAAAAACATGCATAATAATATTAGGTGTTAGACTTGTAGTAAAGTATACTTTTTGTGACACTATGTTCACTCCACCACTAAAACATACATAGATACTGAGTTTTTAATACTACTCTTAGATTAAAGAATTTGTGCCCTTAGAGTATATAAAGAAGAAAAGAATTTTTTATTTCCTAACTAGTTGTTGTATAAGAAATAACTTCATTTGTTTCTACACTGATAATTGCTACTTTGGTATCCTTAGGTAATAGTGTCAGGTGGTTTTGTAAACATTTTTGGTGCGCCTTTCTTTTATCCTCTAATTTCTCATCCGTTAAAATTAAGATACAATCTTCGGCATTAAAGGAAAAACCACAAAGGTAACATTGATCATTTGTTTCTGTCTTCTCAAGTAGAGGAACTTTTTGTTCTGTGACTACAAGACCGAACACTTTTTGCATACTCATATTTTTTTGCCCTACACCAAACAACTCTATTGTGTCTTTTACCCTTTATTTTATCACTTTTCTTATTTTCGGTTTAGACAATAAAGTGCCAAAAAAAGATCTATGAAAATTTTACTGAGTTAATGTTTCTTTTTTAATGTTTTTTGTCGATGAAGATTACCAATAATTTGAAAGGAAAACAATTTAATGGATTTAATGTCATTAGTAAGTAAGGTGAAAATCATTTCAGCTGCTAAAAATGAAAAACAAGAACTACCAACTCTTCTAAAGAATTTGAAGAAAATATTTGGTAAAAATATTAAAGGACCAATTTTCCAAGGTGAAAGGGAATATATAGCTTCGATTAAGCACTCCTATGTTTTAGATATCGCACGATTCTTTTCAAATAGAGGAGTAACAAGACTAGCAGCTATCAGTTCTTGGGATAATGATCAAGAAATTTCTATCGCTTATCATTTCATTGCAACAATAGGGAAAGCTGCTTTGGATTCGAAAATAACAATAACATCATTTTTACCAAAAGAAACTTCAGAGATAATATCAATAAGAGAATTTTATCCAGCAGCAAGAATATTTGAAGATGAGATTAAGGAAAAATTCAATTTATCATATAAAGAATGATTTTTGTCATGAAGTAGTTTTTTTTATCTTGAGTATTTGGTACTAGAAATGCAAAATCAGTTAGTTTCTTAAACAGTGAATTCAAATGTATAGTATATAGGATATTAAACATTGTAAAGTTTAGTATTTTACATTTAGAAAAATGAACTTAATCAAAAGTTAGGGAATGATTACAGTTGCCAGAAAAGAAAAAAGATGAAGAAATAATTGAAGAAGCTGATACCGCCCTAACGTCTGAAGATGAAGAGACTCAAGACGAACCAACAGAGGAACCTGTTACTGAACTAGAAACTACGGACGAAGAAGTAGAAGAAGCCCCTGAAGAGGAGCTTGAAGAAGCTTTTGAGGAATTTGCAGAAGAAACAGAGACCAAAGAAGAAGAACCTGAAGTAGATGAAGACCCTGTTGAAGAAGTCGAAGTTGAAAAAACTGAAGAAGTAGATGTCGACGAAGAAGTAGAAGCTGAAGAAGAAGAAGTTATCGAACTTGAAACTGAACCTTCAGAAGAACTTGAAATTCCGGCAATACCAATTGAGTCAGAAATTGAGGAAGAAGAGCCAGAAGAAGAACTCGCAATACCAGATGACGAAGCTATTAAAGCTGAAGTTATCGATGATGAGGAAATCTTGGACGCTAAACCACGAAAAAGAAGAAAGAAGAAACAAAATTGGCCTCAATTCTGGATCGGTCTCTCTATCGGACTAGTTATAGCGGTTGCTGCTGAAGTACTATTTACCATTCCATATTGGAACACTGGATCAAGTAGTCCAGCATTATATTACGCAGAAATTGTAGTAATACTAATTGCATTTATGATTCCTGGATTGATCTCAAGAAGTATCCAAAAAGGCATACTTGGCGGATTTATGATATTTGTAATAGCATTTGGATTACCGTTCCTAATGTATTATGCATTCGATTATATTATTTTAAATCCATTAACACCACTTTTATCAAGTACAGAATTCGCGATTGATGCTTATGCTTACTTCCAAGATATGTTTAATCTAACATTGATTGTAGACCCATGGATGAAATGGGTTATAGGAATTATTGATGTTTTAGCAATGTTCGTTCTAACGGTCATAGTAGTAACATTAACAACCTGGTTGTTAAAGACCGTCACATTACAAAAGAAAAAAGTTGGTCACTGGATTGGCATTCCATTTCTTAGCATTGGAATAATTGTTTTTACAATCTTTATGCCTTTAGCTTTATCATCAACGTATGGAGTCATACATGCTAGCACATCATTCTTAGCAGGATCATCCTATTTTGTAGATGGAATGACAACATTCGAAGGAAGTGGTGGTTCGTTACAATCATTGCAAACTAATCAATCCTTAGAAGATGGATTGATACAAGCAAGTGAATGGTTCGATATTTCCTTTGTCCATTATGATGGATTACGAAACATTGGAGTCATAAATTTTGCAGCGCTTGTAGCAGGACAATATCGACCGTTAATCGAAGCGGGAGATCAACTTGCCTTATCAGCTCTAACATTTACTCAAGTGTTATATCCATTATTCTTAGGTATAGCAGCAATAACAGATAGTTTGAATAATGCAACAAGCAGCTTGGTTAATTTTGGCACATCACCTAGCAGTACAGCTTATGGTGACAAAGCTATTGGAACTCAAGCGGTTAATCAAACAAAACTTGATGAGTTAAAGACTTCAATCAGTGCTACTGTTACATCTATGGAAAATGCTGAAGCAGCATTAAGCATCGTTAAAGCAAAATTAGAAGCAGCAGATGTTGAAGGTGCTTTCATCGAAACAGAGGCTACACTAGCTGGTATAACAACAGATGGTTTACCGGTTCTAGTTGGAGATATAATTAACGATATACGCGCTCAATTAAGTGAATTTAGAGGACATCTAACAGGATTTACTGATTTCATTAATTTCACAAGTAATGCATTGAATCCCACAAAAGAAATTCTATGGACTACCTATTACTCATTAGTAGGTAATGAATACTTAAGGAATTATGATTTCGCAACGGCTTATGAAGCATATGAGAATGCTACTGAACATGTTGCTTTAATCGATTTAGATGGCTATAATCCTCCAAGTACCTTAGGTGATGTTTTCTCTGTGCAAATTACAGAAGGCTTTTCCACCATGCTAGAAGATTTATTTGCTTTAATGGATCCTCTACTCAATGAACAAAAATACTTTGCAGAAACTTACCTAGAAATTGATAGTAATATTGATTTACTTGTAGCTAATGGTTTTGATATCACATCTGTTGATTACGGTGTAACTACAATAGGTGTAGCTAATAGTTCAGCAGACATTGCACTTGCATATGGTAACGCAGCTCAGATTCAAGCAGGTTTCTTTGAGGAAAAACTAGCAAACAATACTTATGGATCATTCTTCAATACTACTGGTGGAAACTTCTACAAAACACTAACAGATGATTTCAAACCACAAGATTTTGCTGAGAAAACATATTCACTTGTACAAGCTATCGATTATACTTTTAGAAGCTTTGAACAATATGCCTTAGGAAATAACAATACAGCAATAACACTCATTGGACAAGCAAACGCAATAATTCAAACTGAAATCATTACTGCATTACTACCAGATACCCCAGCATACTTTAGTGAATATCTTATTCATTGGAGTACAACTATGGCTAATGTTGAAATTGCAATGCTTAGTAATAATGAACCATCTGATCTTTCAGCAGGTGTTGCAGCTATAATTCCAATTCTTACAAATCTAGATACTGAAACAGCAATAAAAGTATAAAAAATAAATAAAGAAGAAGATTCGTTCTTCTTCTAATATTGTTTTTTTTTTATTCAAATTCCGAGTCTAAAGGTTGTTCTGGACGTTCAACTGGTATGAAATCTAATTCTGGGAACAAGAATCTTCGTTCTTTTATGTACCCACCAAGTATTCCACCTAGTATCGAAATAGCACAGAATATCAGAAAATAGAGTAAAGAGTTGAAAACTGCCGAAGTTATACCAATTGCAGTCCATGCACTCACTTGTAATCCAATGAGAATTCCAATGACAGGAATAGCAGTGATCCCACTTGAAATCATAGCAATTCTTCTTTCACCAGCAATTACACCACTAACGAGACCACCAATAAATACTCCAACTAAAATTTCTATTAACAAAATGATCGGTCCAACATCATCTCCTAAGGCAGCATTTACTTTACCTATTGTAGTAAACCCAACTAAGAAGAGTACTGCTATAATAGATACAGCAGCAATTGCTCCAATTATTGTTGACAGAAAATTTCTGGCAGCAGTTGTCCCATCGAGAAGTTTAATCATATCTTCATCAAAAGTTCGGTATGGTGAAACATCTGTAGAATCTAAGACATCTGCGTATTTTTTCAAAAATGATTTCAGAATTTTAAGAAGCGTTTCGTTGACAAGAGGTTCGTAGTCTTTCTCATGACAGATAGAAGCAACTAAGTAATTACCTTGTGATTTGTAAGCAAGTTTTCGATCTATTCCTTCAATTGCTGAAATATCAACAAGACCAGCTTCACTTGAAAAGTTCTTGAAGGCGATAAGTAAACCTGAGACCAATTGTTCGTCGATAGTTTTCTCTTTGTTCTCTGAACACCAATCATAAATGCATATTCCGCTATTACTATCTATTATCCAAATATTTTCTATAGCCAAAGTTCAATCAACCGCATTTATTCGTATAACAACTAAATAATACATTACTGTTATTATATTTTTATGTAGAAAAATTTCGTCGGAGTGAAAAAAGGCGTTTCAAAATTACCGCAAACGTAAGCTTATTAACAAATTATAGCTGGGTAATTGTGTGAGCACAATTATTTTGTGAGGAAATTGAAAATTGGACCTAATTGAATACGCTAAAGTTAAATTAAGTGAAGTAATAAATTCTCCTTTGCTTCCAGAAAAAGCACGAAAAGATTTAGAGGGGTCAGGAGACACTCTTTTAACCATTTATTCTAAAAAAAGTAAAACTTTGAAATTTATCCCAACCAATGATGATATTATTTGGTGGATAAATGTAGCCATTGATAGTTTCAGTCCGGAAACAAGTGGTAAGATGCTTATTGAACTGAATAAACATGTGAATGAATTTCTCTATTCCACAGGGGTTTGTGTATCAAAATCAGAATGTTTCTGGGATGGAATAGTTCAAGAATCATCACTGAAAGCATCCAAAGAAGCTATTATAGCAGCAATAGAAGAAATCCCTAGTGTATCTCAAGTATCCATTAAGGTAATCGATTAAAATAAAAAAACTGTGGTCGAAATATATCGACCTATCTATTCTATTTCTAGAATTCTATTTCTCTTACACGGTTAATTTTAAAGCGTTGCAAAACAATCCAGTATTCAACTTCTGCTGTTTTTCCGGCACCAAGAATCTCATTTAATTTTTTAAGGTGCTCTTCTTCTGTTGGAAGTGGAATAGAGAGTGTTTCAAAAGACTCCTTATCCATAACGGACATTTCTGCACCTTCCATAGCTATGACTTGAGCATTTCGCTTGTCGATTATAGGAACTTGAATTTTGTTTGCTGAAGGCATAACTGGAGATCTCTTTTTCCTATCAAAGAGCCCAATAACTTCCATTCGTATTTTTGCATGACCGTGTTTCCCTGTTTTTGAATGGCTTAAATCTAAAACCATACAAGGTTCATCGTCAACAACAATATAACTTCCTTTTTTGATGGAATTTGCGTCAGTTGGTCTTGTAGACATGATAATCACTTATTTTATTTATATTTGATTTGAGGTAAGTCAAATTAAAGTTTTTTTGTCTATATTAATAGTCCTATATACCTTAAAAGTAACCTTTATCTAAATAAATAACCATAAGAACATAGGAGTTCGTTTATCTATATAAATAATTAA
>RCNB010001311.1_pt1 | contig 16566 bp, 12 predicted proteins | sample 2041321 | NCBI WGS metagenome assembly RCNB01 (sample SAMN09708232, study PRJNA481090) | Marine sediment metagenome, whole genome shotgun sequencing project. | reverse complement strand
ACGCTGGACTAAAACTTCTAGGCGCAATTTTCGTATTTGGTGTTTGCATTATAGTATTTGGTCTTTCTACTTCTTTTTGGGTATCGGTAGTTGCATTATTTTTAAGTGGGGCCGCCGATGGCATATCAATGGTGATACGTCAAACTATATTGCAATTACGCACACCAGATGCAATGCGAGGGAGGGTAGCTTCGGTGAATTCTATTTTTGTAGGCTCATCTAATGAGCTAGGTGCTTTCGAGAGCGGACTTACAGCAAAATTAATGGGGACAGTGACGGCAGTAGTATTTGGAGGTGTTATGACCATACTGACAGTTGTGTCAACTGGTCTCATTTCTCCTGCATTTAGAAAACTGGACCTTCAGGAAGACCTTGATGTACACGAATAATTAGATTAATAAAAGCTTGCGTCAGGATACGAATCAATAACGTACCTTTGCCAAAAATATCATTCATGAGCACTTTTGAAGATTTCAAATTATCCAATCCATTGCGAAATGCAATTCAAGATTTGGGATTTGAGAATCCCACGCCTATTCAGGCTGAAGCTTTTTCAGTTGTACTTTCCGGCAAAGACATGGTTGGAATAGCACAGACAGGAACAGGTAAAACTCTGGGTTATATGCTGCCTATACTTCAGGATTTAAAGTTTTCAAAAGAGCCACTTCTTCGGGTTTTGGTTGTTGTTCCTACGAGGGAATTGGTGATTCAAGTTGTTGAGGAAATAGAAAAATTTGCAAAGTATCTAAGTATACGGGCAGTTGGGGTATATGGAGGAACGAATATTAATACTCAGCGGAAAGCATTGGCTGAAGGTTGCGATATTATAGTCGCCACTCCTGGTAGGTTTTATGATTTAACTTTAAGTCGGGTCATCCAAGTAAGAAAACTAGTTATTGACGAAGTCGATGTAATGCTAGATTTAGGATTTCGGTTTCAGCTTACTAATATCTTCGATTTACTTCCGGATAGACGCCAGAATATTATGTTTTCGGCTACAATGACTGAAGATGTCGAGACATTAATTAATGATTTCTTTATTAAGCCAACGAAAGTTTCAGTGGCTTTGAGTGGAACACCTTTGGATAATATTAGTCAGCAGTCTTATTGTGTGCCTAACTTTTACACCAAAGTTAATTTATTGGTTCACCTGTTAAAAGACCGAGAGCTTTTTAGTAAAGTTTTAATATTTGTTTCAAATAAAAGAAGTGCAGACAGGCTCTTTGAGGTCCTAGAAGAATATTACGGAGAAGAAAGTTGTGTTATTCACTCCAATAAAACTCAGAATTATAGAATACGTTCTATTAATCAGTTTGATGAAGGAAAAAATCGAATTCTAGTCGCTACAGATGTGATGGCTCGTGGTCTGGATTTAGAAAAAATCAGTCATGTTGTAAACTTCGATACTCCGTCTTATCCTGAAAACTATATGCATCGAATTGGAAGAACGGGTCGTGCAGAACAGGAGGGAAGGTCACTTTTGTTTTATACTGAAAAAGAGCAGCAAAAGAAAGAAGACATAGAAGCTCTAATGAATTATAAAATTCCTTTCGTAGAGTTTCCTTCAGAAATCGAAATTTCTAAGAGGCTAACCCCAGAAGAACAGCCGGAGATTAAAGAGATTAACAATCCGCATAAGGCTTCATTAGTTGAAGAACGAGGCGCTAGTTTCCATGAAAAGAGTGAAAAAAATTCAAAGGAAAATTTGGGTGGGTCCTATCGTCGAATTATTGAAAAAAAATATAAAAAGCCTAAGACACGAGGTGATAAAAATTATAATAAACGCAATAAGCGTAAGTAATTATACCAAATTAATTTTTAATACAACATTTGAATGTTAAATTGGTTTTAGACCCAGTTTCTTCTAATTTGGAATCTAAATTTCTATATAGCTGAAACTAATCTAGAGTTTATCAGAAAATCTATTTTTCCAACAATTTTTCTAATAACTGGTCGTAATTCTTAACTTTAGGATCTATAACACCTCCAAGACTAAAAAGAGGTGTTTGCAACGAGTCTAATTGAGCCATTGGCATACCTAGTTGTTTTTTAATTTCAGGCTTTTCACCAAGGTTGTAACTAGTAAATAAATACTTACTATCGTTTAACGGTTTCATAATACTATCACAGCGCATACAATTTTCAGGAATGTAAACGGTAATTTGTTTTTTGGGCTTTACTTTTATCGATTCTGCTTGCCTTCTTAAAGCACGACGAGATAAACTATCATTAACTTCTAGTTTATAAGAATAGTCAAGGAATTTTCCCTTTATTAAGGAAAGTCGGGCAATATTTACTTTTGATGCTGCAGGAACACGCGTAAGCCTAGGTTTACGTGAGGTTTGTCTGAATCCTACACCTTCAACAGTAATCATTACATCATAATCGATATCAGTCTCATTAACCGCATAGAGTAATAATCTATTCGATTCTTTTTTTTCAACAATTTTGATGATACTATCCTGACTAAATAGTGAAGAAGTAGAACCAACAATAAAACAAACCAATAATAATTTCTTGAGCATTTCTTTATTTTCTGAATAGCTAAAGTAATAAATAAAATAGACCTTATTGTTTAATTTCTAAAGTTCTTATTTTAACAGACAACTGAACCTTATTTTTGCTTTATTTTCGATTCCGTAATTCGAAAAGGATATGCTAATTGTACTTCTTTTAATTCAATATTTGAAAGAGAGGCTATGTCTGAATTTAAGACGTCTCTTACATATATTTGCCTTAAGTATTTATAGGCTTCGGTTAGTTCATCCTGAAGCGTGACGTAATCTTGATAGGACGCATTCCGGTGGGCCGTTAAAACAACAGTTGCTTCCTGAGGATTATCTGATGAACTGTTAATGCGCTCTCCTTGACAGTAGTTACAACTGGAATCACCGTTGTTATCTATAAATTTCTTCAAATTTGTCTGAAGATCTTTGAATTGAATTAATTTGTTATTAATCAATAACTCCCCAGATTCATTTAAGGCTATTCTTAAAACATTTCGTTCATTTAGTTTTATGTCACAATCCTTTGTTGGGCATGGAGCAGGTAACTTTCTAATAATTCCCTTGTCATTTTGAATGGTGGTTGACACCAAAAAAAAGATGAGTAATAAAAAAGCTATGTCGGCCATACTTCCTGCGTTTACTTCCGGAATTTTATCTGAATATCTCATTGTGATGGATTTTGGAATACTGATGGAAATTCAATAAAGGTGCCACAACCAATATCATGCTCATATTAATTGGTAAACCCCGATAGTTATTTCCTTTAAAGCCTTGTAATTGATAATCAGCAACTTGTATTCTATGTCGAAATACGTATTTTTAGAATTAAATATTGAATGTTATGAAAATCGCAAGATCTACTCCGAATTCACCCAATCAAGGAATCTTAATATTTATATCCTTGTTACTACTTCCGCTTGTTTTATTGTCACAGGATTTAAGGGAACAATATCATGAAGCTCCAGATGACGCGTACATTCAAGTTGATAGAGAGAGCATGGTCAAAGGCGCATCCCATAAAGCAAATGGTGATGGCTTTTTTACGACTCAGGCGAATATCGACAGCAATGGAAACGACATGATTGGTGATGCGGCAAATGAACCTTCAATTGCTGTAGACCCTACCAATCCTGATAGAATTGTTATTGGCTGGCGCCAATTCGATACGGTTACTAGTAATTTTCGACAGGCGGGAAATGCATATTCTTTAGATGGTGGTTTGACATGGACATTCCCTGGAGTCTTAGACCCCCAAGTGTTCAGATCCGATCCTGTCCTCGATTTCGATGCAAACGGTAATTTATATTACAATAGTTTGGGAGGTAATTTTGAATGTGATGTGTATAAGATTACGGATGGCGGAATAGACTGGGGAGCGCCTTTTCCTGCGCGTGGCGGGGACAAACAATGGATGCGAATTGATAGAACGAATGGAATTGGGGCAGGAAACAATTATTCATATTGGAATGCCTCATTTTCAACTTGTGCTCCAGGATCATTTACTAGATCGACAGATGGTAGCAATACCTTTGAAGATTGTGCAGTAGTGGATGGGAGTCCACGTTGGGGAACGTTGGCAGTTGATGCGGATGGAGATTTATACATGGTAGGAGTTGAAGGTACTAACTTTATAATGGTTAAGTCCAGTACAGCACAAGATCCAACTATAACCCCAGTAACTTGGGATTCAGTGAGTACATTTGATATGGATGGCCTTTTAGGAATTGGAGGACCAATCAATCCGCAGGGTTTATTAGGTCAGGCTTGGGTGGATGTAGATATCTCAAATGGCCCAGGAAATGGCAACGTATATGCATTGGCTTCGGTAATTAGATTATCTAATGGTGATCCGGGTGATGTTATGTTTGCGAGAAGCACCGATGGCGGAATCACTTTTGAAGCCCCTATTCGCATAAATACTGATAACAGTCAAACTAATTATCAATGGTTCGGTACTATGTCTGTGGCGCCTAATGGAAGGATAGATGCTGCTTGGCTGGACACTAGGGATGCTAACGCTGGAACCAATATGTCTGCGTTGTATTTTTCATATTCTGAGGATCAAGGTTCTACTTGGTCTTTCAACAAGAGGCTTTCTTTAGCTTTTGATCCTAATATTGGCTATCCTCAACAAAACAAAATGGGCGATTATATGGACATGGTTTCAGATAATGATGGTGCTCATTTAGCTTGGACTAATACAATCAATGGGGGTCAAGACGTTTATTATACACACATTACCCCATCATTATTAGGAGTCAATGATTTTTCATTTTTGGATGAGTTTAATTTTAAGAGTTATCCAAATCCGTTCAGCGAAGAAACAACGATAGAGTTTTTTAGTAAGAATGAAGAACGCGTAAAGATTGAAGTTTTTGATATACTAGGAAAAAAACAGGCTACTTTATTAGATGAAAGCGTCATAGGCAAACAGCAGTTAATTTGGAATGGTACTGGGGCAAAAGGCGCTAAGTTAGATTCAGGAATATATTTTATTAGCCTCAATGTAAACAGTAGTAGAAAAGTTTCAAAAATTATAATTAAGTAGAACCAATTGGATTAGCTCAGATTCATACTTATCTTTATCTTTTAGAAGATAATTGAAGGCGTACATCGTAAGTAGTGGCGAATTTGTCCGACCTTACTCCGTATTGTACAATTTCAATTAATGAATTTAAAATCGAAGGGAATTACATATGCTAACTTGGAAGGAATTAATTAATATTAGTGAAAGAGGAAACCTCAAGCCCGATCGTCGTGTTGAAAAATCGGAAGCAGAATGGAGGGCACAATTGACCCACGAACAATTTAGAATAACTCGTCAGAAAGGTACCGAAGCCCCTCACAGTGGAGCACTATGTAGTATTTATGACGAAGGGCAGTACAATTGTGTATGTTGCAATACTCCATTGTTTGATTCCACTATTAAGTTTGAATCTGGTAGTGGATGGCCAAGTTTCACCCAACCTATTCTAAATAATGCTATTAAGTACTTTAAAGATGTTTCATTTGGAATGGTTAGAATTGAGGTAATGTGTAACACTTGTGATGCTCATTTAGGTCATGTATTTCCCGATGGTCCAGAGCCAAGTGGATTGCGCTACTGTATTAATTCTGAATCTATGCAAATTGAAGAACACGTTTAAAATTGGATTTGGCGGCGGTTGTCATTGGTGCACAGAGGCAGTATTTCAATCATTACTTGGTGTTGCTAAAGTGGATCAAGGCTACGTTTCTTCGGATGATATAAACGATACTTTTTCTGAAGCAGTAATAGTACATTTTGATTCTGAAATGATACCGCTAAGAACTCTTATTGAGGTTCATTTGCTAACACATAATAGTACTTCAGACCATTCTATGCGGTCGAAATATAGGTCTGCAGTCTATACATTTTCAGAAAAACAGAAAAAAGAAGCATCTGTTGCTATTGCCCAATTTCGAGAAGAACAGGACAAACTATTTATTACCGAGGTCTTGGCATTTTCAGAATTCAAACCATCCAGAGAACAAATAACAAATTACTATTATAAAAACCCCGAAAAACCATTTTGTAAAAGTTTTATCGATCCAAAGCTTAAACTATTACTAGACCAATTTTTAAAAGAAACGGATACTACTAAAGTCTCACACCTACTCGATACAATACATTAAATTTACTATCAATGAAAAATACGAAGCTGGAAATAATTAATAAAAAGGGATATAAACTACAGTCATATCTAGAATTACCCGCAAATCAAAAACCTAGTTACTATGCTATTTTTGCTCATTGCTTCTCGTGTTCAAGTTCACTAAGTGCTGTTAGAAATATAACGCGGTCATTAACAAACTTTGGATTTGGAGTGGTTCGGTTTGACTTTACAGGTTTAGGTAGGAGTGAGGGAGAATTTGCAGAAAGTTATTTCTCGGCTAATGTTGATGATTTGTTAGCTGTTAATGATTTTATGAAAATGAACTATGATGCACCTAGTCTGTTAATTGGACATTCTCTTGGTGGTGCCGCTGTGATAGTGGCAGCTTCGAAATTGGAAAATATTAAGGCTGTTGCGACTATTGGAGCACCTTCTACAGTGGGTCATGTAACGCATCTATTCTCGCATAACGCCTCTGAGATTAAGGAGAAAGGCGAAGTAGAAGTGCACATTGGAGGTAGGCCCTTTAAAATCAACGAAGAGTTTGTAAACGATTTTAGTAAAACAGATTTACCGGCGATAATTAAGAAACTTCGAAAACCTATTCTTGTGATGCACTCGCCAACAGATACTATAGTTGGGATAGAAAACGCAAGGGAGATTTATCATAATGCAATGCATCCGAAGAGCTTTATTAGTTTAGATAATGCGGACCATTTGCTTTCAAATTCTAGAGACAGTAATTATGTTGGAAGGATGATTGGAGCTTGGGTTGAGCGTTATTTTGAATTACAAGATAATGAGATGTTATCGACAGATGGAGAACAGCTAGTTGCCCACTTAAACTTGAAAGAGGATAACTTTACAACATCAATTCAAACATCAAAGCATAGCTTTATTGCAGATGAACCGGCAAGTATTGGAGGTGATGATTTTGGACCTTCACCATACGATTTATTGAGCGCTGGCTTAGCTGCTTGTACTGTAATGACATTAAAACTCTATGCAGAGCGAAAAAAATGGGATTTGCAAGAGGTATATGCCTACGTTACCTATTCAAAAAAGCATAGTGACGACCTTATGATTGATGTAGAAAAACCTTCACACTTCGATCATCTCTCTAAACGTTTAAGATTTGTTGGAAATCTCGATGAAAAACAGAAACAACGACTTAAGGAAATTGCATCAAAATGTCCTGTTCATAGGACCTTACAAAGTCAGATTATTATTGACACGGAAGTCGAATAATAATAATATTAATACCAATTAACAAGTTATTTAAGACTCATTTCACTCGCTAATTGGTATAAATAGACCTTATTTCTTAATAACCTTCAATTGTCCGTTACCGGAATCAGAAGTTAGTGATATAACATACAAGCCATGGGCAAGTTCATCGCTGAGCTCGAATTTCAATTCGTTCTTACCCTTCTCCAGTTGAATCTTTTCAGCACTAACTATTTTCCCGTTTAAATCGTAGATGCTAAGTGTTGCATTTGAGGATCTATGGGTTTCGATAATTAGGTTAAAGTATTTCTGAATCGGATTAGGATATGCCGTTAGGCTAATATTTTTTATTTCAGAAAAAGGAAATAATTCAACCGCCAAACTCCCTCTTGGTACAGCGATAAAAACATTTTCCTGTAATGTCAATATTTCAGTATTTCTAAGAATAATTTCTGATAAGGTAGTATTTTTAATCTCTGTTATTTCGTCTGCTGTAAACGCTGAGTCATTTTCATAATAATATCGATCACCATCTCTTAAAGATCCAAATTGCATTTTTAAGATTGCATCGAGACCTTCACCAACAATGGAATTGGCAAAGTGATCCTCACTCATAAATCCGGTCCAAGGATCAACGTCATTAATATCAGTATAAATAGTTTCTAAAGTAGCGCTAAGTGTTGGGTCTGAAGTTAAACTGGCAAAATCCGCATGAGGGTCTAAAGATAAACCTTCTCTAACCGTGTTATAATCGGGCAATCCTCTTTCCCTACCTCTGGCAACATTAACCGATAGCAAATCGATGCCTCCAGCGCCAGGAGGTCCAAATAGAAAATTACGTATATCGTCTATAAGCAACAGATCTACCATTTGATGTTCTTGTGCTGCTAATCCTCTAAAAAACGGCTCTATTCCCCCTTCATCTTTGATGATTAACGGATTAAAAAAAGCATCTCTTAAATCGACTGATCCAAATGACCAATCACTTCCGTCTTCATCATAACGCACCATTCTTCCGTTTATCATTGAATGTCCAAAGCGATACCCAGCAGCAGAAAAGGAATTTAATATATTTGGATTTACACTAGTGTCGTAACCACTATAACTATCGAGATTTATACCCATAGTTGGTAAAAACTCTTCATAGGTAACTGCTTCAATATAAGCACCGACCATTTTTCTAGCCCTTTGGTAAAAATCTTCGTCTGACCAACTAGGGTTTTCAATTTTTAATTCATCACATTTACGATTATGCTCTCTAACCCAAAGTATATGAAAAGCAGTTAATCCGGGCTGTTCGTTTATTCTTATATCTCCGCCTACATAAAACTTTTCAGGCAAAGGATGACCGTCTGCAACCATAAATGGTGCTGATGGATCTACGGCACTATCGTACTCACCATCTATTGTATTCCAAGGTAATAAATCCCCATTCGATGTTTTTAATTTACCACCCACAAAGGTTCGCAACCAATTTGCCCGGTCTTCATCACTCCCATAGACACCCGATCCATCTAAAAAACTAGTAATGTCATTTATATGTTTCCGCGGATTATCTATGGAATTACCTGTATTTGGATCGGATAAGGATCTAGACATTCTAATTTTGACTGTTCCCGTGCAGTTTGGGTCAAACATAGGATCGCAGGAGGGAACCATTATATCCATTGGTTCAGAAGAATTATCATTGTTAAAATTAATGTCATGGTCAATAAATTGACCCCATCCCGCAACAAAATCTGAAAGTTCTAATTCATTCGCGATAAATTCGGTTTGACTACCAATAATATTACTAATAGTTCTCGGATTTTCACGATCTACTCCACCTGGATCGCTAATTAAATCGGAGTAACCATTCTCCATAAAATTCGTAAAATAAGTTTTTGAAGCACCCCAATCTGGATTGGTTTGATTGTTAAGAGTACCGTCGTAAGTCCTGTTTTCCTGAGCCATCGAAACGAAGGTCGTCGCAAAAACTAAAAATGAGATAAGTGTTTTCATCGGTTGGTTTACTTTGTTGGTTTAATTCAAATATAAGTAGGAAAAAGTGTTAAATCTTTACTAATGCCCAAATTTTCGTTGAACCTTCAAAATACTCGTTCAACTACGCAAATTTCACCTTTTTCACTACTTTTTTTTGTAGGAATAGTATGTACGTATAAACACGTACATAACTGATTTATTAGGTAATATAAGCGATAGAATTTGTCAGAAGAGATAGGAAGAAGATCGAACAACTATAGCCCAAAATAACGACAAACAAAGTGTGTTTTTGTCGATAAAATTAACAACTTAAACTGTTTATCTTATTCTTATCCATGCTCAATAATTATTTCCCCAGAACGTTTTACGGGCTCACTTTTTTAGGATATTTTTGTTCAAATCCGTTTTATTGTCTTAGAGTCTGATGAGTCTAAAGTTTATTCAAAAAGTATTAAACGGTATACTATTTGTAAATTATCTATATTTAACCTATAAAACTTATTATTATGAATTTTATTAAAACCCTTTTCGCACTCTTTATATTAGCTACAGTTATAGCTTGTTCTTCGACTAAAACCAAAGAAGGCTCAAATGAAACTGCAACCACAGAAACTGCTACTAAAGATGATAAAATGATAAATGAAGGCTATACTAAGGGAACAATCGTATTTTCAGATAAGCCAGATGACTGTGCTTATACCATTCAGTTGGAAGGAAAAGATAATGTGATGTATGACCCTATGAATCTTGATGTGAAGTTTCAAAAACACGATGAGAAGATATGGTTTACATTTAGTCCATTGCGAAGAATGAATCGTTGCATTAAAGCGAATCCAATATATATTACAGATATTAAAAAACAGACATAAGGTTGCTTTTTTATTTGCCGGAGATTATAATGCTTTTTATTAAAGCGAGGTTTATACAAACCTCGCTTTATAATTAGGCATTGAACTTAGCTTTCAATTGGGGTGTCATCTGACACCATTTTGTTTTTTTACTGGGTATTGAATTGATTTTTTTTACATACTTCATGAATAGACCTCAAAACACAACACTTGTTATACTCGCATTTTTTGCTATGTATGTAATATGGGGATCAACCTATTTATTAAATAAAATAGCGGTTACTGAGCTACCTCCATTTATGTTGGCCGGGATTCGATTTATTACTGCGGGTCTTTTGATATTCGTTATCGCGAAAATGATGAAGATTAAATTATCAATTACAAGAAGGCAATTTCTCAATTGTACTTTTGTCGGCTTTCTATTTTTAACCTTCGGAAATGGGGTAGTGGTATGGGCGTTAAAGTATGTTGATAGTGGTTTTGCGGCACTTGAAATATCAGCCCAGCCTTTGGTAATATTATTCATGATGTTATTATTACAAGGAAAGAAAATAGAATCAATGTCGGTTATTGGCGTTGTTCTTGGAGTCATAGGAATCTATTTACTAGTTAGTCAGAAGGAGTTAATTAGTAACGAAATGACCCTTATAGGGATCTTTATGATTTTCCTTTGTATGATTAGCTGGGCTTATGGAAGTTTGTTTGTCGCAAAAGCCGATTTACCTTCAAATTATTTTGTTAATACCGGATATCAGATGCTTACTGGAGGGATTATGCTCGTCATTGTTAGTTTGATTTTAGGCGAAACTTGGACATCGCCTACACTTTGGAGTGAGCCTGTGTTGTTTTCTATGATTCTACTAGTTATTTTCGGAAGTATAGTCGCCTATACATCGTTCAATTATTTATTAAAAGTGGTCTCTCCGGAAAAAGTTGCAACTTCTACATATGTTAACCCGATTATAGCCATGCTGCTAGGCTGGTATTTTCTAGACGAACAAATTACAACACAATCGGTAGTGGCTGCAATGATACTGCTCACCGGAGTATATTTTATTAATACAACAAAGAAATTATCATACTATCTTAGGTTTTTAAATAAGTCCTAGTAGTTTGTTCAGGAATGATGTTGATGGCGATTCGTCTTATGATTACTCTTTGGTTTCAGAAAAAATATCCGAAATATTAATTTTGAACAGTTTTGTTAAAGTGCTTTTGCATTAATTATAATGTAACGAATAAACCTTTTAGGCGTCTATTAGAAAAAATATATATGAAATTAATACTCTCCACTTTGATAATAGCCCTCTCATTTGTGGCTTGTGGCCCGTCTTCAAAATCTGCTCTTAACGATTCCGCAGATAAATCTCCAATTTTGGCTGACCTTGATCTTACTAATGTTACCAATGATATGGTTCCGGTAATCATTAATCCAGGCCGTTTTGGACAAGAGATAGTGACATATCGATTACCTAAAGTTGTACAAGGAACCTATTCTGTAAGCGACTTTGGTTATTTCATTGAAAACTTTAAGGCCTTCGATTATGATGGCAATGAATTGCTAGTAACAAAAACCGACACAAACACTTGGACAATATCTGACGCTACCAAGCTTGATATTATTAGTTATGATGTAAATGACTCTTTTGATGTAGAAGGTGAAGGGAAATCGCCATTTTCACCGTCAGGCACTAATATTGAACCGGATAATTATGTATTGAATCTTCACGGGTTTATCGGATATTTTGATTCATTAAAATTGGGACAATATGTAGTAAGCGTTACTGCTCCTGTTGATTTTACTCGAACATCTGCCCTTCAAAAAACGGACGAGGAGATTAGTGATGACGGGCAGGCAATCACTACGACCTATTTTGCCCCTAGATATTTTGATGTAACGGACAACCCAATGATGTATGGGAAATTAGACGTTGAGGAATTTATGGTTGGTGATGTTAAGATTGTCTTGAGTGTTTATTCTCCTACTGGAGTACATTCGGCGGCAAGTCTTAAGGAGACAATTTTCACTATGATGGAAGGTCAAAAAGCGTATTTAGGTGATATCAATAGTACGTCTCGATATGACATCTACTTATATCTTTCTAGGGGAGAAGAAAATTCACCCAACGGATTTGGGGCCTTAGAGCACCATACATCGACAGTAGTTGTTATGCCAGAGCATATGCCCGCGGAAAACTTGGCTAAAAGCATGGTAGATATTGTTGCTCATGAGTTTTTTCATATCGTATCACCTTTATCTGTTCATTCTGAAGACGTGCATTATTTCGACTATGCCGCACCAACATTTTCAAAGCATCTGTGGATGTACGAGGGAGTAACCGAATATTTTGCGCAACACTTTCAAGTATATGAAGGATTGGTAACGGAAGCTGAATTTTATAATATAATGCAGAACAAGATTGCTGCGTCTTTAAGTCTGGATGATACTATGAGCTTCACAACAATGAGCGAAAATGTTTTGGATACCCCTTATTCTTCAAATTATTATAATGTATATCAAAAAGGAGCTTTAATAGGGATGTGTATAGACATTTTAATGCGTGAGGAAAGCAAGGGTAAAAGGAGTATGCTTTCGTTAATGAAAGAATTATCAATGAAGTATGGAAAGAACAAACCATTTGTTGATGATATGCTAATCGATGAAATTACGAAAATGACGTATCCAAGTATAGGAGAGTTTCTCAAAACACATGTAGAGGGTACAACACCTATCGACTATAATGTATTTTTTGACAAGGTTGGTCTAATAGAAATGGAGACTGAAACTAAGGGAGATTTCTTGCTAATAGGAGGGAGTCCAATTGTTAGTGGAAGTCCGGATAAGGGTATATTTTTTACTGAATTGGCGTTAAAAAATAGTTTTTGGGCTGAGCAAGGTGTTCAAAATGGTGATATTATTAAAGAGGTTAACAATACCGTAGTTAGCTTGGAAAACGCGAATTCGGTTTTTCAAAAAGTGCTAGGGTGGCAGGTAGGAGATGAAATAGAGGTTAAGTTGGAGAGAGCTGGAGAAGAAATAATTATTAAAACAATCACGACCCAACCTCTTGTGAAGTCGATAGGGATGTCTGCTAATCCAGATGCGAGTGAGGCACAGATAAACTTACGAAAAGCATGGCTTAGAGGATAGTGCGAGTTAGAATATTTGGAATGCCCTCAATACACTTTAAACAAATTGTATTGAGGGCATTCTTCATTCTACGAACCAGACTCTCTTCATATTTCTTTCAAGTACAGACTACTCGATATAGATATGATCCTTAAAATGATTTTAAGTAACTTTAAAACCATAAAACTAACTAATTCAATAGATGAAAAATTATTATTTAATCTGTACCCTTATACTCCTCCTTACTTTTTTAATTAATCCGAAGCTTCAAGCGCAAGACGATATTCTTGAAAAATTGAACGAGATTGCTATTATTGATCAAAAAGTGATGGTTCCAATGCGAGATGGAATACGTCTAGCAACCGATATCTATCGTCCAAAAAATGTTGCCAAAGCGCCCATTATTTTTTCTAGAACTCCCTATAATTTTAATTCTTGGAGAGATGGAAAGGAGAACACTCGCACAGCCAACCAGGCTTATGAAGCTGTTAAGAGAGGGTATGCATATGTTGTTCAAAATGAACGTGGACGATACTTTTCAGAAGGAGAATGGGATATATTAGGTGTGCCAGTTACCGATGGCTTCGATGCTTTCACTTGGATGAAGGATCAGCCTTGGTCTAACGGTAAAATCGGAACGTATGGTTGCTCTTCCACTGCCGAATGGCAAATGGCAGTAGCAGCTTTGGATCATCCTTCACACGCAGCAATGGTTCCGCAAGGATATGGTGCTGGCGTTGGTAGGGTAGGAGATTATATGGAGCAAGGAAATTGGTATCGTGGGGGAGTTGAGCAGCTTTTGTTCTTTTCATGGCTGTATAGTGTTGAACACGATAAGTTTAAGCCTAGAATTCCTGACGGAGCTACGCAAGAGGACTTAATTCGGATTTCAAGATTCTATGATTTGGCACCTGAAAACCCTAAAATGGATATGGCCGAATCTTTAAAGCATCTTCCCATAAAGGATATGCTTCAGAATATGAATGGGAAACGAGAAGTCTTTGATAAAATGGTGGTACGTAAACCAAATGATCCAGATTGGTATACTGGAGGCCTTTACCACGATGATAAGGAGATTGGAGTCCCTAGTTTTTGGTTTGCATCATGGTACGACGTTTCAATCAGTCCTAATTTAGCACTTTTCAATCACGTTAGAAGTAATTCGAAAGACAAAGAAATTAGAGATAATCAATATTTGGTAATTGCACCAACTTTACATTGCAGATACACAAGAGCTACCGAAAATACGATTGTAGGGGAACGCAGTGTTGGAGACGCTCGGTTAAACTATGAAGAACAAATTTATAGTTGGTGGGATCTTTGGTTGAAAGGAGAGAAAAATGATTTTAAGGAGAAAACGCCCAGGGTTCAATTTTATACCATGGGAAGCAATAAATGGCAAGCTTCTGAAGAATGGCCGCCTGCTAACACTAAAATGGTTACCTATTACCTAAATAGTAATGGCGATGCAAATACTTTATTTGGAGGAGGTTCTTTGACTGAAAAGAAGCCTTCTAAAGATAAGTCGGATTCTTTTGTCTATGACCCAATGAATCCTGTCACTTCTTTAGGAGGAAATGTTTGTTGCACGGGTAACGCGGTTAAAGGCGGTGCTTTTAATCAGCAGGCTATGGAAGCGCGTTCCGATATATTAGTCTATACTACAGATGTTTTAACTGAAGGGGTTGAAGTATCGGGTTTTATAGAAAGTACTCTATATATATCATCAGATGCTAAGGATACGGATTTTACCGTAAAACTAATAGATGTTTATCCCGATGGAACAGCCTACAATCTGGATGAAACAATTCAGAGGGCACGTTTTAGAGAAGGTTATGATAAAGAGGTGTTTATGGAGGACGGGAAGGTTTATAAGCTTGATTTAACACCTTTATCTACAAGTAATTACTTCGAAAAAGGACATCGCATTAGAATTGAAGTTTCAAGCAGCAATTTCCCTCGTTTCGCTCGAAATTTAAATACTGGCGGAAATAACTATGATGAATCGGAAGCTGTTGTGGCTCATAACAAAGTTCATCATTCAAAGAAATACAGTTCTCAAATAAAATTGCCGATACGCCAAAAATAGTGCTGAAATTGTGGCTTACTTTTATCTAGATCTTCAAAAGCTTTAGACTTCTTGACGGCACAGAAGTATATTAATTTAGCCTAATTATAAAGCGCCTCTATTTTCGAAACCGTTTGCGCAAATATAATTTTATAAAGTCTTTGTTAATCACTAATTTTGACATAATCTTTGTAAGTTTAAAAACCTAATTAGATCCATGGAAATATTGCATATTAGTGCTGAGTGTTATCCCGTTGCCAAAGTTGGTGGCTTAGCGGATGTTGTAGGTGCTTTACCAATTTATCAGAATGCACTTGGATCCCGAAGTCAGGTATTGATGCCTTTCTATAATATTGCCTTCACGCAGAAGAATACCTTCAAAAAAGTCTATACTTCGACTATAAAATTTGGAGATGAATCCATAGATTTTAAAGTGCTGACTTTAAAAAAGAATACACTTGATTTTGATATATTTTTTATAGATATCCCAGAATTACTATATACAGAATACGTCTATTCTGAAGACGATACAGATCGGTTCTTGGCATTTCAAATTGCAGCCTTAGATTGGATCGTACAATTAACAAATAAACCACAAATAATCCATTGCCATGATTATCATACCGGGTTAATTCCCTTTATGATGTCTCAATCCAACGACTATAAAACACTGCGGAAGATACCGTCGGTACTAACCATTCACAATGCGCAATATCAAGGGTGGTTTTCACACCGAAAAGTTTATTTAATTCCTGAATTCGATTTTTCTAATGTCGGATTACTAGATTGGAATCATACTATTAATCCATTAGCAGCTGCTATTAAATGTGCCTGGAGAGTAACAACCGTATCTCCAAGTTATATGGAAGAATTGAAATTGAATGCAAACGGACTCGAGGCTTTAATTAAGGCGGAAAGTTCTAAATGTGTTGGGATTTTAAACGGAATAGATTCGGAAGTATGGAATCCAGAAATAGATTCATATGTAATTAAAACCTATTCCGAAAAAACTGTAAAAAGTGGGAAAAAGGCTAATAAAGCATGGCTTTGTAAGGAATTCGAACTGGATCCAAATAGACCGTTAGTTGTTTTCATAGGTCGATTAGTTGGCGAAAAAGGAGCTGATCTCTTTCCTCAAGCTTTTAGATTAGCATTGCAGCATATAAAT
>RCNB010002764.1_pt1 | contig 16580 bp, 14 predicted proteins | sample 2041321 | NCBI WGS metagenome assembly RCNB01 (sample SAMN09708232, study PRJNA481090) | Marine sediment metagenome, whole genome shotgun sequencing project. | reverse complement strand
TACTTATATAATGATTCAGAAACAGGAAAACTTACATGGATTCCCTGGGATAATAACGAAGCATTGCAAGATGGTAAGATGGGAGGTTCAGCAGCGCTTGATTTTTCAGATGTATCATCTTCACAATGGCCTTTGATAGGATACTTATATCAAGACGAAGTATATAAAGATCAGTATGATGCTTATGTTCAAGAAATTGTAGAAGGCTCTTTTGATGTGAGCAATATCCAATCTCAATATGCAAGCTATGCAGCTCTAATAGAGCCTTATGCTACATCTGAAATTGATGGATATTCATTTTTAAATAATAGTTCAGAGTTTCAAACGGCAGTGAACCAACTTAATTCGCACGTTTCAGAGCGAACAATAGCAGTAAATAATTATTTACATTGATAATTTGAATTATAAGAAATCAAATTGGATAGTTTTTTTGAAATAGGCCAAAAAGCCCTTTAGATGAGTATTATAGACCGGCCTTTAGACAGGGAGAAGGCCAAATTTATACAACTCGTCACAATTTTTCTACAGTTCGGTAAGTCAGAATTTACCAATACGAACTCCTGACATACATTTGTTGTATAATAATTAAATATATATATCATGAAAACAATAATCGACAGTAACGCATCAAATGAAACAAGATTCAGTAATTTTTCAACTTTTAGAGATAGTAAAAGGGTAAGATGGTCAAACTATAGAAATTACGGATATTAGGATCAATGATGCATTGATCTAATGATTTAATGAAACAATGAATTAATGAAAAAATGAAGTATGGAACAAAAACGAATTCCACCGTAAAAAACCTTAACAGTTTTGTTAAGGTTTTTTTTTGTTCGTTTTTGATTGGTTGGCTGCTTTATGTTTGATCGGATTATTTTCTATCTTTAAAGAATGGACAAAAGAGCTTTTCTAAAACAACTCTCTTTATTAGGCATTGGAACAACCATTCCATTTATGGAAAGCCTGGCTAAGAGTTTTGATACTGTTTCTCATATGTCATCTTTTGAATTGGCTTCGGATGAAGACTTTTGGGCCAGTATCCGTGAAGGATACATGTTGAGCGAGGACTATATCAATCTGGAGAACGGCTATTATTGTATGATGCCTCAGGAAGGGTTAAATAATTATTTAGAAGACGTCAAGACGGTTAATTTTTTGGCATCGAGGTATATGAGGACGGTTCAGGATGATAATCGCGATATCGCCAGACAACAACTAGCCGAATTGGCCGGTTGTTCTTTTGATGAAGTTGTTATAACCCGAAATACTACAGAATCATTAGATCTGGTCATTGCCGGTCAGGATTGGGAAAGGGGAGATGAGGTTGTTTTTGCAGAACAGGATTACGGATCAATGATGGATATGTTCAGGCTCATGGAAGAGCGTTATGGAATCGTATCTAAGGTGGTGTCGATACCAAATCATCCTAAGAATGACGAGGAGATCATTGATTTATATGCCAGTCAAATCACTGATAAAACGAAGTTATTGATGATCAGCCATGTTGTGAATATTACGGGTCAAGTATTACCAGTCAAAAAGATTTGCGATATGGCGCATAAGAAAGGAGTTGAAGTGATGGTTGACGGGGCACATGCCTTTGCTCATCTCGATTTTAAAATACCCAATTTAAACTGTGATTATTATGGCACAAGTTTACACAAATGGCTTAGTGTTCCGTTAGGTGCGGGGTTATTGTATGTAAAAAAAGACAAGATCAAAAATCTTTGGCCTCTATTTGCTGAAGCAGAATTACCCAGAGATGATATCGACAGATTGAATCACAGAGGCACAACTCCTGTTCATGTAGAGCTGGCAATTCCAAAGGCTATTGAATACTATAACATGATAGGAGCAGAAAGAAAAGAGCATCGACTTAAATATTTGAAAGAATACTGGACTTCTAAAGTAAAGAACACCCCCAATATAATTCTAAACACTCCCTTTGAATCTGAAAGGTCCTGTGCCATTGCCAATGTTGGTATTAAGAAGATCAACTCAAAAGACATGGCAAATGTTTTATTCGAGAAATACACTATTTGGGTGGTTGCCATTGATCGCCCAGGTGTTCACGGTTGCAGAATAACACCAAATATTTTCACATCAACAGACGAACTGGATGCATTTGTCGAGGCTCTAAAAGAAATGGCCGGCTAAGATGTATCTGGCTGGTAGATACTAATAACATTTCAACTAATTGTATAATGAATGAATGATAAAAGCAATTCAAACAAAGAACAACCCAACAATCCTTTACATGGGGTGAAATTAATTACCATTCTAGAGTACTTAGTAGATCGTTATGGCTGGGAAGAGCTGGCATTGAAAATTAATATCAATTGCTTTAAAAAGGATCCTTCAATTAATTCCAGCCTTAAGTTTTTAAGAAAAACACAATGGGCCAGAGATAAGGTTGAGCGTCTTTATCTCAAATCAAACAAGTGAGAATTAATTGAAATAAACTATAATTATGCACATTATAAATGAGTTACTATCTAATTCTTAAAAGAGAATAAAAGGGATGAATAGTTGATAATGATATAATTAGCTTATAAAAAAACAACGATGGAAGGAATGGATATTGTAATGGTTATTGCCATAATTCTATTTGCTAGATTGGGAATGAGACTTGTGATAGGCTATAAAAAATTCAAAAATAAGGATAAAAACGAACCTGATTAATATAGTATCAATCCTCCATTTGATAATATAGATGCTTCCAAAAAAAACAAATTTGTTTAATATCTTGAAGCTAAGCTTTAAAAGCCCGAATCTCTCACATGTTAGCTTTGCATCAAATGCCGAATAAATAGTATATTTAAACTTAATAGAAACACATATGAATATAGCAGAGAATATCAAACGCTTTTTTAAAGCAAAAAACAACAATGAAGCTACAGCTGAGGCACCAGAAGGTATTTGTCCTAATTGCTGGGGCAGACAGGAATGGGAGGGTAATTATTATAAACTTATGAAAGCGCAAAACATAACTCCGGAGAACAATACCTATAATAGTTTTATCAATGAAGTTGCCTCTAAATTGGGTAAGATTACCTTAAAAGAAGATAGTTATGAATGTACAACTTGCCATATGAAGCGCAAAAATTAATAGCAGATTGAAAACAACAAAAATTGGTTTGGGGCTTGCCGCCATTGGAAGACCTGAATATATTAATCTCAGGCAAGTTCTTGATCATGATAAATCTTTGGAGTATTATAGAAATAATGCGCATCAAATTTTAGATTTTGCCTATGGTCAAGGGGTTCGTCATTTTGATACTGCGCCATCTTATGGCAAGGGAGAAGAATTTTTACTTGAATGGTACAGGAAAAACCCCCATGAAGATCTTGAATTCAGCACCAAATGGGGATATACCTATGTAGCCAATTGGGATCTGGGATACAAAGTTCCTCATGAGATCAAGGAACATTCCCTAAAAAAACTTATGGAGCAGTGGTCAGTTTCAAAGCATCTTTTACCGGCTTTAAAAGTCTATCAGGTCCATTCAGCTACTTTTGAGAGTGGTGTGCTGGAAAATATTGAGGTGCTAAACGAACTTTATAAGATCAAAACTGAAACAGGCATAAAAATCGGTATATCAGCTAGTGGAGAGCGTCAAAGTGAGCTATTGGAATATGCTTCTGGAATAAAAATTGAAAATGAACCTCTTTTTGATAGTTTTCAAGTGACTTATAATATATTGGAAACCAGTACCCATAAAGTGTTAAGTAATTTGATAAAAACCGGAAGGATCGTCATTGTAAAGGAAGCCTTAGCCAACGGAAGAATTTTTCGGAATGACAATTATAAACATTATGGGAGCTTATATACTTACCTTGAAAGCTTGTCTGAGAAGTATCAGGTTTCGATTGACGCCATAGCATTGAGATTTATTATGGACCATCTTCGGCCCAATGTTGTTTTGAGTGGCGCTTCAAACATCAGTCAACTAAGGGAAAATTTAGAGGCAATGAATTTTAGCCTAGAAAATAATGAACTGATGTCTTTAAAGCAACATGCTGTGGATTCGAATTTTTACTGGAATGAAAGAAAAAAACTTCAGTGGAATTAACGATTTTATTTTCGAAGAAATTAACCCCTATAGTTTATCATAATTTGCTTTAATATGAAAAGAAGATCATTTTTAAAAAATACAGGGTTTAGTACTTTAGCCTCTTTAGCGGGAGTGAATATTGTCTTTGCATCTACTATACCGCAAGGGTATGAACTTCTTGCTTTTCAGGATCCTGATCCTTTTAAAATGTTTGAGCTTGACAGTTCAATGGTCGTTTTAAATAATAAACCATACAATATTGAAGCTCAGGCACATTTGTTAGATGATAAGGTTACACCTAATGCTAGAATGTTTATCAGAAACAACGGTATTATCCCAAAAGAAATTAATGCGGATCAATGGTCGTTAAGCATTGATGGCGAATCAGTAAATGAGGTAAAATCGTATTCTTTAGCCGACCTCAAAACAAAATTTAAAGCCTATACCTATCAGGTTACCTTGGAATGCGGGGGCAACGGAAGAAGCGAGTTTGATCCTCCTGCCAAAGGCAACCAATGGACAATTGGAGCCGTACATTGTGCCAGATGGACAGGCGTTAGATTAAAAGATCTGTTAGCAGATACAGGGATAAAAGATGATGCGGTATATATAGGGTATCATGCAACAGATAGGCATTTGAGTGGAGATGTAAATAAGGAACCCATTTCCAGGGGAGTACCACTTCATAAGGCTAATCAGGATGAAACTTTGGTTGCATATATGATGAATGAAAGGCCCATTCCTTTAGTTCATGGTTTCCCATTGCGTTTAATAGCGGGTGGCTGGCCGGCGTCGGCTTCAGGTAAATGGATTAACAGGATCAGCGTGCGAAATAAAGAGCACGACGGTTCGAAAATGAAAGGAATGTCATACAGGGTTCCTAAATACCCTGTTTCTCCCGGTCAGGAAGTACCTGAACAGGACATGCAAATTATCGAATCAATGCCTGTAAAATCTTTGATTACTTTCCCTAAATCAGGTGCGGTATTTAGTAAAACTAAAATTTTGAAAATTAGAGGACATGCCTGGGCAGGAGAATCGGAGGTATCTAAAATGGAATATTCTATTGATTTTGGATCTACCTGGCATCCTTGCCTGCTTGAAAAACCTATAAACAGATTAGCCTGGCAGCACTATAAGGCGCAAATTGCATTTCCTGATATTGGTTATTATGAAATTTGGGCAAGGGCAACCGATGCTGATGGAATCTCTCAGCCTATGATTGTTCCAGGTTGGAATCCGAAAGGTTATTTAAATAATGCATGTCATCGAATAGCGGTTAAAGTAGTTTAAAGAATTTATGGAGAATAGAGATAGTAATCCTGCTGTTACCGAGAGGAAGAAAAGGAAACTGATTGTTTTTATTACGGTTAGCGTTTTTATTGTTGCAATTCTTGTTATGGCTGCTTTGGATATTCTTTCTCGTGAAAAACCCAAACAGACCATTGTAAACAAGTCTGTGACGAATGATGAAATCGTAGATGGAATTCACTTGCGTACAGGTTTAAAGGAAGATGAAGGAATGATGACTGTTGTTACTCATTGTACTGCCTGTCATTCCGCTCAATTGATTATTCAAAACAGAATGAACAAAGAAAGGTGGAATGCTACTATCCGATGGATGCAGAAAACTCAGAACTTATGGGAGTTGGGAGATAATCAAGAGGTAATTGTTAATTATTTAGTTGAAAATTACCCGGTATACAATAAGGGCAGGCGTGAAAATCTTCAAAATGTTCAGTGGTACAAGCTATCAGAATAAGTTCATATCTATCAAAAATCGTTTTACAAGCACAAACTTGATTTGAAGCTTTTATCCCATAGATTTATCATTGATTCTCTAGAGCCTGATGTACTGCTAATTAGCAGTTCAAATAAGATGTAATTATTTAAAATTATCCGAATTTCAGAATTGTGATTGACGTCATAAAATTTAAGATGGTTAAAATTAATGGCGATCGATCCTGTTAATTACTATAATTATCAGAAAGAACTCGAGTGTTGATAGATTTTTTTATTGGGCTGTAAAGTGTTTGTTTTAATAGATAGTTGTTATTCTTTCATAAGAAAAATCAATAAATAATATTTGTTTATTTATTTTTTTATAAAAAAGTGAAATAAATGTTTTTAGTATGTAAATATGTTTTATATTTGCACGCTCAATTAAATATGAGATTATGAAAACAAATTTAATAAATAAAATGGCGACTACTAAAGAAGGTATTCAGACAATGCTTTTTAGTAATTCTAAGGCAGTCAATTGGAATGTCAAAAGAAGATTCAGATAATAAGTAAAACCAAAGGCTCCTTTTAAGGGGCCTTTTTTTATACCCCATATATACATTTAATTCTTTCCCTTTTTAATCAAGTCCTTAAGGCTTCCTTTTTTATTAATATAGTAACCAAGTTTTAGTATAGTGCATCTTTAAATCTTTATCAATGCTTTGCCTTTGGGTGGATAATGGTGCCTATCTTTGCTCAAAATTATTCTATGTCTAAACAATTTTCCCAATTAGGAATCATTGATCCTCTTATAAAGAGCTTGAATGAAGCTGAAATTTCAATTCCAACTGATATACAAGTTAAAACCATTCCTTTGTTTTTAAAGGAAAAAAAGGATTTGGTTGGATTAGCCAAAACCGGAACAGGGAAAACGGCAGCTTTTGGCTTGCCACTGTTACAATTGGTTGATCATACTCAGTCTCATATACAGGCTATAGTCCTGGCGCCTACCAGAGAGCTAGGGCAGCAGATTTTTAATAATCTAATCTCTTTTGCAAAATATCTACCTGAAATCTCAATCACTTCTGTTTGTGGAGGGGTTCCAATTAAACCCCAGATAGAAAGGCTCACGGAGACTACACATGTTGTAGTGGCTACTCCTGGCAGATTAATTGATCTGATCAACAGAGGTGCCATAGATATTAAACGTGCCGAGTATCTTGTCTTGGACGAGGCTGATGAAATGGTTAGTGCACTAAAGGATGGTTTAGACCTTGTGGTAAAGGAACTTCCCAAAGACAGAAGAACCTTTTTATTTACGGCAACTTTGCCAGGTACTATCAAGCAGATGATCCAAAATTACATGTCAAAACATGTTATTCAGATCGAGGCCGATATGAAAACCATGGGCCATCAGGGAATTGAGCATCAGTATGTAGTAGTACAACCCATCGAAAAGCTTGAGGTCCTAATGCATTTTTTGAATTCTAAATTAGGACAAAGAGGCATTATATTTTGTAAAACAAAAGCAGCTGTCAATAAATTAGCTAAAAACCTGGCCATTCATAAGTTTTCATCAGGAGCCTTGCATGGTAGTTTATCTCAGGGCATCAGAGATCGTATCATGGGTCAATTTAGAGAAGGCCATATAGATATACTTGTAGCCACAGACCTTGCAGCAAGAGGAATAGATGTAAAAGAAATCTCCTATGTGGTCAATTATCATTTGCCCGACGTTTATGAATCCTATGTTCACAGAAGCGGAAGAACGGCCAGGGCAGGGGCCAAGGGTATTTCCTTAACCGTACTGCAGGAGGAAGAACTTTTTGAAATACCCGACTTTGAAAGAGAATTAGGTATAAAATTTGAACGAATCATCAAAGCCGATGCTCAAAGCCTTCAAGAAAACAATGCCGTTCTTTGGGCCAAGAAAATTTTTAAAACCAAACCAAATCACGAAATATCTGCTGAGTTCAAGCAAAAAATTCATACGGTTTTTCATCATTTAACAAAAGAAGAATTAGTTGAGAAAGCCTTGGCTAATTATCTCCTTAACAATAAAGTAGCTTCGGAAAATAAAAAAATAAGCAAAAAGAAAAAAAGAAGCTGAAAATATACATAATGGCAAATACTATTAAAGAGCAAGCGTCAATTTTAAACAAGTTGAATATTCATCAGCTAAACCCTATGCAGGAGGAGGCTATTCCCACGATTGAGAGAGTAAAAAATACAATTTTATTGTCTCCAACAGGAACAGGTAAAACCCTGGCTTTTTTATTGCCCATCATCAATAATCTTGACCAAGAATGCAAAGAGATACAAGCATTGATTCTTGTGCCTTCGAGAGAATTGGCCATTCAAATAGAACAGGTGATCAGGAATATGGGCTCTGGTTATAAAGTGAATGCCGTATATGGAGGCAGACCCATTTCTAAGGATAAAATAGAATTAAAACACACTCCTGCCATTCTTGTGGGAACTCCGGGAAGGATTGAAGATCATTTCAGAAGTGATCGTTTCTCAAGGGAGGACATACATACACTTGTGCTGGATGAATTTGATAAATCTCTGGAAACTGGTTTTGAATCACAGATGAAAGCCATTATCAAGCAACTACCAAATTTAAAGAAGCGCATTCTAACTTCAGCTACTCAGGGTCTTGGAATTCCCGAATTTGTTGGCTTGCATAGACCAACGGTGATTAGTTATCTTAAAGATGCTCCCTCAAAGCTTGTTGTGAAAACGATCATCTCTCCTACAAAAAACAAGTATATAAGCCTTTTGGCCCTATTAAATTATCTTGGAAATCAACCAGGTATCGTATTTTGCAACCTTAGGGAAAGTATTGAGGGAGTAAGTGAATTTTTGCATAAAAACAATATAAGTCATGGATGTTTTAGCGGTGGGATGGAGCAAAGAGACCGGGAACGAACTTTGATAAAATTCAGAAACGGTACCTATCAGGTAATTGTAGCCACAGATCTGGCTGCAAGAGGAATAGATGTTCCTGAATTGAAATATATCGCTCATTTTGAACTTCCAAGGACTGTAGAAGAATTTACGCATAGAAACGGTAGAACGGCCAGAGTGAATGCAAAGGGAACTGCCTACGTTTTAGCATGGGAGAAGGAATACCTTCCTGACTTTATTAAAAATACTGCCATTGAAACCATTGACAGCGAAGCGAAACGAAAAGCACAGTTCTGGCAAACACTTTTTATATCCGGTGGAAGAAAAGACAAGATTTCAAAAGGTGATGTAGCAGGTTTATTTTTTAAACAGGGAAATCTTACTAAAGATCAGCTCGGCATTATTGAACTGAAACAGGATTGTACTTTTGTAGCTGTTCCCTTGACCCTTGCAGAAGATCTTGTCTCGAAATTGAATAACAGCAGACTTAAAAAGAAAAAAGTCAGAATCACCGTAATTTGATTTCAAATCATCTCTTATAGCCAAATGGATAAATTGAAAGCCTTTCCTGAAAAATATCTCAATTCTCGAAAGCTGCAAAATTATGGAATGATATTTGTCACAGTTTGAGTCGTTACTAATAAACCAACTAATCAAAAAAATTATGAGTAAAAGAGTACAATTATTTCTTTTGTTGTTAATCAACGTAGGTTTTTATCAAATTTCACAAGCTCAATCAAATTTTAGTGTTAAAGTAGGTGCAATCGATAGTGTATATTCCAAAGTACTCGATGAATCACGAGAATTTTATGTTCAATTGCCCGATTCATACAACCCGGAAAGCGATCAAAAATACCCGGTGGCGTATATTTTAGATGGGGATGTAATGTTAAATACCCTGCATACGGTTCATAGTTACTATAGTGGTGGGTTTATGCCGGAAATGATTCTTATAGGTATTTCTAATGCTGAAAACAGAACGAGAGACCTCACGACCTCAAATCCAACCGAACAAAACGGAATTGGCAATGATCAGGAATATGGAGGAGCAGAAAAATTCACAGAATTTATAGAATCTGAATTGATTCCCTTTATAGAAAACAATTATCCGGTAACGAATTACAGAACTTTAATAGGTCATTCCTATGGGGGCCTTTTTACCGTCAATATGCTCCTGAAGCATTCACAATTATTCGAAAATTATATTGCCATTGATCCAAGTATGGATTGGGACGAGCAAAAGTTGCTTAAAGAATCAAGAGTCTTATTACAGGATCACAATTTCAAAGGAAAATCTTTATTCGTCTCATTGGGAGGCCAATTACACTGGTCAAATACCGACATTACTATTGATAATGTTATGAAAGACACCACTGAATTCACGATGTTCGCCAGATCCAACATAGAATTATCGAAAATAGCAGAAACTACTAAATCCAACGACTTGAACTTTCATTGGAAGTTTTATCCAAACGATTTACACGGAACCATTCCTTTACCTTCAATCATGGATGGCTTAATCGAGCTCTTCACTTGGTATCAAATGGAAGATGTTAATAAATTCAACGATCCTGAAACATCCAAAGAGGTTTTATACGAAATCATTAAACGGCGTGAAGCAAAACTGAAAACGCAATTTGGCTATGCTGTTGCTCCATACCCTGATTTTTTATTCAATATGAGTGGTTATATGAGCATGGATATGGGAAAACCCGAAAAAGCCCTAATGTATTTTCAATTGAATACTGAATACTACCCAAATGATGCCAATACTTTTGATTCATTGGCGGATTATTATGAAATGCAAAATGATGTTGAAAATGCCTTAATAAATGTTACAAAGGCCTATGAAATAAGTGGGTCTGACTACCACAAAAAGCGAATGGTCGAATTAAAAGCCAAATAATCGGGTAAATACTTTAGTATAGATAAGGAATAATTCGATATGTCACTTTCTTTATATAAACCTGCCAAAGCTCTCCATATTTGGACGCGCATCGTTTGTCATCGTCAATTTGACGAGGCAGTAAAAGCGCAACATAATATAAAGGGTAAAGCCATACCCATAGAACTTCCGGATAGCCTACGCTTAAAGCGATAGCAGTACCCATTAGAATTTCTCCAAGATAATTAATGTGGCGGCTGAGTCCCCAAAAACCATTCACTAAAAGTGTTTTGTTTCCATCTGAGACGGTTTCGGGTTTGATCCCTAAAAATGATTTTTGAGGGTCTGTCTTAAAATAATATTTTTGCATATTGGCCCCACGAGCCAGTGTCCAGCCCAGCAAAAAGAGAAGGGCATAACACATAAGAAGCCATACTGTTGTGTTGGGGTCGGGCAAATTCGCGATCAGGTAAAAGTATGGATAAAAGGCCAGGCATCCCCAGCCCAATTTGAAACCTACCCTTTCTGCAAAAAAATCATAGGTGTACAAATGCACTTTTTCAAAACTCAAATAGTCAACTATAAAATAGGTCAGCATGGAAGCACAAAGTAGCAAGCCAGGAGAAATAGTCCCGAATTCTGCATAATGATGCGCCAAAAAACTCAATATATTTAATTCAAGCATCACAGCTCCAATAAGATACAGCCACATTTTCGCATCGATTCTTCCGTTTTTAAACTGAGGGTTTTCTAGTCTACCTAAAAAAATGTCTGAGACTAATGACTTACCAGTTGTAGGATAAGGCAATACGATCCAGAAAGAAAAGGCCAGCCCAAAAACAAAGGCACCAGCCAAACTATACCATCTGATTTCATAGAGCCAGTCATAGGCAACCAAACCCAAATAACCTGTCAAAAACCATAGAATGACACTAGTGATTAAAACCAACCTTCCGTTTAGTCTATACTTTAATAATTCGCCCGTTTCAGAATGCTTTACATAACCTGTTACCCAGCGTCCGGGAAGAAAATAATGTAAAAAGGTAATCAAGGCATAGATTATCCAAGGGGTAAAGAAACCGAGTACTTGTATCATCATGATAAATCTTTTGTGTTTTTATCCATTATTGAAATGGCCCATTTTCTGGGAAATACCCGATTCATAAAGAAATAAGCCAGTTTATTCGTAAAACCAGGAATTGTTGTTGGAGCTTTCCCCAGTGCATTTAGTGTGTCTTCTGCGACATGTTTTGGAGATAGGGTACCGGGTGCATCTTTGGTGTTTTGAGCATTCTTGTACCCTGGAGTCGAAATGGCACCCGCACAAGAGGCCAGTACATCTATTTGATGCTTCTTTAACTCATTCCATATTCCTTCGGCAAGGATGGCGTTAAAAGCCTTTGAAGCCGCATAAGTGGCAATTTTAGGACTACCCTGTGTACCGGCAAGAGATGACATCAATACAATACCACCCTTTTTTCTTTCAATCATTTGTGTTGACAAGAGTTTTGAAAGCAGAAGCGGTGTTTTAATATTCACATCGACAATATTTTCCAGATGTTCCTCTGAAATATTTTCAAAATATCCAATCGGCGCATATGCAGCGTTATAGATTAATAAGCCAATGCTATCCTGAAATTGCGATACGAAGTTTTTCACTGTCTTAAAATCTGATAAATCGAGGGCATGAACCTTTATTTCAACTGGATAAGCTTTTTTGAGCTGCAGGGCAAGGCTTTCTAATTTATCCAAACGTCTCGCTATCAAAATGAGGTTCAATCCGCGGTTTGCCAAAGCCTCAGCGAAAGCTGCTCCTAATCCTTCGGATGCACCTGCAACCAAGGCCCAAGGCCCGTATTTTGTTTTAAAATCAGTCATTATGTTTGATCATGTGAATATAATAATTTGACTTGGCATATATCGCAAGGATTGGGTTTTCTTTAGAAGATTGCTTCAAGAATAAAGGCACTATGGTACCATTATTTCTTCAACGTCTCCAGGAGCCATGTCATTCAAATATATTGATCCGATTCTCACCCTGATTAGGCGTTGAGTTGGGAAACCCTCGGCAGCAGTCATTTTTCTGATCTGCCTGAATTTCCCTTCTGTTATACAAATACTGATCCAGGAGCTTGATCTATGTCTTGCAATACGCAATTTTGGATGGGCAGCTGGTAATTTCGGTTTTGATTTTAGAAAGTGAACCTTACAAGGCTTTGTTAGATAGCGCGTACCTTTGAAACCAATTTCGACACCCTTGCTTAGTTTATCAATGTGTTCTGGCTTTATCAATCCATCCAGCTGCACTAAATACTCTTTTTCAATGCCCGAACGATTGATACTGTCACTGAGTTTGCCATCTGTTGTCATGAGCAACAAGCCTTCAGATTTTTCATCCAACCTGCCAATGGGCATGAGGCCTTCAGGGAAATCATATAGTTCGTTGAGAAAGACTTTGTTTCTTATTTCTTTTGGGTCATTCGAAGTCAATTGACTCAGCATCCCAAAAGGCTTGTAAATCTTGTAGTGTTTAGGCAGTATCATGCATTTTCGCTTTGCAAATCTTCAGCATTGATAAAATCCAGGTCCAGCACATTAAAATTATTAGCAGCTTTGACCAAGAGGGTAGAGCCAATTGCCTCAAAGAGATGATTGGTTCTCAAAACAAATTCTGCCTGCTTTTCTATTTGAAAATTTGGAATACCCACCAGCGTTAGATCTGTTGTTGCCGATTCTTGTTCGATAATATCATAAAAAGCTTTTTGTTCAACAGCATTGTTGATTATCTTGATGACCACATTAACTCGTAAGTTATCTACAAGCGTTGAGATCTTATTTTCTATAACAGAAACTTTCACATTATTGTTGTTGACAAAAAGCACCCTGATCCGGGGATTGTCCCATCTCGGTGAAGCGATAATAAACCGGGCAATGTTCAACATCATCTCAGCATTTTTACTATCGGTTTCACGCCACCACAGATCAACCGTATCATAGTTGCCAAACTTGTTTTTCAAGTCAAAATCAAGATATAGCAGGTTGTAATCAAGATAAAGCAGGGTTTGTGTCATTTTAGAATATTCTTTAGAGTTTTCCAAACCTTTCGGCCATCCCATCATGATGGTATTCGGTTCAACTCCTGAAAACCCGAAAGTTGATGCAATATTGGTAATACCGTCATAAATATTACTTACTTTTAACTGTCTTCCAAATATACCCAGCTCTTTAAAATCTTCATTCACAACGACTTGTTCAGTTCTTTTAAGAGGCTTGTCATCATTCTTGTCAACAATCAATTTGAAATTGGTGACCATGCCTGTTCTTCCCGAAACCGTTTTACACAATTCTAACAAATAATGCTGATGATCACTTCGCCCGCTAAATAGTATAATATTAGGATTCCAATTTGAATTCTCATCCATTTGACCATCAATTTTTTTAAGACCTTTATTGACAATATTCTCCCAAACACTTCGCCATACATCATTTGACTGAAGCTGTACCTCCTTGCGTTGCAAGCCAAAATACAAGAGCCCAATCACGGCTAAAGAACCTAACATGGCTGTAGTATCTAATTTAAACATAACAGCAAAACAGGCAACAAAACCCAATAAGCCGATCCATCGTTTGATTTTAAAAGAAGGCTGGAAATCTGGATTGGCCCAGCTCTCCAAAAAGTAAGAGATGTTGATAAAGCCATAGGCCGTTAAATAGAACATAGAAACCAGTCTGGCAATAACATCCAGTTCACCTATTAAAATTCCGATCTCAGCAATAAAAAATACAATCAAAAGAGCATTTACGGGTTCATTGTTGGTTCCTCTCCCTTTACCAAATATCTTTGGGGTCACCAGATCCTTCGACATGGCCTGCAATATTCTTGGTCCTCCGAGTATTCCTCCTATGGCAGAGGAGAGGGTAGCGCCCCATATTCCAGCCACGACGGCCGGGGCGAACCAGGCGATTTTTATCAGGATATTATAATCGGATTTCAGTAATTCAGGATCTACGGAAAAGGCAAGAAAAATGGCCAATGCCAGATAAACCAGCAGGCCTACACCTATTGCCATTAGCGTTCCCATAGGAATGGATCTTTTAGAATCCTTTAGGTCTCCACTCATGGCGATACCGGCTGTAAATCCTGTAACGGCAGGGAAAAATATGGCAAAAACCACTTCCAACGGAACGGAATTATCAGAAGGCATTAGATTGACCGATTCCGGAGCAAATTCAGTAGTCCCAAAAAAGATAGATACAATGGATAAGATAATGGCAGCCAATATAAAAAATTGCGCTTTTAATGCCACTGAAGTACTAATTAGGGCCAGGATTGTTAGAGAAAGTAGCGCAAGACTAGCTGTAATCCTAAAGTCATTGATCGACATGCCCAAATCAAAATAATCATTAAAACTTTCAGAAAAACCAATGAGGTAAAGTGAAATGGAAAAGGCTGTTCCTACGAAAATGGCGATTCCAATTGAACCTCCGATTGGAATACCCATACTGCGTGACAGCACATAATAGATGCCACCGGCACCAATTTTTTTATCTGTAGCTACAGATGAAACACTTAAACCGGTTGTGACTGCGATTACATGGGCGATAAATATGATGGCAATAGTTCCGAAAAGACCCGAATTTCCTACCACCCATCCAAGGCGCATATACATGATCACACCAAGTATGGTCAAAATAGATGGGGTGAAAACCCCTGCAAAAGTTCCAAATTTCTTTTTTGCAGACATAAATAAACGAACTACTATGTTAGTATAAGCGGGTCAATATAGCCAATCTTTTTTAAAAACGAATACCGCTTGATTTGGTTTTGGGATAAGTAATTAGCCTGTTATTGGATTTATTCTTAATCAGAAAATAATGATGGAAAAAATATATGTAGAAGAAAAGCTATGTATCACCGAAACGCGGATAAATCTGAATGAGTCGTCTCTTTTATCAATATGTTGACATCTGATATAAAAACAAACATTGTTTTGATCAATAGATTATAATAATTTATCGGCTATTTCAAGCCAACTGCCAACCCGTTCATACCCTTTGTTATGGACATTGTGCGGTGAATTAAACAGAAGTGTATTTCCATCAAATTCATCCAAATTGAACGATCGATCATCAATCAGAAGATCGCCCTTTAGTATAAATTTATAGCCACACATGATGCGGTAGTGCCAGCTAATAAACGGAAAATACTCATCAAGCCAGTCGCTTTTCTCACGTAACGAATTCGGAAACTGAGTGGCTGCAGTAGCAATATATACCTCATGCTTTTGACAAAGGTCCTTTAATATCGCTATACTGTCTTTTATAGGTTCCAACGAACGAAAGAACCCATCAGTACGTGCATGTCTGCGAATACTGTCTTGATGCATTTCTGGCACATTCTGCCACATTTCGCCGCTTTTAAATTGGCTCAATGACAGGTTTTTATTAAATTCCTTATTATACATTTCAATATGCTTACCGTAGGTGTCGGCAATCACATCATCCATATCAATAAATATGACCATATTTTATTTTTTTTGTAAAATAAGTCAATAATAGAATATTTCCAATTGTTAGAATAAAATTTAATCCTTTCATAACAATACTTTTATTTTTGTAGATATCAAAAAGCAAATAACAATGCCATTAATTTGAAATAATTACTTTATTTTATTTATAATTATTATGCTAAATTTGATTTATGCAAGACATTCCTTTAAATATCAATTTTATTGTAATTTTTCTAGGACTATTTCTTGGCTTTTTCGTATCCTATTTTATTATACGAAAGTCATGGAAGCAAAATTTACCAAATTTAATAATGGGCTTCTTTATTTTAGCTATGACACTAATGATGCTAGAAGGTTGGATGAACTATACAATGTTGATTTTTAAATTTTTACCGATTACTAATTTTGCTGAACCCTTTAATTTTATAATAGCACCTCTTCTATATTTATTCGCTATTTCTCAGTTTGAAAAAGTAAAACCAGCTACATATTGGT
>RCNB010001206.1_pt1 | contig 16587 bp, 19 predicted proteins | sample 2041321 | NCBI WGS metagenome assembly RCNB01 (sample SAMN09708232, study PRJNA481090) | Marine sediment metagenome, whole genome shotgun sequencing project. | reverse complement strand
ACGAGAAACTTCAGAGTCTAGGAGCACATATCCAGCGCCAGGAAGACGAATAAGTAACAAGAACGGGTTATCAACCTATGTCGCAGGGATCCCCCCTGCTCCCTCGAAACAAGGATGTATTTCCCTTTATTGATATGATGGTTGGCTCGCACCCATCACTACACTCTTCTTAAGTGACCTTCGTCATCTGTCCGTTGACCGGCTACAAGGCGCGCGGTATAATCTGCCGGTTGCACGCTTTGTGAAGCAATCAATTATTAGAATGCCGAAACGCACATACCAACCGAAGATACGTCGCAGACTTCGAGTGCATGGATTTCGATCCCGGATGTCAACAAAGGGCGGTCGATCCGTCATCAAGGCTCGCCGCCGTAAAGGTCGTCATCATCTCTCTGTCCGGATGAATGAGCACGTCAAGAAAGTCAACTGGAAGGCTTGATCGGTCACCAAGATAAGGTGAGGGCCTGTTTCGACCGGCCAAGCGGATGAACCGAAAATACCGGCTAACCAATTCGTCCGACTTTCAGCGGGTGCGGCGCACAGGGAAATCCTTTGCCCACCCGCTTGCCATTCTGATAGCCAGCGCGAACAATCGTCCCACCTCACGCTTTGGCTTCACAACTGGTAAAGCCCTCGGCTCTGCAGTGCGAAGAAACCGGACAAAACGCCTCCTGCGAGAGGCGATCCGAGGACACTTGGCTACGATCAAACCTGGCTGGGATATCGTGATAATTGCACGGCCAAAAATTATTGAAAGTTCTTGGAGCGAGATTCAAGAGGCAATTACAAACCTTATTCAACGTGCAGAATTGTTCGGCAAATAACGGGCGAAGTATGAGTGATCACATTCAAGATCTAGAACCAGGGCTGATGGATATTCCTTTTACATTGGAAAACCTCCCCCGCCTACCTTTTCTTGCGCTCATCCGGCTCTACCAGGCAGTGATCTCTCCAGGGCTACCATCGGGTTCCTGCCGTTTCGAACCGACCTGTTCGCACTTCAGCTACCAGGCAATTGTTAAACACGGCATCATAAAAGGCGGCGCACTGTCTGTATGGCGTATCTTACGCTGCCAGCCATTTCACCCCGGCGGATATGATCCCGTTCCTTAGGAGAATTATGATTAAAGCAACCTTTCCATTGAAGAAATTATTCCTGCCAATAATCCTGGGCCTTTCTGCCCTCCTTTTAGTGGGCTGCTCTAGTCGCAGCATCATGGCTGCCTCAAGCTGGCCGGGATTAACGGTTAGCGAGGATATCGCCTATTTGGCTTACAACGAATACGTGCGCGCGGTCGATCTTTCGAGCGGACGTGAAGTCTGGAGTTATCCGCCAGAAGCAGATGCCAAGATCACGTTCTATGCCCCTCCGGCTATCGGAGCGGATGGCACCATCGTTATCGGGGGTTATAACAACGAAGTCCTTGCGCTAATACCGAATAACTCCTTCGTAAATGTCCTATGGTCATTCGAAGAAGCTACCGATCGCATTATTGGTGGACCGGTAATCATCGATGCTATGGTTCTCGTCCCCTCTGCTGAAGGGCGACTATACGCGCTTGACCTTGAAACCGGCAAACCAGTATGGGATAAGCCATTCGAGGCGCAGCATGCACTTTGGTCCTCGCCGAAAATTCAAGACGACCGAATCTACCTGACCTCGCTAGACCACCACATCTACGCCCTGGATCTTGAAACAGGTCGTGAGATCTGGCAAGCAAATCTGAGTTCTACCATTTCTGACTCTCCTTCGCTCACTGAAGATCTTGTCTTCGCTGGAACTTTTGAGGGGATATTGTTCGCCCTCGACAACAACCACGGAGAGATTGTCTGGCAGTTTAAAGCAGATGGAGCGATCTGGGGTTCCCCCGTAATCCTTGACGGTGCAGCCTTCTTCGCAGACGTGTCGGGAACTGCCTACGCGTTAGACATTTCTTCCGGAAAAGAATTATGGCGAAAGGAATTGCCTGGCAGTTCCGCCGCTTCTCCTACGATCCTGGATGACAGAGTATTTTTTATTAGTGAAACAGGTGAGGTGACTGCGTTCCTGCTCGAAAACGGTGATCCTGTATGGCCAAGCAGCGCAAATATGGAGGGGCGGCTTCTCGCTGATTCGATCCCCACCGATTATGGTCTGCTTGTTCCTGCGATGGATAGCGAATGCGTGGTTTTTAGCGTAGACCCGAGCACGGGCGCTGCCCGATGCATTATCGAACCCAAGTAAAAGACAAAGGTGATCTTGTATGTGGAATACAATAATTCTTGAACCAATGATCAACTCACTGCTTTTCATTTATAGCCTACTCGGGCAGAACTTCGGTTGGGCGATCATCGTCTTCACAGCGCTGGTGAGGCTCATTACCTTACCTCTCACGATGCAACAGATGCGCAGCACGATGGTGATGCAGGAGATCCAAGGCTCCGACCGCTACAAGAAGATGCAAGAGAAGTATAAGAAAGACAAGCAGAAACTCTCAGAAGAACAGATGAAACTGTTCAAAGACGTGGGTTACAACCCGATGAGCGGCTGCGTGGGACTGATCATCCAATTCCCGATTATCATCGGTCTCTACCAGGCCGTGATCCGAACACTTGCAGCCACGCCGGTGCAATTATTTGATCTCTCCAAGCTCCTATATCCATTCACCTCCGCAAGTCTCATTCCAGTGAATAGCCAATTTCTATGGATGAATTTGGGCCAACCGGAACGGCTTGTTCTGGACTTCCTACCCTTTGCGATCCCTGTATTGACGATCCTCGTGGTTATCACCACCTATCTGCAAACCAAGCTAACCACTCCAGCATCCCCCGATGCTCAAAGTCAGACCATGACGAAGATGATGGGATTGTATATGCCTCTCCTGCTGGGTTACTTTGCCTACTCTCTAGCATCCGGTCTTGCGCTGTACTTCTTCACATCTAACCTTCTCGGAATCCTCCAGGGGTATATCATGCGAAGAATTAGGGAGCGTCCCGCATCATAGGCTGCATCAATCTGACATGAAACCATGGCCACTCTTAAACGGAAGGTTGCGAGATGAACGAAACAAGAACGAGCATCGAAGCGATAGCACCATCAATTGAAGAAGCCATAGTCAAGGGCGCCAAAGAGTGGGGCCTGCCCCCTGATGCGTTTGATGTGGAAGTATTAGATGAGGGCACAAAGGGACTGCTCGGCTTCGGTGTTCGCCAGGCGCGAGTTCGTTTGACCGTCAAATCATCTTCTGACACCGGTAGAGTGGACATAAAGCGCGAGGAAACCGTCCCGCAAGCTGGCGAAATTCAACCATCCGTAGAGGGCAGCGATGAGGAAGCGCTTCAGATCTCCCACGATACTGTAAGCGAGCTTCTTCAACGTATGGGCATCGAGGCGCGCATCGAAGCACGTTGGGGCGAGGCTGATGCCCCAGGCAAGATCCGACCTCTCTTCCTGGATATCCATGGAGACGATCTCAGCATCCTCATCGGTCGCAGCGGCGAGACACTCACGGCTCTGCAGTACATCACGCGCCTAATCGTAGGCAAGGAACTCAAACGCCCTGTCGCGGTGCTGATTGACGTCGAAGGCTACCGCGCCCGACGCGAACAGCAGATTCGCCGCCTCGCTCAGCAAATGGCCAAACAGGCCATTGAAACTTCACAAACGATGTCGCTCGAACCGATGCCGGCTTACGAGCGCCGAATTGTCCATATTGAACTGCGAGAAAATCCTGATGTGGATACCACAAGCGTCGGCGAGAGAGATCAACGAAAAGTCACGATTATCCCCCGATAAGAAGCGCAATCAGTTGTCCGGTCACCACAGTCGTTTATAATCCTCAACATGGTTGCTTCGGACCGATCGGTCGATTACCTCATCATCGGACATGTTTCGGAAGATCTCACTGCAGATGGCCCTACCCTCGGGGGTACCGCTACCTATTCTAGTTTAACAGCCCAAGCCCTCGGTAAGAGAGCCGCTATCGTCACGTCAGCCGGCCCTGATCTCGACCTACATCCTCTTTCTGAGGTCTCGATCCACATCGTCCCTTCGCAGGATTCGACGATCTTCGCAAACGAATACTTACCTGAGGGGCGGCTTCAATCGATCCGGACGACAGCTGCATCGCTCACAAGCACTGACATACCCGAAAATTGGCGATGCGCCCCTATCGTTCATATTGCCCCGATCGCAAATGAGGTCGACTACTCCATCCTCGACATTTTCCCACAGGCATTAATCTGCCTGACACCCCAGGGATGGCTCCGCCGCTGGGGACCTTCAGGGGAGGTTTGGCTCGAGAATTGGGAAACCATTCAACAACAGATTTCTCGCGCCGACGTAGTAGTATTCAGCAGTGAAGATCTACAAGGCAATGAAGATACCATTGACCAAATCTCCCGATTTTGTGAGATTCTAGCAATCACCGACGGCCGCCGAGGGGCGCGCATTTTCTGGGCGGATGAGTGGAGGCAAATTCCAGCACCTGCAGCAAGTGAAATTGATCCTACCGGAGCAGGAGACATCTTCGCCGCTGCATTCTTCATCTTCCTGAACGACGGCCACTCACCCTGGACTGCCGCTCGTCTTGCCAACCATCTCGCCGCATTCTCTGTCTCAAGGAGAGGAATTGCCAGTATCCCGAGATCTACCGAGGTTAAACTTGTCGAACGGACGGTGATTGAATGACACATATCTATGCGTTGGTGAACCAGAAAGGCGGTGTGGGGAAGACGACCACCGCAATTAATCTCGGCGCCAATATAGCACTTTTCGGGCAGCGCGTCTTACTCGTCGACATCGACCCGCAAGCCAACGCGACTTCCTGTCTGGGCATAAATCACTCAGAGATCCAGCAGGGTACCTACGATGCTGTCATCGGACGGACCCCTGCATCTGAAATTGTCCTTCACAACCAGAAATTAAACCTATCCCTGCTGCCCTCCTCCTCTGCACTTGCCGGGGCTCAAATCGAGATAGTCGATGTACCCGAGCGCGAGAAGTTATTGCGGAAAATGCTCCAACCTCTTGCGAAGAAGTACGATTACATCTTTGTGGATTGCCCACCCTCACTCGGCTTGTTGACGCTTAACGGCTTGCTTGCAGCAGCGAATGGGGTCATCATCCCCATTCAATGCGAGTACCTTGCCCTGGAAGGGCTGACGCAGCTCATGGAGACATTGACGCGCATTAAAAGTGGACTCTTTCCCGAACTCAGAATCCGCGGGATGCTGCTCACAATGTATGATGGGCGCACGAACCTTTCGCAGGATGTCGTGGAGGAAGTCAGACAGCATTTCCCAGACGAAGTATTTCGAACGGTGATACCCCGCAGTGTAAGACTCGCTGAAGCGCCGTCTCATGGACTTCCGATTACGGCTTATTCGCCGAATTCAAGCGGCGCACTTGCTTACCAGTCGCTTGCGCGGGAACTTCTCGAGGGTGACGGCATCGAAAATGTAGAAACCATCCGTAATGATGAGGTAAGAGATGAGTAAGAAGCGCGGGTTAGGTAAAGGTCTGGATGCATTAATCCCGACAGGCTCCGACCAAATTCCATCGAGGCAAGGTATGCTCCAGGTACCCGTCGAGAATATTCAACCCAATCCCAGGCAACCACGCACCTCACCGGAAATGGAGAACATCTCTCAACTAGCCGATTCCATCAGCGAACACGGCATCCTGCAGCCGCTTGTCGTCCTCCCAAAGGATGCCGGCGGCAGCTATACGCTCATCGCCGGAGAAAGACGTTTGCGGGCTGCCCAGAAAGCTGGGCTGGGCTTCGTCCCCGTGATCGTACGCGAAGCCAATGAACAGCAGCAACTTGAATGGGCACTCGTCGAGAACTTGCAGCGATCAGATTTAAACCCTCTTGAAACTGCGAATGGCTATCTCCAGTTAGCAGATGAGTTCGACCTTTCTCACGCGGAGATTGCCAAACGCGTCGGTAAGAACCGCGCCACCGTAAGCAATACGCTCCGCCTGTTAAAGCTCTCCGCTGCAGTCCGCGGTGCACTCATCGAGAATAAGATCTCAGAGGGACACGCCCGTGCACTCCTCAGCCTCCCCACCGCACAAGCTCAATCCGCGGCCCTTCAGAGCATCCTTGAGCGAGAACTCAGCGTGCGCCAGGTCGAGGAACTCGTCCAGCGCCTGCTCGGTGAACGGCGAAAGAAGAAACCAACAACAAAACGCTCTCCCGAGGAGACAGCCTTGGAAAATCAACTCCGAGATGCGCTCGGCACGCGGGTGACATTAAAGCGCGGGCGGCGCGGAGGAAGCCTGGTCATCCGCTTCTTCTCCGATGAAGAATTGAATGCCCTGGTAGATCGCTTACTGGCTAGCTCGGAGGAGAAATAACTTGCGTTACCTGGTCTTCGGAACAGGGGCCGTCGGCGCCCTTGTAGGCGGAAAGCTCGCACTCGCCGGGTTCCCGGTGACGTTTCTGGCACGGCCTCGAATTGCGGAAGCCATGCAAACGCACGGTCTTCACCTGGCCGGTGATCGCACGTACGGAGTCGTCGAAGAAGCCCATGCCATCACCGAAATCTCGGGGATGGAGAAACCCGATCTCATCCTGCTGACAGTTAAAACTTACGACGCCGAGGCTGCGGCAGCGGAGATCGAGGCTGCATTTCCAGCCCCCCCCACCATCGTGAGCCTCTTAAATGGTATTGGCAGCGAGCAGATGCTCGCCGCGCGTTTCGGGGAAGAGCGCGTCATCTCTGCCACTCTTACCACTGCCGTGCAAATGATTGAACCTGCAGTAATCCACGTCGCCCGGCGGAGAGGGATCGGGGTTGAACTTAATCATCCACTGGCGGCTGAGTTCATTCATGATCTCGAAGCAGCCGACGTCCTCACTGAAGCTTATGGAAACGCCGAACGCATGAAGTGGTCGAAGCTCCTGACGAATATCGTCGCTAATGCGAGTTCGGCCATCCTCGGTTGGACACCGTCGCAAGTGTACTCCCATCCAATTACTGCAAGGATTGAAATTGAGTCTCTTAGAGAAACAGTCCGGGTCTTGCGGGTTATTGGCTACACCCCACAGGATTTGCCGGGAGTTCGCGTATCCCTTCTTGCGCGTGCGGTGTTTCTGCCCCAACTGCTCATTCGACCTCTTCTCGGGAAGATCGTCAGTGAAGGGCGCGGGGACAAAAAACCGTCACTCCACTTCGACATCGGCCGCGGTAAATCCGAGGTCTTGCAATTAAACGGGGCAGTTGTACAAGCCGGCTCACGCCTGGGTTCCCCTACACCAGCTAATCGGCTTCTCACCGACACACTAATGAAGCTCGTAAATAATCAGGAAAAGCCGGAAAGATTCCAGAATAATCCCGAGCTATTGATTCAACTCGCTCGGGAATACGGCGTTCCCGGGATTTGACCCTGCCGCATCTGGCCCTTACCGCATCGGCTTCCCCGTCAGCTTCAGAACAGCGATCTCGATTTGCTGCCTATGGACTTCCATCGGTCCATTTCTAGGTATAATCTCGTGAGCATATCCGGAAAATGGAGGCTTGAATGGATTTTGATGATAAAGTCGCGATTGTAACTGGGGCTTCTCGCGGCATAGGCCGGGCGATTGCCTTGGAATTTGGCGGTCGTGGCGCACGTGTCGTCGTAAACTTTAATCAAAACTCTTCAGCCGCCGATGAAGTTGTAAAAAAAATCTCGGAAAGCGGTGGGGAAGCTTTTTCCCACCAGGCTGACGTCAGCGTTTTCGAGCAGGCGGACGGGCTGGTTAAAACCGCCATCGAGAAGTATGGAGACCTCCATATCCTCGTTAACAATGCTGGCATCACCCGCGATGGTCTGATCATGACGATGTCTGAAAGCGATTGGGACGATGTAATCCAGACCAATTTAAAATCGACGTTTAACTGCTGTAAGGCAGCAATCCGCCATATGCTGCGCCGCAGGTACGGACGGATTATTAACATCGCCTCCGTATCTGGGATCATGGGAAATCCTGGCCAGACTAATTATTCCGCCTCAAAGGCAGGACAAATTGGTTTCACGAGGGCACTAGCGCGAGAAGTCGCATCGAGAACGATCACGGTCAACGCAATTGCGCCCGGTTTCATTCAGACCGATATCTGGTCGACCGTACCCGAGGATGCTCAAAAGAGCCTGATGGATATAATTCCTCTCGGTAGAGTCGGGCAGCCGGAAGAGATAGCAAAAGCTGCCGCTTTCCTCGCCTCCGATGACGCAGCATACATCACCGGTCATATACTTACCGTTGATGGTGGAATTGCGATGTAAATAGGAGTCTAAAGAGAATGGATACAACAGAAGAGAATAAAGATCGAACTCCCGGCACAACAACGATGGCCCCCGGTGTTCTTCTTACCCTGGCTCGTCTCACAGCGCTGAGCGTCCCTGGCGTGGTTGCGATGGCACCCATACGCAGCGGCGTCAATCGACTCTTTCGTCGGGGATCGGGCGCAGGAGTACAAATTGACATCGATGGGGGTGAGGTCGCTGTTGATCTTTTCCTGATCGTAGCCCAGGATATCAACGTGCGCGAGGTCAGCCGAAAGGTTCAGACTGAGGTTGTACGTGCTATAGAGGAAATGATAGGCATGGATGTTATTCGAGTTGATATTCACATCGAGGATATTGACTACACCGACCCTGTAGATTAATTTCGGTTCGAGCCTATGAAGCGCGAACGACGGAAATTACGAAACCTAATCATCCAAGCCCTCTATGAAATCGACGCTGTCGACCATCCACCACAAGAGGTCATTGGACGATACCTGGAACAGAATGATAACCTGAGAGATGAGGGGGCGGAGTTTTTCAAATGCTTTGTAGAAGGCGTCCTTTCTACAGCTCCAGAATTAGATAATGTTATCGCCACCTTCGCTCCCGAGTGGCCTGTTGATCAACTCGCCGTTCTCGACCGGAACATTTTACGCATGGCACTCTGGGAAATTGTCTTCTACGACGAAACACCGCTAAAAGTTGCCATCAACGAGGCTGTCGAACTCGCAAAGCGTTTCGGGTCAGAGAGCTCCGCACGTTTCGTTAATGGTGTCTTGGGTACGCTCGCCGAACAGGAACAAGAAATCCGCCGCCGATTCACGGTTCCAGACTAACCAAGCTGAGCTATGGATATCTTTGGTATTGGTCCCCTTGAGATCATCTTCATTCTTCTAATCGCCATGGCTGTTGTAGGCCCCCGCAACATGGGAAAAACAGGGAGGATGATCGGCAGTTTCCTCAACCGTCTCTACCGCTCAGAGAACTGGAAATTATTTAACGAAGCATCCAGAAACCTGCGTAATCTTCCCAGCCGCCTTGCACGGGAAGCCGCTTTGGACGAATTGGACGCCGTGCAAAAAGACATCGCAGAGACCAGCAAAGCCATCTCTGACACTAGCCGGGATCTTACGCAGGATGTTCGAAATCTGGATGTAGGATTGCGCGCCTGGCAAGACCCCTCCCCGGATGCCGTTGACTCCAAGAAGGGTACCCGGGATCAAGCTCCGGGAACTGATGCGAGTGACGGGTAAATGATCCGTTCCTTTTTTCGCAGGCTGTGGCATCTCATCACCCTTCCTTTTCGATGGATCGCAAAGCCGTTTCGAAAACTGCGGGACTTCATCAATTATGAGCCCGAAGATACGCCTATTGCAGATGTCTTCAGTCGGACGATTGAAGAACCATCGATCCTAATCGACCACCTGGAGGCACTGCGTCGTCATCTGTTGCGTGCGATCACCGCCCTCATCCTCGCCGTTCTATTGAGCACGCTCTTTGCCAAACAGGCACTGGATTGGCTCGCGGTCCCAATTGACGGCATCGATCAACTGCAAGCGATTGAGGTCACCGAATCAATCGGCGTTTTCATGCGGGTTTCATTGCTAACCGGCTTTGTAATCGCGCTGCCTTACATCGGGATCGAGATCTTCGCATTCTTGAATCCCGGGCTCCGCCGACGCGAGAGGATGCTCCTGCTGACGGCAATCCCGGCAGCAACGATCCTTTTCCTGCTCGGAATAGCTTTCACTTATTTCATTCTACTCGAACCAGCCATCAATTTCCTCCTCCATTTCATGGATATCAGCGCCGCGATCCGACCTGCGAATTACATCCAGTTTGTGACCGGGCTCATGTTCTGGATAGGCGTGGCTTTTCAATTCCCGCTCATCATCTACACACTGGCAGGCTTAGGTTTCGTGAACGCGAAAGCGCTCCTGCGCGGCTGGCGCTTCGCCATCCTTGGCATTGCCATACTCGCCGCAGCCGTCACGCCCACGATCGATCCGGTGAACATGGGATTGGTAATGCTGCCCATGATCTTTCTCTACTTCATAAGCATCGGTCTGGCGGCGATTGCGGGCCGGGGTCGCGCGCAAAAATCGCACTCCGACTCCAATTGATCGACAGTTAGGTTCCCCGGCCGAAGAAATTGTTGATGGGCTCTCATCGACCCCGACCAACAATATTTAAAACAACCCGGCCAGCAGCCCCGAAGCCCAATAGCCGCTTGAATTTTGCTCGGTTCTCTCTCTAGGGGTACAATCCCATCATCGCCAATCCAATTCATGAAGGAGGAAATCCAACAATGCGACCTGTCTACGCACTTTCCGGCGGGGTTTCAAAGTTCGCTAAAACCCGTCAGGATAAAAATTTCCAGGCAGTGACAAAGGAGGCTTACGACTACGCCATCCAGGATCTGGAAATTGATTTCCCAACATTCACATCAATCGTCGATGGATCGGTGGCATCCTATTTTTCTGATCACTTCACTCGACAGCTCATGGCGGGGATCATGGCCCAGGATTACCTTGGGCTGTGTCCAAAACCCAGCCACCGCGTCGAAGGTGGAGGTGCGACGGGTGGTCTCTGCTTCCAAGAAGTGTGGAAATCGATCGCTTCCGGTCATATGGACGTCTGTGTAGCCTACGGTTTCGAAACCATGAGCCACGTCGAGACGTGGAAGGGGAACGAATTCATCGCCCTCGCCTCCGATGTTTCCTGGGACTATCCCGTGGGTGGTTTCTACTCCGGATATTATGCAATGATGGTCACACGACATATGAAGGAGTTCGGTACAACCGTTGAGCAGATGGCGCACGTATCCGTGAAAAACCACATCAACGCCTTCTCAAACCCCTATGCGCAGAAACGGAACCGCTACTCGATCGAGGATGTACGCAATGCAGTCATGGTCGCATGGCCGCTCACCCGCCTCGATATTTGCGTTATGTCTGACGGAGCTGCGGCTACGATCCTGGCTTCTGAAGAAGGCATTAAAAAGCTGGAAGCCGCCGGTGCGAAGATCCCCCGCCCTCTGGTGAAAGTCACCGGCATCGGGCGCGGCACGGACGCTATGCGTATGTCTGACCGGCCGCATGTCGAATTCGATACGTTTATGCAAGACTACGCCACCGAGCAGGAGAAAGCCGACGACGGGACTCGTAAGTACTATGAGGGACTTTGGAAAAAGGGAACCCGCTATCCAGGTGTGCACTCCTTCCGCGCGGGGAGAACCGCGGGGAATATGGCCTATAAGCATGCGGGAATATCAGATCCTTTAGAAGAACTCGATTTCGTCGAACTGCACGACGCTTATACCTCCAGCGAGATCCAGACCTATGAGGATTTAGGCCTCTGCAGATATGGCGAAGGTGGTCCGTTCGCGGCATCCGGAAAGGCTCATATGCCCGGGATTGATTACGGAGTTCAGCTGCCAGAGAAACCTGTCTGCCCGGTTAACCCCTCTGGCGGATTGATCGCCTGCGGTCATCCAGTTGGCGCGACCGGCCTGATGCAAGCCGTTTTCGCCCTCTGGCAACTACAAGGAACAATTAAGAAGCACTTCGATGATGATACGCTGCAGGTGAAAAACGCGAAAAGAGGGGCAATCCATTCCCATGCTGGTACAGGTACCTACGTGACGGTCAGCATACTTGAGCAGGAGGCTTAGTCATGGCCAAATTACCAGATCGACGACCTGAAACCCTCGGTGGATACATCGTCCATGGCGTGCCCTTCCCGATAGAGACCGATCCGGATTCTCTCGCCTTTCTGAAGCAGATGGCGCCGCTCCAGATCGAACAAGATTACAAGATCACGTATCTGCACTCCTACGGCCAGGATAGTCCCTGGTTTGCCGCCGCTTCCAACAAGAAGCTGCTGGCTTCCCGGGATCCCGAGAGCGGTTATGCATACGCCACGCCTCGTGGTCATGATATGTACTCCGGCAAGGAAACGGAGTGGATCGACATCACCGAAACTCCGGCTCATATTCATGCCTTCACGGTTTGTTACTTTGGCTCGGAGGAATTCCTCCCTGAGACGCCTTTCGTTTTAACCCTGATCAAATACGAAGATATCAATACCCTGTTCCTCGCGCGTCTTTTTGGGGTTGATCCTGATGAACCGTCTTTGGATTGGATCGGGATGGAGGTCAAACCCCGTTTCCTGAGAAACAGCAAACTCAAGCCAACGGACGTCTATTTCCTCCCCGCCTGACCGCCTGAACCAAAGAGCCGGTCAGCATATAATCTTATGCGTTGGAGGTACTTCTATACTTATGGATAGGGGTACCTCGATACAGCATCGCGGTGGGGATTGAGCCCATCTTCATAGCGTCCACAATCGCTCAATACTATTCAGCGTCCTATGGCTCAACAAAGACCAATTCAACCCCCAAATCAGGATTTGAGAGTGGCGACGCCATATACTTCCCACCCCGTAAAGCTTGAACTTCTGCGCACATACATAGCGGTGACAACGCTGGGATTTATTGGAGCAATTGCCGCATTCATCTGGGCAATTTTCCGGTGGTACTTCGCCTATCATCATTTCGGTCCCGCCGTCGTCGGTCGCTGGACCACACCCGCACTGATTCTTTCATTGGTTTTCGCTGCTACCGGTGCAATTGGTCTTATACTTTACATGAGTGCTCGCAGCTATCGCGTGACTACGAACGAGATAAATGTACTTATTAAGAAGCGAAACCACGCTGTCTCCATCCCCTGGGAGGAGATTAAATTCGTCCGCTCTTCTTCCATTCGTTACGGCGTAGCGAAATTAGAATGGGGGAATCGATCTACCTTATGGATCCATACTTCCAGCGGACAGGTTTTCCGTTTCGTGAATAACCTGAAGGATTTCAACAGCCTGGCGGAGACTGTCAAAGCTAATTTGTACCCTCGGTATCTTGCTCATTATCGCCAGTATCTCAACCAGGGCCAAAGCATTGACTTCGGCCCGGTCCAATTGACGCCAAACGGGATTGTTTTTGGGCGGAAGGAGTGTCACTGGTCAGAATTAGAGGGGGTCTCGCTCGCTCGCGGCCGTCTGACCATCACCGTTAATCGAGGTCCACGGATGAAATCGTACTCCATCCCTGCCAGGAAGATCCCCAATTCAGATCTCTGCGCCCAGTTAATCCAAAACATTGAGTATTGAAAATGAAAAAACTTACTGCTGGCTTCCTTCAACTAACGCTGGTTTCACTCCTGGTGACAGGCTGCTCGGCATTATCAGCAACCTCCATGCCTGTAGAACTACCATCGCCGGTCCCCATCAGCAACGCCACCCCCTCTCCCTCCGCTGAGGTCACGTTTTCTGTTGTCCTGCCAGCGGCGACTGACTCAGACACTGGAATTGATATCGTTCTACTCGATCCAGTGACCGGCCTGGACTACAACACCTATTCAATTCCAATGGAATCAGCAAGTGACGGAAGAAGGCAGGTGAGGATAGCATCCACGATCGGTTCGCTCCTCTATTATCGCTACGCCCGCCGATCCCCAACCGAAGCACGAGAGGTAGATGCAAACTTCGAGTCCATCCGGACACGGGTAGCGCTCGTAACCGGGCCAGTGCAGATCGACGATGTGATCGCAGCATGGTCTGATGTGCCCTTTGAAGGAACGACTGGCCGCATTATCGGTGAGGTCGTGGACGCCTCCACAGGGGATGGTATCCCCGAGATTACTGTCAGCGCGGGTGGTCTGATCACGTTTAGCGATGGTGAAGGGAAATTCCGCCTTGATGGCCTCCCAGCCGGTCTCCACAATGTCACCCTTTTCAGCCCAGATGGGGCATATAAATCCGTACAGCAGGGCGCACAGGTGGCTGCAGATTCAAGTACACCCGTAGCTTTCTCTCTCCAGGCGGCAACACCGGTTCACATAACTTTCCAGGTCACCGTTCCCGCGGATCACAACCCGGACGCACCAATCCACCTTGCTGGAAACATCTCACAACTCGGAAATCGCTTCGTTGATCTTCTGGGAAACATCCGCACATCCACGCTCCATATGCCCTCCCTGGTTCAAATTGATCCAACCCACTACCTGGCAGTCCTAACACTCTATAGCGGAACCGACCTCCGCTATAAGTACACGCTGGGTGATGGCTTGTGGAATGCCGAGCGGGACGACGGAGGTCATTTCGTAACTCGCCAGGTGATCATCCCTGAACAAGAGACAACGCTGCGTGACACTGTGATGAATTGGAACTCGAGTGGGGATTCAAGCCTGCGATTCCACGTCGAAGTCCCAGAAAACACTCCGCCCGAGGAGGGGGTTAGTCTGCAGTTCAAACCTGGCTCCTGGTTCGAGCCAATACCTATGCGGCAGATCGCACCCCATGAATGGGCGTATGAGTTACACGGACCTTTGAAATTCGCCGGAGTTGTGGAATACCGCTATTGTCGCAATCTTCAGTGCAGCAGCGCCGATGACGAAGACACCGCAGGACCTATGTCGACAGGGCGCGCACTCGATTTCGAGCAAGACGACGTTGAAATCCACGATCAAGTTATCGCCTGGAAATGGTTGGAGATCGACTCTCCCCGCCCATCCATCACGAGTCAGGCGATCCTCCCGCGACAGGGGTTTGAAGCCGGTGTTGATTTCCTGCCTGGATATACCCCAACCTGGAAGACGTCCATGCTAGATAGCATCCAGGATCTCCATTCTCTCGGCGTCAACGCCATAACACTTACTCCACGCTGGCTGGTCACACAAAAGAACCCGTTCCCTCTGATCGCTTTTGACCCCGGTCGCGCCGCGTTCAAGCACGAGCTCGGGGAGTGGGTCCAACACGCAAAAGACCTTGATATGCAGGTGAATCTCCGCCCAACGATCTCGGTTGATTCCGGCAACATGGAAACATGGTGGCAGGAGGCGGCGAGAGATAACATCTGGTGGAACCTGTGGTTCGAAGAGTACAGGTCTTTTATGCTCACATTCGCTGAGTACGCTGACGATATGGGGGTCGAGAAACTGATCATCAACACCCACGACATCGCTCCCGGCCTCCCCTCCGGCCAACTTACGGATGGTTCCTCCTCAGGAGTACCCAATGACGCCAGCGTGAGATGGGAGGGGCTGATTCTCGAAATTCGCGAACGCTTCTCCGGTCGAATATCTGTAGAAGTTGAGCTGCAGATCGATTCGCTTGATCTGCCCCCATTTGTGGAGCATATGGACGAGATCAGCATCTATTGGCGGATCCCGCTCTCTCGGGATGGATCTACAGAATTCAATGCTCTGAAAACAACCGTGGACCAGACCTTCGATTGGCTTCTGGTCCAGCCGGACCTGCAGGGAAAGCCGGTCACTTTAAGTGTGGAATATCTTTCGCTAGAAGGAAGTGCGAATTCTTGTCCACCTGCGCCAGATGGAAGCTGCCGTGATCCTGGGAGCTTCGCCGCTGGCAGTGAAGTCGATCCGGACCTGGGCGTAGATCTACTCGCACAGGCGGAGGCGATTAACGCCGTACTCTTGGGCGCTTTTACACGAGATGAAATCACCGGTTTTTACGTCCGCGGTTTTAATCCGACCGCAAGGCTCGACGATAAATCCGCATCTGTTTACGCAAAGCCTGCGCAGATTCTGTTGGAATATTTCTACCCGCGAATTACGGGGAATTAGTGGTAATTCATGTATAGGCAATTCATGTATAGGCAATTCATGAATTGCCTTACTACCGGGGGGACAACCATGGCCAGGGGATCCAAACGCCGTCGTTCTTTACGACTACGAGACTATGACTATTCACAACCAGGTGCATATTTTGTTACGATTTGTACCAGGAACCGATTGCCCATATTTGGAAAAGTTGACCAGGGCAGAATGCAATTAAATAATTGCGGGAAAATCGCAACAAGAAAATGGGAACAGTTGGATGAACGGTTCCCGGAAATTGAAATCGATGAATTTATCATTATGCCGGATCATATGCATGGGATCATCGTGATTCCCGACATGATTTGCCCATGCGTGAATTGCCCCGACAACGAAATTCAATAGAGAATAATTCACCAATCGCCCGACGACGGATGACATTACCCATGGTTATTGGTTTTTACAAGATGAACACTGCTAAGGCCATCAACATAGCCAACGACACGCGTGGTACACATGTCTGGCAACGTAATTATTATGAACATATCATTCGTAATCAGGATTCACTAAACCGCATCCGCCGTTATATTCAGGAGAACCCGATCAAATGGCCCATTGACCCTGAAAACCTCAATCATGCAAACCAATGATCAGCAGCGGCATGGCAGCCTGCTCCTTCTTTTCTGGACTCGTGTCCGTGCCCCAATCCATCCCTTACCA
>RCNB010001242.1_pt1 | contig 16593 bp, 12 predicted proteins | sample 2041321 | NCBI WGS metagenome assembly RCNB01 (sample SAMN09708232, study PRJNA481090) | Marine sediment metagenome, whole genome shotgun sequencing project. | reverse complement strand
ACAAATCCTGCAGGGCAAATCGACAATACAGGATGAATCTTTCCCGGAATTAGAAACCCCTCTCCAACCAATGGATAAACCCGCAAACGTAAGACCACTCAACACGACGGTCCGCAATCCATCTTTCATGAAGTCACGCCTGTTTTTTATTTTGTGTGCTTCCTTCATCACATAATCTCCCGCCTTATAGTTCTTTTTTTGCGAAGATCCGGACAAGCTTTTGTTTCGGATCCAATACATAGATTCTTTGAGCAGAATCAACCGCCAAATCCAGGCCAACCGTTCCCTCGATGAATTGTTCCGTCGGGGCGACGACGGAAACAAGATTTCCTATCCGGTTGTACACCTTGACTCTGGGAAGGCCCTTTTCGCTGGTCACAAAGGAACCGTCCTCCAGTAGGGTAAAGTGCGACGGGTTGCAGCATCCGCTGAACCCTTGGATTTCCATCCCGAACTCACCCCAACTCACCCCATGATGTCCGGAAATTGCCATCAACGGTATAATTCTCGAGGGAATGGCGCCCCGTGTTGGCAACCCAAAGAAATCCATCTGGGTCGACGGCCACATCAAAATAGGGGCTGGGGATGACAAATCCGGGGATATCTTTGGCTTCGTTTTTATCCCCGATTCTTTTAAGCCCGGTCCCCAATTTATCGAACTTCCATACGATTTTATTCCCCGCATCAGCGACAAACACACTTTTAGTTGAAATTGCGACCGAAGTGATAATGGCCTCTTCACCTAGAGATTCCCAACTGGTTTGTTTTTTGCCCCTTTGATCATAAACTTCGATATGGTCATCCATTCCGAGATACAGATCATCATTATCGTCGACAGCCAAACAACGGATCGGCCCATTTATGTGGAAAGAAGATCGCGCCGTCCCATCATTGTTGAAAACAAGAACGGAATCGTTTCCGGATACATAAATCCTGCCATCCGGTCCAATAGCGATTCCTGAAACCATCGGCAACTCGATGGGAATTCGGCCTACCTCAGAATAATGAACCAACTCGGCACCGCTGGTTTCAAAGTTTTTTATGTCGTAGGCAAAAGGATTCTTTTGCTCATTTTTTGCATTATCTCGGATAGCCCTGAAGCCGAAGTAAAGGACGCCGGTCAACGAAACCGCAAGAATCGCGCCGGTCAATAATTTGTCCTTCTCCAGCTTGAAAATACCCATTTCACACTCTCCTCGTTAGGGATTGGCTCTCATATCGATACAAACCATTCGGTGCGAATCCCGCGCAAGTAAACGGCCGTTGACAAAAGCTAGCGGCCCCCAAGCATCGACTCCTTCGAGAATTTTGGCCTGAGCGAGCTGAACGTATTCCCTTGCACTGGCTCTGGCAATGGTCAAAATCCCATCATCGCTTAGTATGAAAAATTTGCCATCTGCCACGATATAAGGGCCCAATCCGAATCGGTTTGTCTTTCCGCTGGACCAGACAAATCGACCGATGTCATCGGGGTGGCAACAGACAAATTGATTGCGCAGCGGTCCGGCATCCTTGGGCAAAATACAAAAAAGATGCCCCGAGTAGAATAGCGGGGTTTGCTGTTCGGACGCCATTCCCTCCTCTGGTTTTATCGTTTTAATGGCTTCCACCGAAAAAACACCAGCTTCATCCTTGATTCTGACCATCGAACTGCCCGACCCGTACCCAGCCGTCAGAAAGATCCTCCCATCTCCCAAATAGACAGGGGAAGGCGCGATGACATTGTGGTTCCACACACGGGATTCAAACAGAACCTCGCCCGCTTTTTCCCCATCTGCAGCAACTCCCACAATTCCCCCGATAGCGCAGTACACATACATCTTTGTCCCGTGTATCACAAAAGGCATGATAGAAGAGTGGGACATTTTCCAGTTATTGGGATTGGGCGTTTCCCAAACCACCTCACCGGTCGCACAATCGACAGCGATGATCAACGACTTTCCGCCAACCGCAAAAACCGCTAAGGTGTCATCGATCAAAGGACATTGTCCGGTGTACCACAAGGGCACCTCGGTTCCGTACTCTCTCTCAAGCTCGATTCCCCACTTGAATTCACCCGTGGTCGCATCCACACACATGACATGGCACTTGGGCCCGATGGTCACGACATACTTATCCGTTACCGCGGGTATAGTCCGAGACATCCCATGATTCCGTTTTACAAAAAGGTCGTATCCCCTGCGCCAAATCTCTTTTCCATCATCAAAAGAAAAACAACGCAAAACATCCGCTCTCATTTCTTCATCGTAATCCAGAAGATAGACCCGTCCGTTGGAAACGACAGGGCCGGCATGACCCTCCCCCAGATCTATCGACCAGAGAATATTCGGCCCAGCATCGTCCCATCTGTCGATAAGTTCGATATTTTCCTTGCTGATATTGTCGAAACCGGCTCCTCGGAATCTGGGCCAGCTCCCCTGGACCGTGGAAGGAATCCCCTCAAAACTGGCGAAATAAGCCCCTATCTCTACCGCATTGCTTGTGCTTACAAACCCAGGAGGCCGGTTGTCCATACCGGGAATGCTCTCTGCAAAATCCTTGACCGGATTGTACAGGAGCCACCAAGTCAGAAAAACCAGTCCAAGAAAGGCTGTCCCGATAAGGGTGACGCGGTTTAATAACTTCTCATTCATCACCGATATGATAAACCATCAGGGCATCGCCATGCCGGATGTAAAGACGCCCATCTTTTATAACAGGATGGGCCCAGTGTTCGCCGGAGCCTTTTTTTACCCGAAAAGAACTGACCACTTCAAACTTCTGGGGATTTGGTTTAACCAAACCCACATCCCCATTTTCACCATAACAATACATCATTCCATCCGAGAAGATGATCGCCCCTTTGTTCCCGAATTTCCTTGCCGTGTACTGGACTTTTCCGGTTTTCCAATCAAGGCAATGCCATCCTCGGCCGTTGTGGCCCGAACCGTAAATATAGCCGTCAACCAACACCACTGCCCCCATCTGACTGTCCAGCTTTTTTTGCGACCAGACCCGCTTGACACTCGTTCCATCTTCTGAGAGTTCGAACATCTGACCGCCGGTGCCATAACCACTGACCGTATAAATGAAACCGTTATGATAAAGCGGTGTATTCGCGTTGACAACATAGTCCGTGACATGGGAATGGCGCCACAAATACTCTCCCGTGTCCGCATCGACACCGACGACAGACTCGCCTGTCATGGTTAGAAGAAGACGCCTTTTTCCATGTTGGACAAGACAGGGGGAACAGTATCCTGAAGTTCCACCGTCTGCTTTGATCTTCCAGATCGTTTTCCCGGAATGCCTGTCCAGGGCAACAATTGTGACACTCCGTCCTCCCGGAGTGCAAAAAACATGATCCCCATCCACAAGGAGAGATTCCGTTATCCCCCACTGCAAATTCCGGGCTCCAAATTGTGCCTTCAGATCGACCGACCATATCTTTTTCCCATCCGTGTTAAAACAGACGGCTTGTCCTTTTGCGCTCATCAGATAGATTTTATCGCCGACAACGGTGGGAGTCGTCCGGGCACCTGGTCGACTTCCATTCCATTCAGAGCCGTAGGATACTTTCCAGACAGGTTTCCCATTCCTGTCGAAGGCAAACAAAAAACCTTTTCCGCCGGTCATCCCGGTCAGATAAACTCGATCCGCCGTCACGGCCGGCGAAGAATAGCCTTCCCCAAGTCCTTCCACAGACCATAGTAGCTTAGGCCCTTCCTTCGGCCATGTTTTTAATAGACTCTCGTTGGGATAAATCCCATCACGATTGGGTCCCCGCCATTGGGCGTCTATTTGTCCTGAGGCCACAGAATAGCCCAAGCCAAAAAAGGTCAAAAGGATCACAACGAATATCTTTTTCATTCCACACCTCTATTCATTCGTATTCAAGCAGGATATATTCTAGGACACTTTTGGTGTTTTTAACAGCCAACATATTTCCATTCCTCAATATAATACTAATCTTATGGAAATAGTATTATAGCACACTATCATTATTTCACCGTCAATGAAGCCACAGATTTGGATTACACGACAGGCCTATTTGTCGGAAACAGCTACGAGATAATGATGCGTGCGAAAATATAACGTTCCCTCCGATATTGCTGGTGTGGCCATGCATTCATCCTTCATGGAATTTGTAGCCAAAACTTCGAATTCAGGTCCGGCCTTGAGGACAAAAACATCTCCTTCTTCGCTGGAAAAGTACAGCTTCCCGTCTGCCGCCACACCAGATGCAGAAAAACCTATCATCTTCCCGAGCTGTTCTTTGTATACGACTTCACCTGTTTTTGCGTTGAAGCAAGTCAAGGCCCCGTTCCACTGCACATTGTAAAGAAAATCTCCATAAATGAGAGGTGTCAGCATGTATGAGCCCCCGCGCCTGACACTCCAGACGATGGAATCGTTTGAAGTTTTATCTTCCGCTAAAGAGATATCGCCCTCCGATTCCAGTTTTATCGCATAGATTGGAGATAAACGTCCGTGGGCACTGTTGATGAACACCAATCCATGGGCAACCACAGGCGTGGGGACCGGGATATCACCTCCTCCGGAAATCTTCCACAACTCTTTTCCAGTTTTAACATCATAACCGCCGATATGTTTGAATCCGTTGACGATGATCTGTGTTTTCTTTTCTCCCACATGAATGGTCGGTGTGCTCCACGTGGGAACATCCTCCCGAATCGTCCGCCAAATTTCCTTCCCGGTTTTGATATCCAATGCGGCAAGAAAGGCGGTGTTGAGAGCATCACATTGAACGATTACAACTCCCTGATGGATGACCGGAGAACTGGCAAACTCCCATTGGGCTGTGGGCACCATAAAAAAAGCTGAATCGAGAAGACCAAAATCTTTTTTCCATACCAGCTTGCCGTCCATATCGTAGCAGAAGAGGCCTTCAGAGCCGAAAAAGGCAACAATGTATTTCCCGTCTGTGGCAGGCGTGGTATTGGCGTGCGTTGCCTTGGGATGGCGTTTGACTTTGGGAACTCCCTTATGCGCTGTTCTTTCCCATAAAATTTTTCCTGATTTTTTGTCAAGACAGTACACTTTCCACTCGTGGACAGAGTCATCATCGACAGGCTCGATATTGCCATAAAGCCCCACTTTAAGCTCCGCATCAGCCTCACCTGAAGCCGTCGTGACATACATACGGTCTCCCCAAATGATCGGAGAGGAGTGGGCTAGTCCGGGGATCGTGGTTTTCCACTTGATGTTTTTTGATGTGTCGATATCCCAGGATACCGGCGTGGAATAATTCTCAGCAATCCCGTTTGCGCTTGGCCCTCGGAAACTGGGCCAGTTCATGCCCACTTTGGTGTTCTGCCCCTGCAGAGCCATTAGTATTCCGAACAATAGGGCAGCGACCAACAGAAACCGACCTGATTTTGCTAACATGGGAGTCCTCCTGACTTATGAATTTGTGCAAGCATCATCACAGTCATCTTGATTTTTAAACTCAAATTTAGATATTAGCAAAACCAGGGCCAAAGAACAAATTCAGGAGGATATTATGCATATCCTCCGCTTTAGTCCGGATTTTTGACAGGAAAATGCCCCTGTGGTAATTTAAGATCAAGTATGAAAGTCCTTTCGAATATGGGGAGTCCAAATGGAAAAAAACATTCGATTTAAACTCAACGGGAATACCGTCAAGGTGACTTCATCTCCGGACCGGATGCTTTTATGGATTTTGCGCTCCGATCTTGAACTCACTGGAGCAAAATACAGTTGTGGAGAGGGATTCTGCGGAGCATGCACCGTCCTTGTGAACGAAAACCCGGTTCTTTCTTGCCAATTTCCTGTCAAAGGTGTTGAGGGAAAAGAAGTCCTGACGATCGAAGGATTACAGAAAAACGGCAAACTTCATCCTTTGCAGAAGGCCTTTATGCAGCACAATGCCCTCCAGTGCGGATACTGTACGCCGGGAATGATCTTGGGGGCATACGCGATGCTCTTGAAAAATCCTCAACCATCCACCAAGGACATTATCGATTCCATGGAAGGAAACCTGTGTCGTTGCGGAAGCTACAACCGGATCATCCAAGCCATCCAAACCACGGCAAAGGTCATGAGAGGAGAAAAATCATGAGAGATGATGAATACAATTTCACCTTAGACCGCCGGGAATTTATCAAGCTTATGGGTGGAGGGATTGTCATTTTTTTCTCCACAGGAGATCCGCTTGCTCTTCAACAAAGGCGGCGTCGCGGTTATCCTGAGGATTTTAATGCCTATCTCCTGATCGGAGAAGATGGCCGAGTTTCTTGTTTCACCGGTAAGATCGAGATGGGTCAGGGCATTCACACGTCACTGGCTCAGATGCTGGCCGAAGAATTGGATGTGCCTTTAACCAGGGTTGACATGGTGATGGGAGACACCGCTTTTTGTCCTTACGACAGCGGGACATTCGGATCCAGAAGCACAAAGTATTTTGGTCCTCCGCTGCGGCAAGCTGCTGCGGAAGCGCGGGGCGTTCTTATCCAGTTGGCCTCCGAAAAACTAGGCGTACCCAACGAAAAACTGGAGGTAAAGGAAGGGTCTATCTTTGTTAATGATGGATCGAGAAAAAAGGTTTCCTTCGCTGAACTTGCAAAAGGGGGAAAAATCGAAAGAAACCTCACAAAAAAACCGCCTATCAAACATTATTCCAAACATACCATATCAGGAAAACCGACCGACCGGATGGACAGCGAACAAAAGGTTACCGGAGAGGCCAAGTTTGCCATTGATGTTCGCTTACCCGAGATGCTCTACGCCAAGATTTTAAGGCCTCCGGCTCATGGTGCAACGCTTAAAAGCGTAGACACATCTGCCGCTAAAAAAATACCAAATATTAAGGTCATCCATGAAGGAGATATGGTTGCAGTCCTTCACCAGCACCCCGATGTGGCCGAAAATGCTCTGAACCTGATTAAGGCTCAATTCGAACCGTCCGGTTCTAAACTGGACAATAAAACCATATTCAAACACCTCAAAGACTCCGCTCCGGAAGGAAATGTCGTGACAGAAGAAGGGAACCTGGAAAAGGGAAAAAACCTGGCTTCCATTACTCTAAAAAGAAGCTACTTCAACCATTATGTCGCTCATGCTCCTTCCGAATCCCATACGGCTGTGGTTAACATCGAGGGAGACAAAGCCACGGTTTGGGCCTCTACACAATCCCCTTTCCGAGCTCAAGGAGAAGTCGCGCAGGTCTTGGGTTTCCCCCAGGAAAAAGTGCGAGTGATCACGCCTTTTGTGGGGTGCGGATTTGGTGGAAAAAACCAGGGGAACCAAATCACTGAAGCTGCCCGGTTGGCCCAATTGAGCGGAAAACCGGTTCAGGTTGCTTGGACCAGAAAAGAAGAATTCTTTTATGACACTTTCCGGCCGGCGGCTGTGATAGACATCAGATCTGGCCTAAACAGCGCAAATCAAATCGTTTTCTGGGAATATCATAATTATTTCGCTGGCGACAGAAGTTCTCAGCCGTTTTATAACATTCCCAACTATCGTGTCCTTTCCATGGGAGGATGGGGCGGCAGAAGCGGAAGAGGAAGTGTCCACCCCTTCGGTGTCGGCGCATGGCGCGGCCCCGGCAGCAACACCAACGTGTTCGCCATCGAATCCCATATCGACGTGATGGCCGAAGCGGCAGGGATGAATCCGTTGGAGTTCCGCCTGCACAATTTGACGGACGACAGAATGAAAAAGGTGTTGATGGCAGCCGCAGAAAAGTTCGGGAAATCTTTTTCCAAGGCACCCAGCGGGAAAGGTTTCGGGCTCGCATGCACGGATTATCTCGGAACTTACCTGGCCACCATAGCTGAAGTCAAGGTGAATCAGAATAATGGTGAAGTCAGTGTGGAACGTGTGGTGTGTGCCCAGGATACGGGCGAAGTGATCAACCCGGAAGGCGTGAGGATGCAGATCGAAGGCTGCATCACCATGGGGCTCGGCTATTGTTTTACAGAAGAAATCCGGTTTTCCGACGGCAGGATATTGGATGAGAACTTCGACACCTACGAAATCCCCCGTTTTTCCTGGACGCCGAAGATAGAAACGGTGCTCGTAAACAATCCCGAGATGCCTCCCCAGGGATGTGGAGAGCCGGCCATTACTTCTATGGGGGGTGTTATCGCAAACGCGGTATACGATGCCGTCGGCAAAAGGATGTTCACGCTCCCGATGACACCGGACCGGATCAAAGAAGCTTTGAGCTGACTACTCATATCTAAGAGAATCGACAGGATTTGATCGTGCTGCTTTGATCGATTGGAATCCGACTGTCAGCAGTGCAATGACGAGCTGTTCTCGTTCAGATTTTTTTGGCAGTCCCCTATTCAAAAACGAGGATGATCACCCGCCGATTCTGCGCCCTTCCTCCGCGGGTGGAATTGTCACCCACCGGCGCATCACTTCCGTAGCTTATCACTTCCATCCTGTGAAGAGGAATATTGTATTTTTTGTGCAGGTATTCCATCACCGCATCTGCTCTTCTCTTTCCCAAAATCAAATTCCACTCTTCCTCTCCTGTGTTATCCGTATGCCCTTGAATCTCCAGATACACGCCTTTATCCTGGGCAATCAGCACTTCGACGAACTTATCCAATGCGACTTTCGCTTCATCACTCAATTCCCATTTGTCGAATTTGAATTTCGCCTCATCATTTTTGAGAACCTCTTGAAAAATCAGCCTTCCCTCTGCTGCTTTTTTCACTTCGCTTAGTTTGCCGTCGAACTCGGTTCTCTGCTTACTAATTTCGGACTCTTGCTCTTTAATTAAAGAACCCAATGTGGCTAACTGCACATCGTGCTCTTTGATCCTCTTCTGGTTCTCTTCGACTGAACTTTCCACCCCTTCGACCTTCTGATCAAGAGTTGCCACTTCGCTCATCACATACTTTTTCGTCGCGCAACCTGTTCCAGCTATCAGGCCGATGATCAGTATTGTTCCGACAAGATAGGCTATTTTGTTTTTGTTCATAATTTCCTCCCTTACCTTTCTTTCATCATTTTTATTTTAGCACAACTTAACTAATCTTTAAATAAAAAGGTTGTCTTCCATATTGTGGGGGTAAGTTCTAATGGAAAAAGACATCAGGTATGTCTGCAGCGCCATTGAGGATCTAGCCTTCACGAGTCGTTCTTCGAGGAAATCTGACGGAGTCAGACGGCGAGGATGTATTGAGCACGACAGCACTGAAGGGTCAGAGATCCGGATAAACAGAGGATTAAGTTGCACAGATGAAGAGTAAACGAGCGGAGTTCCGCAGCCGCCGAGAAGGGCACTCCAGACATGCCAGATGGCGAAGAAACACCTTAAAAGTTATGCCCACACAATATGGAAGAGAACCAATAAAAAATATTATCATATATCTTTCTTCTCACCGCTATAATATCCCTCTCTTGTCCTGACTTTGTAGCTCTTTTTTTTCGTGACAACCTTTATTTTCCGGTACTCGTTGTCGGGATTTGTATGGGATGTGTAACCAAGGATGTACTGATGACTCATTTCCTGCTTGATCAATCTCATAGCATGTTTCAAATCCAGAGCTTGATTGACAAAAAATGCTTTTCCGCCTGTCGCTTCTGAAAATCTTTCCAGGGATTCCACAATGCCCGAAGCCGTCAATCCCTTTGAGCGTTTGTACTTTTTCAAAAACTGCTCGCCCAAGGGAATTTTGTATCCGATGGTGTATATCGGGATGTCCACTCTCCGTGCAACTTCGACAGCCTGTTGGGGAGAATATTCGCTGTCGTTTTCGATCCCATCCGTGATCAAAAGAAGAGCCCGCTTTTCATTGTTCCCTTTGTTGGCAAAATCCGGGGATACACCCACAGCATCGTTCAAGGCAGTCTGACCGTATGCCTCGGTCCTTTCCAAAACCGACAAAAAATCTGTTTTATCTTTGGAAAAACTCGAGGCAACCTCCACATCCCCATCAGCAAATATCAATAAGGAAACCTCATCTCTGTCGGCAAGCAGGTGTTTCATTAGATAATCGAGGGCATCTTTGCTTTCGCTCAGCTTATCCTGAAGGGCCATGCTGCCGCTCACATCGAGGAGAACGGTCAAACTCAAGGGTGAGTCAAAATTGTGACTGAAATAGGTTATATCCCTTTTTTTATTATTCTCGTATACGAAAAAATCCTCCTCCATGAGGTCGGTAATATGCCTTCCTTTCCTATTTTGAACGCTCACAGCAATGGATATGGCGGTGACAGCCACGTCGTAAGCAATTTCCTGCTTCCTTTTTTCCTGGGAAAAAGATAAGGTGGAAGCTCCATCCATCAAAATCAACAAAATGAAAACAACGGAAACGAATGGAAAAAAAAGCTTTCTTTTTCCCAGAGTGAACCGTTCCATCTTATCCTCGATTTTTCACGCCTGCCTCTTTTCACCATAACACACTTGATCTTTCCAGTCACGTCATGAGCTTTCGTGACAGCAAAGCTACTAATCCGTTGATTTTATCATCCATTTGTATTATGTAATATCTTTCCATGTGTTCTTATCAAGCCATCCCGACTCTTTTTTATAAATATCTAACTTATGGAGGGACAATGTCATGAAGTTGAAATCTATCTTTTTTTTCAAGCTAGCCATCATGTTTGTCATGTTTGGCCTCATCATTAACACTCCCCTGCACCCTGCGCAAAAAGTGCCGATCAGTTTCGACAAATACCACGGCTTCAACGGCACGGTGAATTATCTCAAAGCCGTGGCCAAAGCCTATCCCAACATCACCAAACTCACAGAAATAGGCAAAAGCACGATGGGCCGACCCATCCTAGTTCTCGTGATCTCCAACATGAAAACCGGGACCACGATCGATGCCCATGTAGATCTTCGGAACAAACGCAAAGAAGGGGTAAAAAATGTCATCCCGATGAAATCCTATCAAGGGAAGCCTGGTCACTGGATCTGTGGTGCCACGCACGGGAATGAGTTCACCGGGACCGAAGTTTGTTTGTACACAATCGATAAGTTGGTCTCAGGTTATGGATCCGACGAAGAGATCACAGGTATTATCGACAACAAAACATTCTACATCTGCCCTATGGTCAATCCGGATGGAGTGTACAACAGTGTGGAAAAAGGCATACCACAGCGATACAACAGCATGAAAAAAGATGACGATAACGACGGGAAGATCAACGAGGACGGTCCAGATGACCTCGACGGAGACGGCCGGATCCTCCAGTTTCGTTACAAAGATCCCAAAGGGAACTACGTTATGGATGACCAAGATTCCCGTCTTATGATACGACTTAGAGGAAACCAGAAATCCGACAAACCTCGATATTCTGTTATCACAGAGGATAAGGACAATGATGGCGACGGGAAGACCGGAGAAGACTCGGAATCAGGGATCGACCTCAACCGAAATTATCCCGAGGGCTGGTGGCGGCCCGACGGATTCGCCGGCGGCAGAGGCGATTATCCTACATCAGCTCCTGAAACCCATGCCATGGCCGAATTTTTGACCAACCACACCAATATTCTGATGGCACAGAATTACCATACCTCGGGCGGATTTACTTTCCGGCCGATGGGGACCGCACCCCACCCCAACCTGCACCCCAAGGACGTGGCTGTATTGGACCTAGTCATGGGGAAAAAATACCTGGAGATCATCGGAGAAGAAGTTCCAGAAGCATGGCAAAATCCCGACAACTTGGATAAATTCAAAGAAGAGATCAAAAAGACTACGAAAAACAAATACGCTAGCATGCGCGGATACGAGCTTCCTCGGGGATGGAGAGTGAGCTACGATGAAGACGAGGACAAACGTTATGGCTATGGCATGGCCACGGACTGGATGTACATGCAGTACGGCATCTATGCTCTCACCACCGAGCTCTGGAATCCCAGGAATGACATCCCCGGTTTTCCCAAATCCGAGGGGGATGGGGATCGCACTCAAATACAACGCGAGACGCTGAAATACCAGGACGAAAAATACGGGGGCAAGCTTTTTGTGGATTGGAAACCATACAAACACCCTGAGCTGGGTGAGGGCGAAATCGGCGGCTGGCTTCCCAATTTGCGCAACAATGCTTGGCCCGGTGACCCCCTGCGTAAGGTGTGCGAAGATCATTGGCAGTTCACGCTATTCCGCGCAGGGCTACTGCCTGAGGTCGTAATCACCGATGTCAAAGCCGAAGTTCTGTACACAACCAACAGCGCTAAAGAAGCCAAAGCTATCCAGAGTGGTGATCAGGTCACAATCAAAAAAGGCCAATCAAAAGGAAAATTCAAAGTTGTCCAAATCACAGCCCAGGTCAAAAATGAGGGGAAACTTGCCACCCATGTCGCCCGCGGCGCCCAACTGGCCGGAAACAGAGAGGATGTGATCTGGCTGGTCGGAGATCCCACCAAAATAACTTATCTGCTTGGAACGCCTTTCCAAAAACTAGGTGTGATGGAAGGAACCATGAAAATTCCGGGCTACAGAGGGCAAAGAATACCTGCAGCACCTGCTCAGCAGCGATCCCAACGACGATTCTTCTATCCTCCGGGCTACCCGATGCCATTTAGGCGACAACAACGGAGGCAACCCACCCAGGTCAAACAGAAGGGCCATTCACGGACAGCCACATGGCTTGTGGCTGTGGAGGGAAATACGCCGCTCAAAATCGTGGTTACTTCACAGAAGGGAGGCACCAAAGCGAAACCTGTTTCTATTGATTAAACGGAGGATGATGATGAAAATCAAAAGATTGATTAAATACACAACAGCTTTTTTGTTAGCCATGGTTTTTGTCCTGACTCCCCAAGGCATAGCCCAGAAAAATCAACAAAAAAGCCCGGGCGGCTACCACGGAGAATTGGACTTTCCGATCAGTTGGAGCCGGTATTACAGCTATGCGGAGTGGACCAAGATCATGCACGACATCCAGAAAAAATATCCGCAACTCTCTGATATCCAGTCCATCGGCAAAAGCCGGATGGGCCGTAACCAGTACTTGATAACAATCACAGCCAAGGCAACCGGAAAACATTCCGAAAAAACAGCCATGTGGGTGGATGGTGCTATCCACGGTAACGAAGTTAACGGGGTCACCTGTTCTTTATATTTGATGTGGTACCTGTTGACACGGTACGATTACGATCCATATGTGCATGATCTTGTGGATAACAGCACTTTTTATATCCTGCCGGGGTTGCATGTCGATGCCAACGAATCCTTTGTCGTGTTTCCCAACACCCCGAATAATCCCCGTGAACCCTACCGGCCTGAAGATAACGACGGCGACGGGCTTTACGATGAGGATCAGACCGAAGACGTGGATGGTGACGGGGAACTCTCGACCATGTACATCGAGGATCCCAAAGGGAACTACAAGCTATCTGCAGACAAAAGGCTGTTCGTGCGGACGGATGAATCCGAACAGGGCGTGAAACTATTCACGCGCATCGGCGGAGAAGGATACGACAACGATGGCGACGGATTCATCAACGAAGACGACATCGGGGGCCCTGATCCCAACCGGAATTTTCCCTACGGATGGAACCTGCAGGCAGGGAATCCCTATCCGATGTCAGAGCCCGAATGCCGGAACGTGTTCGAGTTTCAACTCAAGCACCCGAACATCTTCGCTAGTTTTCACTACCACAACACGGGTCGCCTGATCATGTTCCAGGCTCCACCGGCAGTCCGTCAGCAAGGCATGTCCCCCGAACAGGCCCGGCGAACGCAGGAGAGGCAGGAGCAGCGCCTGGCGATGATGCGGGAAAACAACAAGTACGCCCAGCTGTTCGACCGCCAGGTAGCGCCGATCAATCAGCACGATATGGACACCCAGACGGCCATAGTTTCCATGGGAGCCAGGATCATGAAAAACTACCGCCCCACCATCGGTGGCCTCAGCGGCCAGGCTCATGCGGCCACCTACTACATGCTCGGCGCCTACAGTTATCTGATCGAACTTTGGGGTTCCAATACCGAATTTGCAGATATGGATGGTGACGGCCGTGTTTCCAATGAAGAGATGCTTAAATGGATCGATATCGAGCTCACGGGGGAAGGTTGGATAAATCCGCACAAAGTCAATCACCCCGACCTCGGCGAGGTCTGGATCGGTGGCACCCCGAGAAAACACATCCGCCGAACCCCTCCTGCGAGGTATATCGAGCAGGAAGCCTACAAAAATGCTCAGTTCGTGATGTACTGCGCCAGCCAGTTCCCCAAGGTCGCGGTCGCGGATATCACGGTGAGGCCTGCAGCGGACAGCCTTTACTGGATCGAGGCGGCGGTCAAAAATGACAGAGTTTACCCGACTGCTTCGGACAGAGCCCAACAATTGAAACTTATCGAAAAAGATAAGATCATGCTCACAACATCGAACAATGTTTCGCTGATCGACGTTCCGAAAGGTTCGGCTGCTATCGATCCCGCCAATCCCAATGCCCAGGTTGAAGTGATCACAAAAAAGGGAACCGAGTTTTGGCTGAAAGGAAAACAGACGCTCCGCTTCGGTGCTCTCGTGAAGATGGATGGGAGTCAAGGCTGGATCGAAATTCAGGTGAAATCTCAAAACGGAGGCACTGACACCAAACGGATCAACATCAAAGTCGAGTAGTCTCGAATCAGTTTTGGCATAAATTAATTTTTTAAGCGAGGATTAAATGAAAAAGAGAAAATATCTGTTTGTTTTAACGGCAATCTTTTTATCCATGGCTGTGGGAACGTCTTATTCCCAAAATATCGGAACCTCGGCTGTTCGAGACATCGACAACATCCTGCCGGAAAAAGACAGGGCCAAGGTCATGAACGAAATACTGGAATGGCGGTTGGAACACATCATTCCCGAACTAATGCGCCGGGAAGGGATAGATATGTGGCTCATCATCTGCAGAGAGTATAACGAGGACCCGGTTTACCTGACTTTGATCCCGGAACCGACCATGGCCGCCCGCCGTACTTCCATCCTCATATTCCATGACAAGGGAGAAGAGAAGGGCGTGGCAAGGCTGACAGGCAGCTTCTATGGAATGGGAAAATGGTATAAATCCATCTTCACGGACCAAAGCAAAGATCAGCTGGAAGTCCTGGCCGACTATATCAAAAAGAGTAATCCGAAAAAAATCGGGATAAACGAATCGGAAACTTGGGCTTTTGGAGATGGATTGTCCGCCTCGTTTAAAACCACTTTGGTCAAAGCCTTAGGGGCTAAATTATCAGCCCGCCTGGTTTCGGCCGAAAACCTGTGCGTAGGGTGGCTGGAAACACGAAGCCCTCGAGAGCTGAGCCTGTATCGTCACATCTGCGGGATCGCCCATGACATCATCGCTGAATTCTTCTCAAATCAGGTGATCGTACCCGATGCAACCTCCACAGAGGACGTCGTATGGTGGATCCGGCAGCGGTTCACAGACCTCGGTCTGGGAGTTTGGTTTCAACCCTCAGTCTCTATTCAACGGTCCAAGAAGGATGCACAGTTTTACAAGAACAATCCTCGCATAATCAGACGGGGAGACCTTTTGCATTGTGATATCGGCATTGTCTACCTAGGTCTTTGCACCGACACTCAGCAAAATGCCTACGTGTGTCGCATAGGTGAAAATGACGCCCCGGAGGGCCTGAAAGAAGCTTTGCGCAGAGGGAACCGGCTGCAGGATATCGTTATGGCAGAACACCGTGTCGGCCGAACCGGGAACGAAGTTCTTCTTTCCTCACTTGAGAAAGCCAAAGCTGAGGGCCTGACTCCCGCCGTCTACTGCCACCCTCTGGGAGTGCATGGACATGCCGCCGGATTTGTGGTCGGGCTCTGGAACCGGCAGGACGGAGTCCCCATACGGGGAGATTACCCCCTGTATTACAATACGTGTTACGCCATCGAAATGAACAACCGGTACAAAGTGCCGGAGTGGGACGATCAGGATATCCGTATGGGCCTGGAAGAGGGCGGCGTCTTTACCAAAGATGGCGGCAAATTCATCGACGGACGCCAAACAAAACTGTTCCTCATAAAATAATTCAAGAAGTGAAGATTAAAATTTTTTAATCGAATATTCACATTCTTTTAACATTCATCTGCTATTCTAGTCTACCTTGAAGGAGTGAAATTCGATAGACGAAGGAGAAGATGGATGGAGCGATCGCGAATATTTTTTTTTCTACTCGTGTGGATCTGTTGTTTTTTGCCGACAACTCAACTCATGGCTGACAATCCTAAACCCAATATGGATGAGCTCAAAGAGGCAGCGCCAAAAGTCTTTCTCGACTGCCGCAGATGCGACAGAGACTATTTCCGGAACGAAATCACCTATATCAATTATGTCAGGGACAGGAAGGATGCGGACATCCATGTCCTGGTGACAGATCAAAGCACCGGTAGCGGAGGCCGGGAATACACCTTCGCATTCATTGGATTGAATCAATTTGCCGGTTTGGACAACACCCTCACCTATTCATCCAATCCAAACAATACAAGGGATGATACCAGGAAGGGCCACATCGAGGTGATGAAGAGAGGGCTCTTCCCGTATGTGCTCAATACTCCAATTGCTGAACACATATATCTAAGCTTCCGTCAAAGACTCGAGCCCACTGCGGTGAAGGACCCCTGGAATTTTTGGGTTTTCAGCATCAGCGGGGACATCCGTTTATC
>RCNB010001178.1_pt1 | contig 16593 bp, 19 predicted proteins | sample 2041321 | NCBI WGS metagenome assembly RCNB01 (sample SAMN09708232, study PRJNA481090) | Marine sediment metagenome, whole genome shotgun sequencing project. | reverse complement strand
AAAGGCAAGAAGTTTAAATTAGATTCTAAAGCACCTTCAATTCCTCTTAAAGACTTTATGTATAACGAAACACGTTTTACTAGGGTTGTTAAAGACAACGCAGAACTTGGAGCTAAACTTCTGGAACAAGCCCAAACAGAAGTTAATTCTAAATGGGAACGATTAGAACTTTATAGAAATATGTAAACTGATAAGCGTCCTATTTCATTTTTATAATTGAAAGATACGTTCAACTTAATAATTTAGTAATCATGAAGGATAAAGCAAACAAATTCTTTGAAGATGCTATTAATAAATTAAAAGTAGCAAATGAAGAATTAAATAGACCTGAAGAGGATGTTATCACCTATTCAGTTTGTAAAAATTCGCAATTAGCTATTGAAAATTATTTAAAAGGCTATCTAACACAAAACGGCATTGAAGCAAGCAATTACAAAACTATTGACAGCTTATATGATGAATGCGTGAAAGTCAATAAAAATTTTGAAAAAGTCAATCTATCTGATTTGAGATGCCGATCTCATATAATTGATTCAACTTTTTGCAATGAAGTTTCAAGTGTGAGCAATTGCCATAGCATTGCTGATAAATTGGATACATTTCTTAGGGAAGAGAAAATTATTAGCTAATACCTGTGCTTTCTGGTAACAGAAATTAATTAATATTAATGACCTGTTCGATTTGTGGTGCATATTTTTTAATGGTCATTTCAACGCCAGATTTCAGAGTCATTTGGTTGACACTGCATGATGTGCAAGCACCTTCCAATTGCACCTTTACAAACTTTCCTTGATCAATGGAAACCAAGGATATATCCCCGCCATCTGTTTGTAAAAACGGACGAATTTCATCGAGTGCCTTTTCGACATTCAGTTTTAATTCTTTTGATGTCATAACCCTATTTTTTTACAGCTGCACATCCAGCCATGGTTGTAATTTTAATTGCTTCTGTTGGTGGTAAGTTATCATTTCGTCTTACCACTTCTTGCACCACATTTTGTGTTAACTTTTCAAATGCTTTTTCTAGTGGTGTTGCTGTTTGCAATGCTGCCGGACGACCTGCATCACCAGCTTCCCTTATACTTTGCACTAAAGGTAATTCACCTAAAAATGGCACCTCTAAATCTTTAGCCAAGTTTTTAGCTCCTTCCTTACCGAAGATATAATAGGTATTATTAGGCAACTCTTCAGGCGTGAAATAGGCCATGTTTTCTATAATACCCAAAACTGGAACATTAATACTTTCTTGCTGGAACATCGCCACACCTTTTTTAGCATCTGCTAGGGCCACATTCTGCGGTGTGCTAACAATAACTGCACCCGTTAATGGTAATGATTGCATAATACTTAAATGAATATCACCTGTGCCAGGAGGAAGATCGATAAGCATAAAATCCAATTCTCCCCAATGCGCATCAAATATCATCTGATTCAAAGCTTTTGAGGCCATTGGCCCACGCCAGACAACTGCTTGATCCGGTTGTGTAAAAAAGCCTATAGAAAGGACTTTAACACCATAATTCTCGACAGGTTTCATTTTCGATTTACCATCGATGGTTACTGCTTTTGGACGTTCCATATCTACATCGAACATGATTGGAATCGATGGTCCGTAAATATCGGCATCTAGCACGCCAACCTTAAAACCCATCTTGGCCAAGGTCACTGCCAAATTCGCAGTTACAGTAGATTTACCAACGCCTCCTTTACCTGAGGCCACTGCAACGATATTCTGAATACCCGGAATTGCTTTTCCTTTGATTTCGTTCTTCGTAGATACTGCTGGAGCATCTACTTTTAAATTGACTTTTACCTGCGCCTTCTGATGCACTTTTTCATGTATGACCTTCATGATCTCCACTTCTGTTTTCTTACGTGCTTGAAGTGTCGGGTTCTTTATGGTGACATCCACGATTACCTCATCGGCAAAAGTGACAACATTGGTTATGGCTCCACTCTCTACCAAATTCTGTCCTTCTCCTGGGGCAGTAATGGTCTCAAGTGCTTTTAATATTTCTTGTTTGTTGAGTTTCATTTATTAAGAATGATTCTAAAGTGTAAATATAAGTCGAAATGTTTAGAATTTGAAATGGTTGTATTGAAATGATCTATGGTTGAATGTACATTAATTATAACTCCTTTGAAGGGTCCCAAAAGTGCTTAGTGAAATCCTGGACTTGGTTATCCACAACTGTGATTCCCTCACTCTCAAGAAGCTGTTGCATTAAATTGGTACCTTCAAAGTGGTGCTTACCTGAAAGCAACCCATTACGATTGACTACGCGATGTGCTGGCACATCTTTACCATGCGAACCATTCATGGCATATCCTACCATTCTAGAACTCCGTGCTGCACCTAAATATCGTGCGATAGCACCATAATTGGTAACTCGCCCGTAAGGAATCAATTTAGCGACCTCAAAGACCTTATCAAAAAAACTAAGGGTTTCTGGTTTCATAAAGATTCCCTAAAAATGTTTATCAAGGTAATTACAGCTATAATGCCTGTAATGCTACCAATGATCTTATTCATGTTTTTATTTGAAGAAAGCGCTGTACTCTTTATTCTTTCAAAGAAGAAAATATACACATATAACATTACGAATGTACCCGTGGCAGCCCCAGCAACATAAGAAATAATGCTTGTTTGTTCGAAATCCATAAATCCAAATGACGCCATGGTAATACTCATATAGGCTTGATAAGGAATAGGAAACATATTGATACTCGACAAAAACATCCCCATAAAAAATCGACTGCGCTTACTCTTTTCGGATGGCACTTCTTGATTTTCGGTCGTTGCCTTCGCAATGAATAAGAAATAAATGGCAATCAAGAAGAAAATAACCATCGCCACTCTCTGCAAAACATCAACGATATCCTGATGATTACTGAGATATCTTGCAAATAAAACCGCAACATATGTTTGAAGGATAACTATAATACAAACTCCTATTGAGAATGTAATGCCTCGGCTATGCCCTTCCTTGAGACTGATCTTGGCAGCAGTCATATTTAGGAGTCCTGGAGGAATCACACCCACAAGTGCTATAAAAAGACCTAGAAAGAAAATGATCGTGATGCTCAATTACCTTTTAATTTGAATTTAACGAATGTGATGGGTTTTCCCTCCTCAAGATACTGTTTTTCGTAGAAGGTTTGAATTTCCACGACCTCTTTAGGTGAATACTCATTTTTATATACATCATGATTGGCATGAAGTATCTCATGTCCTTCACCATGAAGCAATCCTAGGGTGTACCCATGCATGAACTCGCTATCGGTCTTTAAATTCACCACACCGCCCTTTTTAAGCACCTTCTTGTATTTTGAAAGAAACTCTGTATTGGTAAGTCTATGTTTGGTGCGTTTGTACTTGATTTGTGGATCAGGAAAGGTAATCCATATTTCATCTATTTCGTTTTCGGCAAAGATCAGGTCGATTAACTCAATTTGGGTCCTGATGAAGGCTGCGTTGCCTATATTCTCTTCTAAAGCGGTTTTGGCACCTCTCCAGAATCTAGCTCCCTTAATATCAATGCCAATAAAATTCTTCTCAGGATACTTTTGTGCGAGGGCAACCGTATATTCACCTTTGCCACAACCTAGCTCCAACACCAATGGATTCTCATTCTTGAACACTTTAGATTTCCATTGTCCTTTGAGTTCGTATTTTCCATCGATCAATTCTTCTCTCTTCGGCTGGAATACGTTACTAAAAGTCTCATTCTCCTTGAACCTCTTCAGTTTGTTTTTACTACCCACTATTTTTAAAAATTTAGGTAAAAGTAAGGAAACAGAATAGTATTACATTTGTTATTGGATGAATTATAAAAAGCGCATTCTAGTTGCTCCCTTGAATTGGGGTTTAGGTCATGCCACTCGCTGCATACCAATTATCAATGCCTTGATCGAAAATGATTTTGAACCTATTTTAGCATCAGATGGTGATGCTTTAGCTATTCTAGAAAAAGAATTTCCGAAATTGACATGCTTGGAACTGCCATCTTACGGAATCACCTATTCGAAAAAAGCCAGTCATTTTAAACTAAAAATCCTAAAGGATTCTCCTTCGATTATCAAGGCCATAAAAAAAGAAAAAAAAGTCACCACCAAGATCATTGAAGATCATGATATCATTGGCATCATTTCCGATAATCGTATTGGCGTTCGAAACAAAGAAATACCATCCGTGTTCATGACTCATCAATTGAATGTTTTAAGTGGAAGCACCTCTTGGTTAAGTTCTAAATTGCACCAAAGAATGCTCTCGAAATTTGATGAATGTTGGGTGCCGGATGTTAAAGATACCCCAAATTTAAGTGGCAGACTTGGGCATTTGAACACTGATTTTTCATTTATAAAACACATTGGTCCATTAAGTCGTTTCGAAAAAAAAGAGCTTGACCCGGTATATGATCTAATGATACTTTTATCTGGACCGGAACCTCAGCGAACTATTTTAGAGGATACATTATTTGCAGAACTGAAAGGGTTTCATGGAAGTATATTATTCGTCAAGGGGAAAATTCAAGAAAAACAGACCTGTAGCAAGAATGGGAAAATCACGACCTATAATTTCATGAATGCATCTGAACTCGAAATCGCCATTAACCAAAGTGACTTATTGCTATGCCGCTCGGGATATACTACCATCATGGATCTGGCTAAACTCGAAAAAAAGGCTTTTTTCATTCCTACACCTAGCCAATATGAACAAGAATACCTTGCTAACCGCTTGAAAAAATATAGAATAGCACCATTTAGCAAGCAAAAAGATTTTTCGATTGACAAATTAAAAGAAGTGAAGTATTATAACGGATTCAATACAATCAACAATACAATAAACTTAGGCGATTTATTCAATCTTTTCGAGCGTGAATGAAAACTCACTACCTACGCCTAATTCACTTTCAATATATATTTTTTCATCATGAGCCTCAATGATGTGTTTAACAATGGCAAGGCCTAGACCAGAGCCACCTACTTTTCGCGAGCCACTTTTGTCTACTCTATAAAAACGTTCGAATAACCTTGGAAGATGTCGTTTATCTATGCCTTCACCATTATCTGTAACACGAACAATGACCTTATTCTTGATCAGATTTTCTATACTAACCTCTGTCGTCCCATTTTTCTCGCCATATTTAATAGAATTATCTATAAGATTAGTTAGCACTTGCTCTATCCGCTCTCTATCCGCTCTTACCATTATTGGCTTTATATAGTCCGTATCAAAAATCAAGGTGATTTTCTTTTTGGTAGCCTTCATTTCGAGTAGATCAAAAACATTCTTTACCAATGCAACGATATCAAACTTTTCCAGATTCAAACTTAAATCACCGGTTTCCAATTTGGTGATCATATCTAAGTCACGCACAATATAGGTTAGGCGCTCAACCCCATTGCTTGCTCTTTTCAGATAATCTCGATTCACTTTCTCATCCTCCAATGCACCATCTAATAAAGTTTCAATATACCCTTGAACTGTAAAAAGAGGGGTTTTCAATTCATGCGATATATTCCCCATGAATTCCTTTCGGTATTGTTCCCTGACCTTAAGTGTTTCAATTTCCAATTTTTTATCGCGGGCATACTTATCGATCTCCTCGGTTAGCGTGGACATATCGGTAGTAATCTGTTGTTTTACAAACGACTTGGATTCGAGTAATGTCAGGTCGTCATATATTTTCTTGACGCGCTTGTAAATAAAATTCTGTACCCTATATTGGGTAATTACAAAAGAAAGAAAGAAGCAAATAATTGCAAACGCTGCGACGAGTAGATATTCGAGCTCGAAAAAGAAATACAAAAAAGCACCCAAGAAGAGTGTTAGGGAAATAGTAAGGTATAAAGCGGTTCTTAAAGCAAACCTATACGATCTTTTAAATTCTTGAGTCATTAGTCTACAAACTTGTAGCCAACACCTTTAATGGTCTTTATGCGTTTATCTCCGATCTTTTCACGTAGTTTCCTAATATGCACATCAATGGTACGACCACCAACGATCACATCGTTACCCCACACTTTATCCAAAATATCTTCACGCTTAAAGACTTTTCCTGGCTTGGACGCTAACAAAGATACTAATTCAAATTCTTTACGAGGAAGCGTGATTTCCTTTCCTTTTAAAACGACCTTATACCCATCTCTATCAATTATCAACTGGCCAATAGTTGTAATATTCGGGTTGGATTCATCTTCCCGTATTCTTCTAAGAAGTGCTTTGACTTTACTCACTAATACTTTAGGTTTTATTGGCTTTGTTATATAATCATCAGCGCCTGCGTCAAATCCGGCTAACTGAGAATAATCTTCACCCCGAGCGGTCAAGAATGTTATGATCACATTTTCAAGTCCCGATGACTTCCGTATCTGCTCACATGCCTCAATACCATCCATTTCAGGCATCATCACATCCAATATAATTAAATGAGGTTTCTCCTTTTTTGCTTTTGCAACACCTTCGCTTCCATTATTGGCGGTAATCACATTGTAGCCCTCGGTAGATAAATTATAGCCAACAAGTTCTAGAATGTCTGGTTCATCATCAACCAATAAGATCTTAATATCTCTCTTTTTCATATACTACATATACTAACTATAACATCGTTAGGGTAAAGATATAGTTATTCATGTGAAATTCGATTAAGTGAGATGGTTTCTTAACAATTAGGTAACGTGGGCTTTTTCCTGAATTAATCTTCAATACTTCAATGTTGTCTTGTTAATAAGATAAACTGTTGTTTTTCGCAAGATCAATCAATTCTCTTTATAGCTAGTTCTTCTTTTAGTCAAGTGCTTAATATAGAGCTCGTAGAGTCAAATAATAATTTAAATACCGCTATTTTTTTAATAAGACTTATTAAAGGCGAAATTCGACAATGATGACGTTAGTAATCAATTAATAGGGAACACTAATTAACAATAATTGAGAATAAAATCGATGTTATATCGATTTTATTCTCAATTATTGAATTTATATACTATATTTGTATTATATAAACTACTAATTACAAGCACTATGAGACAAATTTATCTTTTAACATTTTTATTTACAATTTCTTTGGGTTTTTCTCAAGAACCAGGAGATATTATCATTACAGAAATAATGCAAAACCCAGATGCTGTTTCTGACTCTAATGGCGAATATTTTGAGCTTTACAATACTACAGCTTTTGATATTGATATTGATGGATGGACCATAAAGGATCTTGGTTCAAATTCTCACATTATAAACAACGGTGGCCCATTAAATGTTCCGGCCGGCGGTTATGCAGTTCTCGGTAAAAATGGAGATACAATGACAAATGGAGGCGTAACTGTTGATTATGCATTTGGTTCAGGAATGGTTTTAGGGAATAGTGATGATGAAATCATCCTAGAGACTCCTGGGGCCTTACTCATTGATCAGGTTAACTATGATGGTGGTGCAACTTTCCCAAACCCAGCGGGAGCAAGTATGAATTTGGACCTGTCTAAATACGATGTTACAGATAATGATAGCGGTGACAATTGGTGCGATTCTACTCTAGCTTTTGGAGCGGGAGATTTAGGAAACCCAGGAAGCGTCAATGAGACATGTTCAATATTAGGTGTTGATGGTAACCAAATAGTATCATTCAATGTTTATCCTAACCCAACCTCAATAGGTTATGTGACTATTAAAACACAATCAAACGAGGAAGTTTCTATTGCTGTGTTTGATGTTCTTGGAAAGCAAATTATCAATCAGAAGTTGTATAACGAACACATGGATGTTTCAAATTTGAATACTGGTATGTATGTGATGCGGATCTCTCAAAACAATAATACGGTCACCAAAAAACTAGTTATCAAATAGGAATAAATAATATTCTATAAATGAAAGCATCTCTTATTGGGATGCTTTTTTATTTCTCTATATTTTTGCTTGACACGCCGTGATCGACACCAATAACATATTCAAGATTTCTTCCGATGCCGAATTCGAGCAATTGGCTTTGAAGGTTTTCGCATTTCAATTCGAAAATAATCCTGTGTATCGCTCCTTTTGTGACCTTTTATACAAACATCCGAGTGACATAAAACTAATTAAGGACATTCCATTCTTGCCCATAGAATTCTTTAAATCCCATGAAATTCTATCAATTACAGAGTCAATACAAAAGACGTTTAGTAGCTCAGGCACTACTGGCAGTTCAATTAGTAAACATTACATAACTGACCTATCGATCTACAAGAAAAGCTTTATGAGCGGGTTTCGTAATTTTTATGGAGATATAACTGATTATGTAGTTCTCGCGTTACTACCATCTTATTTAGAGCGCGAAGGGTCCTCACTTGTATATATGACCAACGAATTAATTGAGCTTTCTGGGCACCCTGAAAGTGGCTTTTATCTAGATAATCTAAATGAATTGAAAGACATTCTGATTCGTTTGGACTCCAAAGGCAAGAAAGTCTTACTTATTGGCGTTTCTTTTGCATTATTGGACTTGATAGAGATACATAAATTCAACCTTAAGAACACTATGGTCATGGAAACCGGTGGCATGAAGGGAAGGCGAAAAGAATTAATTCGCGAAGAACTCCATTCTCTATTAAAAAAAGGATTCGGTGTGGATCATATTCATAGTGAATATGGAATGACTGAATTGCTTTCTCAAGCCTATTCGAAAGGAGAAGGAATTTTCAAGAGTCCACCATGGATGAGGATACTGATAAGAAATACCGAAGATGCTCTTACCATCGAGTCGGATCATCAGACTGGCGGTATCAACGTCATTGATTTGGCTAACATTAACTCATGCGCGTTCATTGCGACCCAGGATCTAGGTAAAATTCATCAAGATGATACTTTTGAAGTATTGGGACGTTTTGACCATTCGGATATTAGAGGCTGCAATCTCATGGCCTTGTAATTTAGGTCAATGTCAAACGACTTATAAACCAAAACCAAATCAATGAAACATTTCGTAATAGCACTTCTATTCATTACCTCAACAATAAGTGCGCAAAGCATAGAATACAATACCAAAAAAGGCTATGTTGCCGAGGGTTATGATGTGGTATCCTATTTTAATGATAAAGCCGAAGAAGGTCAAAAAAAATATTCAGCGGAATATGATGGTGTTAAGTACAAATTCATCTCTCAAGAACATCTAATAACCTTTAAGTCCGATCCTGAAAAGTACACACCACAATATGGTGGTTATTGCGCGTATGCCATTGCCGTAAAAGCTGAAAAAGTCGGAATAAACCCGAAGACTTTTGAGATAAGGGATGGGAAACTATATTTATTCTATAATTCTTGGAGCACTAATACGCTAGAACTCTGGAAAAAAGAAAACGTGAAAGGTCTGCAAGTAAAAGCCGACAAAAATTGGGAGTTGATTAGACTCAATTAAGATTTCTTGAAAAAGAGAAATTTTTAAGTTGGTTAGTTTTCTTAGACCTGGTGCTCTCGCATCAGGTCTTTGTTGTTATATTACCCTTATGATAAAATAATTCTTTTTTCCGCGTTGCAACAAGACAAAGGTGTCACTTATCAAGTCTCCTGAATTAATTATGTGATCTTCTTTGACTTTTTCCTTGTTGACAGATATTGAATTTTCCTTCAAAGCTCTGCGAGCTTCTCCATTCGAATTCAAGAATCCTGTTTTTGCTGCCAAGGATTCAATGATCGGCAATCCACTTTCAATTTCCAACCGATCGATCTCTGCTTGAGGCACACCATCAAATATATCCAAAAACGTAGACTCGTCTAGTTTCTTCAGGTCCTCAGCCGTGGACTTCCCGAAGAGAATATTAGAGGCCTTTACTGCATTATCCAGATCATCTTTACCATGTACTATCAAAGTAACTTCTTCGGCAAGTCGTTTTTGAAGAATTCTTATGTGAGGGGCTTCCTGATGTTGTGAAATAAGATCTTGTATCTCCTTTTCGACAAGGAAGGTGAAGATCTTAATATATTTCTCCGCATCATCATCACTGGTATTCAACCAATATTGATAGAATTTGTATGGTGAGGTCCTCTTGGCATCTAGCCATACATTACCTCCTTGCGATTTCCCGAATTTAGACCCGTCAGATTTTGTAATTAATGGGCAAGTAATTGCGTATCCTTTGCCGCCACCTATCCGCCTTATAAGTTCTGTACCAGTAGTGATATTTCCCCATTGATCACTTCCACCCATCTGCAACGTACATTCATTATGCTTGTATAGATGAAGAAAATCATACCCTTGTACTAGTTGATAGGTAAATTCTGTAAACGACATTCCTTCAGAGTCATCGGCAGTTATCCTATTCTTAACAGAATCCTTGGCCATCATATAATTAACGGTAATATGCTTTCCTACGTCGCGGATGAAATCCAGAAAAGAGAATTCTTTCATCCAGTCGTAATTATTGACAACGACTGCGCCATTTTTTTCGTTACTATCGAAATCCAGAAAATGAGATAGTTGCTTTTTTACCGATTCTTGATTATGCCGAAGTGTTTTCTCATCCAGCAAGTTACGCTCATCTGATCTTCCAGATGGATCTCCGATCATTCCTGTAGCGCCGCCAACCAATGCGTATGGTTTATGTCCAGCTCTTTGAAAATGGGCCAATAACATAATAGGTACCAAATTACCAATATGCAAAGAATCTGCCGTTGGATCGAAACCTATATATGCACTACGCATTTTTTCAAGCAAATGCTCCTCGGTCCCAGGCATATCTTGATGCAACATTCCTCTCCATTTAAGCTCTTCAATGAAATTATTCAACATTTTGTGGTGTAGTTTATAATAATCTGTGGCAAAGATATATTTATAAGACCAAAGACAAAAGACAATTACAAAAAAGGCTAAATTAGCTTCATGATATTAGTTACAGGCGGAACAGGGTTAGTTGGTTCTCATCTACTTTATAAGCTCTCCCAATCCGAGGATAAAATTCGTGCAATCTATAGAAGTGAAGAAAAAGTAAATGCTGCAAAACACGTGTTTTCATATTTTACTGAAGATGTTGAATCCTTATTCTCCAAAATAGAATGGGTAAAAGGAGACATCCTTGATATTCCAGGGTTAGAACAACATTTTCAGGATATCACCATAGTATATCATTGTGCGGCCCTAGTGTCTTTTGATCCAAATGATTATTACTCCCTGAGAAAAATCAATATTGAAGGCACTGCCAATATCGTGAACCTTTGCATTACCAATAATATAAAAAAACTTTGTTACGTAAGTAGTGTCGCGGCTACCGGTGAAGAAAATCCTGGCATCGAAATTACTGAAGACTCTCCGTGGAATACTGAAGCTGATCATAGCCCGCATGCAATTACTAAATACGGCGCAGAAATGGAAGTCTGGCGAGGCACACAGGAAGGACTCAATGCCATTGTTGTTAATCCAGGTATAATTCTGGGCGGAGGGTTTTGGCGTTCTGGTAGCGGGAGTCTTTTTAAAAGAGTGCACAAAGGGTTGTCTCACTATACCAATGGAATTACTGGATATGTCGATATACATGACGTCATAGAAATAATGTTAAGATTGATGAAAACAGATATTGTCAATGAACGGTATATTCTGGTTTCTGAAAATTGGAGTTTCAAGGAGTTCACCCAAACTGTCGCCACAAATCTGAAAGTAAAACCGCCAAACAAAGAGGCTAAACCATGGCAACTTCGAATAGTTTGGCGTTGGGATTGGTTACGTAATTTTCTTAGGGGTAAACGAAGACGGCTAACTAAGCAAATGGCAAGATCCACTCTTTCAGAATCAATTTACTCAAGTTCAAAGATTAAAACAGCTATGGACTTTGAATTCAAACCCATAGTAAAATCGATACAAGAAGTTAGTCGACTTTTCCTGTCGGGATCTTGACTTTTTTCAAATCTTTATATGGCAAACGACTCAGTATTGAATCCTTTTTGCCCTTCCTCTTAACTCTTTGTAGGGAATCTTCTTTCTTTTTTACTTTCGTTTCTTCTTCGTTCAATTTTTTATAAAACTCTTTTTTAACGTTGAGTTTCAATTTAACGTTTGTATAAATATCTTGATATGTATCTATGTTATGCGCATAGTACTCGTTACTATTGATAAATTGAATACTATCAATCCCATATTTCGCATACACATAGTCTTCAGGTACGATCCCTTCTTTATCAAGTAGGGCTTTGTTCAAACCATGACCTGAATTCATCATTGTTAGGTCAACAATAATATCAACCATTTTAGATTCTGAAATCAAATTATCTGGCTTGGTCATCTTATTAGAATCACAAGAGATAATCAATCCAAAAACAAATACTAAGATCATATATCTAATCATCGGTCAAAAGTTAATCTCATTGCACTATTAACGTCATAAAACTTAAAATTCTTATAGGCAAGTTGACCATTAACGAATGTATGCGTGATTCTGGACTTGAAAGTCGTTCCTTCAAATGGAGACCAACCGCATTTGTACAGTATATTATCTTTAGTAACCGTCCAAGGGTTTGTCAAATCCACGAACACCAAATCGGCAAAATACCCTTTCTTAATATATCCCCTTTTCTCTATCTGGAATAAGATTGCAGGATTATGACACATTTTCTCGACAATTCGTTCCAAACTTATCTTTCCTGAATGATAATTCTCAAGCATTGCTGCTAGGGCATGCTGCACTAAAGGACCGCCTGATGGTGCTTTTGTATACACATTTTGCTTCTCCTCTAATGTATGAGGTGCATGATCTGAAGCTATGACATCTATTCTATCATCAAGCAAGGCCTTCCATAACATATTTTTGTCCTCCTTAGTCTTAACAGCTGGGTTCCATTTGATAAGCGTGCCTTTATCCTCATAATCGGCATCTGTAAACCATAGATGATGAATACAAACCTCAGCAGTGATTTTCTTATCCTTTAACGGAATATCATTAGAGAATAATTCAGTTTCTTTTCCAGTAGACAAATGAAAGACATGTAAACGAGCTCCTGTTTTTTTGGCTAATGCTATGGCTCTAGAGGAAGACAAATAACATGCGTCTTCACTTCTGATTATAGGATGGAATTTCATAGGAATATCGTCACCATATTCTTCGGTGTATTTCTTCAAATTCTCCCTGATTGTAGTTTCGTCCTCACAATGTACTGAAATAAGCAGATCTGTACTGGCGAATATTCTTTCAAGCACATCGGCATCATCTACCAGCATATTACCTGTTGAAGACCCCAAGAATAGTTTTAGGCCTGCAACTGTTTTAGGATTTACTTTCAGTATTTCTTCAAGGTTGTCATTAGTTCCTCCAAACATGAATGAGTAATTTGCAGAGGAGGTATTTGACGCGATCTCAAATTTTTTCTCTAATTCTTCAATCGTAGTTGTTTGCGGATTGGTGTTCGGCATCTCGATAAATGAAGTGATCCCACCAGCAATGGCGGCACGAGATTCAGTTTCAATAGTAGCCTTATGAGTAAGCCCTGGCTCCCTAAAATGTACCTGATCATCTATGACACCAGGAAATACATATTTCCCTTCGGCATCATAAATTTGGACATTGGCATGTTTGGCACTAATTGATTCAGCAACTTCCTTGATGAATTTTCCTTCAATCAAGATATCGCCTTTTGAAATACTCCCTTCATTAACAATATGTGCGTTTTTTATGAGTACTGTTCTTTCTGCCATATTACTTTTTGATAAAAATACTTTTTAACTTCATGGATATTACCCCAAAAACTGCTTCTGAAATTATTCCACCACTTAATTTGGACTGTCCTTTTTCTCGATCAGTGAAAATTACTGGCACTTCTACAATATTGAAATTTTTAAGGTAAGCTTTGAATTTCATTTCAATTTGAAATGCATAACCGATGAATTTTATTTTATCGAGATCCAATGTTTCTAGGGCTTTACGCTTATAACAGATAAATCCGGCCGTCGTATCCTGAATTTTCATCCTAGTAATCAACCTAACATATTTAGAAGCCATATAGGACATCAGTAATCGCTTCATGTCCCAATTGACTACGTTAACTTTATTATTAACATATCTCGAGCCTATGGCCACGTCTGCAGCTTCTTTTGCACAGGTATTGTATAATCGAATCAAGTCGTTGGGATTATGAGAGAAATCAGCATCCATTTCAAAAATGTATTCATACTCTTTTTGAAGGCACCATTTAAATCCTTCTATATATGCCGTCCCTAAACCAGACTTAACTGGGCGATTCAACAAAAACAACCCATCATTAAACTCTTTTTGCAATTCCTCCACTTTTAAGGCAGTAAGGTCAGGAGAATTATCATCGACTATCAATATATGGTAGTGCTTTTCTAGAGAAAAAACAGCCCTGATGATAGCTTCAATATTCTCAATTTCGTTATAGGTGGGTATGATGACCATAGCATCACTCATTCGCAGTTACTTTTTAGCAAAAATAATCTATTTAGTCTATACGATTTACCCTAATTCGTTACTTCTTATGCTAAAAATAACTTTAATTATAATAATTTAGCATAATGCTTAGGGAAATAGTTTCAAATGAATGGTTCACCATACTTCTACTTTTTTCGGTTGTATTAATAGCTGTAACAAAATTGGCATTTACAGCAAGGTTCGATGACTTCTTGACATTGATCAGCAATTCCAGATATCTTAAAATATATTCGCGAGACCAAAAATTCATAGACTTATTTGATGGGTTGTTATTCCTGAATCTAATTATTTCAATGACATTATTCGCGGTCATAGCCATGCGGCAGCTTTCTGACGGTTTTGAAAATGAGATAGATCTTTTATTTAAACTAGCAATAGGTTTAGGCGCTATTTTCCTGATCAAGATATTAGTTGAACGCTTATTAGGTAGCTTATTTGAAATCGATGAATTAATTGATTCCTATCTTTTTCAAAAAATAAACTATCGAAACTATATAGGTTTGATATTAATACCCATTAACGCCCTATTATTATATACCATAACACCTTCTGAAAATGTGGTTTATGCAGTAATATTCATATTATTATTCATTAATGTGATTGGCATAGTGACAACACTTAAAAGTCATCAAAAGTTATTATTCAATAACATTCTCTATTTTATTTTGTATCTTTGCGCACTCGAAATTTCGCCTTATATCATATTATATAAGCTGATTATAAACGAATAAGGGATTTTAGAAAAGTAGCAGCCTATGAAAGTGAAAACAATTTTGGTTTCGCAGCCAGAGCCTAAAATAGAGAACTCACCATATTTTGAGCTTCAGGAAAAGCAACGTGTTAAAATAGATTTCAGACCTTTTATTCATGTTGAAGGTGTTCAAGCAAAAGACATAAGGCTCCAAAAAATAGATCTTAACAATTATACTGCTATCATTCTTACTAGCCGTAATGCCGTAGATCATTTTTTTAGGGTTGCCGATGAAATGCGCTTCAAAGTACCTGACGCTATGAAGTATTTTTGCCAATCTGAAGCCGTCGCTTTTTATTTGCAAAAATATGTCGTGTATAGAAAGCGTAAGATCTATGTTGGCAAAAGAACGTTTCAAGAATTATCGCCTCTTATCAAGAAGTACAAAGACGAGTCTTTCTTATTACCAACTACCGATAAACTAAAATTAGCGGTTCCCGTGACATTAGATGATCTAGGGATCAATTGGAAACAAGGAACTTTTTATAAAACGGTAGTTAGTGATCTTTCTGATCTTGCCAATGTTTCCTATGATATATTGGTTTTTTTCAGCCCATCGGGAATAGATTCTTTAATCCAGAATTTTCCAGACTTCAAGCAAAATGGAACACGGATCGCCGTATTTGGAAATACGACTGTCAAGGCCGTTGAAGATCATGGATTAAGAGTAGACATATCAGCTCCAACCCCTGAAACACCATCCATGACCATGGCATTGGCTCAATACATAAAAACAGCAAACAAGAGATAAATAATAATTACTTATAAACTAAAAAGCCGATGCAAATGCATCGGCTTTTTTTGTACTGAAATCGAAAATTGCCTTCGGTGAGACTACCTATAAGCAAAGCATGGTTAGATGTTAACACGTCAATGCAAGAAGGACCTAAGAAGGTAGAGATAATAAAAACCAACTAAACTTTTACATACACCTTATGTTGGTTTATGATCATGAATTTAACACCATTACCGAAGTCCGAAGTTTTAAGACTGGGCATAGATTGGATAAATATTCAACTCTAATTCATTTCCACAATAGTTATCGGAAACCGTAAAAAAGAGAATTGTTTCAAAAACGGTAAAAAAGAGAGGTTTTTCAAGTCAATCGTACATTAATCGTACATTAATCGTACAAATATATAAATAAAAAAACCGTAAACGATTATATATCAATTGTTTACGGTTTCTTAAAGTACTGAAGACGGGAATTGCCTTCGGCGAGTCCCTGCTTCAACATGTTGAAAAAAGCAAGACTGCTTAGCAGTCTCTTTTTTAGTTTCCAAAAACACTTTAAAGCAAGCTTTTCGTGTTTTTGGAAACTAAAAAAGCCAAGACTTTCGTCTTGGCTTTTTATCTGTACTGAAGACGGGACTTGAACCCGTCTATTTTTAACATTTCAATAATCCTTGTAAAATCTACACTCTACTAATAAAATCAATATC